>Ga0153916_10004360_pt1 | contig 10676 bp, 7 predicted proteins | sample Opewatmetagenome_FD_109642 | JGI IMG/M metagenome (GOLD analysis project Ga0153916, IMG submission 109642) | Freshwater wetland microbial communities from Ohio, USA - Open water 3 Core 3 Depth 4 metaG | ecosystem: Environmental > Aquatic > Freshwater > Wetlands | place: USA: Ohio, Lake Erie, Old...
GGGCATTGCTAAAATTATCCACACAATGGGGACAGGCGGTGACTAAGGCTTCAGCACCGGTTGACTCAGCCTCCTTTATCCTTTCCGTGGCAGTCCAGTGGGCAAATTCGGGGTTGGTTTCCTGTACGCCACCACCAGCACCGCAGCACCAGGCGTATTCCTTTATCCTGTCCATTTCGACAAGCTTTAAGCCTGGAATAGACCGGATAATCTCCCGGGGCGGTTCATAGATACCGTAGGTACCCCGTCTGAAGGTTCTCGGCGGGTCAAAGATGCGCATATGCTTTTGGACTTGTTTCCCTTTCCAATGTATGTATGGCTCTCCCAGCCTGCCAAGATGGCAGGGGTCATGATAGGTGACTTTGGCCGTCACTTCCTTCCTGGGCTTTAGCTTGCCCTCCTTGATGAGTTGGGCAAAGTATTCGGTGGTATGCATTACTTTCAGATTACCTTTCAGGCCGAATTTGTCATAGAGCACCTTGAAAGCGTGGTAGCAATCAGAACAACTGGTCACCAGTACCTTGGCCCCCGACTTTTTAAAAATATCCATAGTGTGCTTAGCCTGGTTTACGGCGTCTTGCCTGTAACCCATCTGATATGCCCGACCGCCACAGCAGGGCTCATGCTTTCGAGCAATTCCTATATCAACGCCTGTTTTTTGGAGCAGGGTGAGGGTGGCTTTTGCCACCTTCCACATATCCTTATTGTAGCAAGTGAGACAGCCTGCATGATAGATGACCTGCGTTCCTTCTTTCGTATAATCTTTGATATCGAGTGTCTCACACCACTCGCCGCGCTTTGTTTTGGCACCGATTACCATAGTCCCCTGCTCTCGCATATTGGTAATGATTCGGTCAAGAACCGGGAGAGTATGGCCATTCTCAACACATCGAATTCTCAATTCATAAATCGGCTCCAGCACTTCCATATCCATCGCATACTTGCAGGAGATATCGCATCCGCCGCAGGTCATACAGTTGTAGACCACTTCGAGAAGTTTATCGGTGTAGTCCAGTCTCTTTTCCAGCAAAGCTATGCCGAAGCCCATTCTTCCACCCCCTGAGTAGGCATGGAATTTGTGCCTCGTTATGCTGGGACACACATTCACATGCTCATACCCCCTCACCTTTTCCAGGGGTATAAATTTGCAAGCCGAGCACCGGCAACACATTTCCATATCTTTTCCATAATCCTCAAGTGACATCTCTTTTTCTCCTTGAATGAATCAAATTCAAAATTTCCCTAACAAAAAGGTCTAAAAACACAACTTCCCTGGATTCATGATATTGTTGGGGTCTACAATTGCCTTAACCTTCTTTAGGGCTGCAACGGTGGCGGCATCCCTATTGAAGATCATCCTTGCATTCTCACCGTATGGCCTTGAGAAGAACGCCCCCTTAGCCATCAAGTTTCTAATGGCACGTGCAGATAACTCCCTAACTCGGACATTATCGCTTGGGTTTTCCCCGTTGTAAAACAAGTTAAATTCACAGTGGCAGTTGGTGCCTTGCACGATCGGCTGAAGGTAAATCCCTATATCGGAAGTCGGGTAACCCAGTTCACTGGCTGCAGCGTACATGACTCTCATCAACTCTGGGAGCTTGTCGTAGATGGTCAAAAAGAAAATGTCATGACACGCTCCCTTATAGCGAAGCTTCCAGTATGGCTCCGTGGAAGGATTACGGGCGGCTTCCAGCAATTCAAAGGCGGAAACTCTACCGAGAGCCTGTACTGGTTCCACTCCCACTCGCTGGGTTATACCCATCATATCTTTGATCTGTCCGCTGACCCTCTCCTCAGGCAGGTATTCGTAGCCAGCGATATTGAAGAAAAGCACCCAGGGGGGGAAAGAATCTCTCATATCCCGGTAATCGTCTGGCCATTTCTTCGTCAGGATAGCTGCTGCATTGGTATTATTTAAGATAAAGCATTCATTGACCAGTCTCAGTCTTAACAACCAATGGACCAATTCCAGTATTTTATCAAGATGCGGGGAGCCGACCAGAAAAGGCTCTTCTACTCGGGGAAGGAGTTCGCATCTGGCTGATGCCCAGGTAACGATGCCCATAGTCCCCTGGGATCCCTGAATGAGCCTGTACCAGGAAGCTGCAGATGGTCCAGCTGCCTCTTTTTGTGCACCCCCCGCAGCCCATTGTTCCTCGATCGTGCCTGGGCCAGCCGCTGCCCCTGTCCTAAATCTATCACCAGTCCCGAAAATGACTTCAGTAGAAGCTAGCGGGTCGGCTATGTCCCAGTGATATTTGGGCATTATTACTGGCTCTCTCTCAAGCATACTCCCTACAACAGACTTTGACTTGCGCGGTTTTAAAGGCATATTAAGCCTGAGACCTTCTTCGGCTGCTGCCGGTATAAGTTCACCAAAGGTGACCCCTGGCTCAAACATAGCAACCCTATTCAGCCGATTAACCCTGATAATCTTTTTCATCTCGCTCAAATCTACAATAATGGCCCCCCCTGTGCTTGGAACAGTATCTCCTCGGAAATGGGGAGGACCTGAACTGACTGGCACAAGGGGCGTTTGGGTCTCCCTAGCGAGATTGACTATTTCCTTAATCTCTTCACCATTTCTCACTTTCACCACACATGCTGGCCTTATGTTATCAGCAAAGCTCATATCTTTAGAGTATTCCTCCAGGACCGCTTGTTCAAGACTTACATTGCCAGCCGCAACTATTTTGGCTAGCTTGGCTTCCTCAATCATATTTGTCTCCTTTCCCCAGAACTTGCAGGCAGATTAAGGTCTTTCTTGCAGAGTAACGGTTCCCTGAGGACACACGGCATGGCGCATGCTGCTACGTAAAACCGTATTATATCAAAAGCAGATGGATGTCAAGCATTTTTCCAGCCTTAAAGAGGTTGATATCCTCCTCGTTGCTGGTCGCCATATTAGCAGCCGCCATGGCCGCATTGAAACCCATTAACTCGAATGCCATTTCACTTTCGCCAACCTTGGACTGCCTCCATAACTTCTCCAAGGAAGGAAAAGAGATGAATTGGATCATAAAGTTTGCTGGGATGTAACTCGGAGCGTAATGAGGTGATGCACCTTCTATGGGAAATGACGGAGGCCCCGGCCAGTGATAAATCTTCGTTCCCGCCTTCGCTTACACCCCCCGTCCTCTAAGAGGGATAGCACTACCCCTGACGAAACCCCTTAGGGACGGACCTGGCCGATCGCCACAGAACCGCTCTCCTAACGACCCTAAAGAGCCAAATCTCCCGATTTCCCCCTTCGGTGTCACCCACTCCAAAGCCGGTTGGTTCCGTTCACCATAACTTCCACTCTGACTCAAATGTCCGATACCACAATGAGAAGCTATGGGGAGCGCTGAGCAGTTGCTCTCGGCGGCAAAGCAAAACTCTAATCACATACGCTCCTCAATTTGATATAAGGTTCTTCCCACATCGGTCACCTTATCCTTGTAACATCGTATTACATTGTCAGAATGAAGAGACATATTTAATCCTCTATGATGACAGGCCAGACTCTTAAAAAAAATAGCAACAGTAATTTGCATACTGAGTAAAAAGACCATCCTCTCGGCTTTCTTAATCTTTTGTGATATCTCACTCTTGGAGCGGTTAAAATCGCCGAAGGTCAAATAGCGCCCCAGACAGGCGCCCACCGAGGTTCCTCCACGAATGCGCTTTCTCTATATCCCGTTTATCCACCCGCTTCCAAGTTAACGTGCCATGTTTAAGTCGCTTTATCATTCAACCCAGGCATGAAAGCGGAGACCGGAGGAAGGATTATACTCCCTTTGGAATGCCTTGGGATACTTCTTTCTCAGTTCGTATAAATTCACCCCCTCGACTTCCACAAGGAAGCCGCTTACAGCCATCCCCGTCGCATTCTTAGAGGTTGTATTATGAGGAGTAATTGTATTGACCGCTCCACCTCTGTCAAGCTCTCCAGGAACTATGGGGTCATACCGTGCCCCGTGGTCCATGTAGACCACCCCGGGCATTATCCGCTCAGTTACGTAGGCACCTCCAAGCACAGCGCCCCGTTCATTGAATACCTTGACAACATCTCCACCTTCTATACCCCTTGCCGCAGCATCTGACGGATTGATCCACAGGGGTTCATACAGGTATTCATCTGGTCCCCTGACTTTGCATGTGGGGATTTCCCTTGTCCATGTTATATCATCATGATTGGCATGTACTCTCCACCTACCATGGTTTGACATAAGGAGTAAAGGATAGTTCTCGGCTCTTTTGCTGGAGAGCCTTTCATCATGGCTCTCTCCTTTTTCAATCCAGTGTGGAACTGGCGGTCTTTCCTTATCATCCGGGAAGTGTTTGGCCAGGTTCTGCGCATAGAACTCTATCTTGCCAGACGGGGTTTTTAGAGGATGTCGCTCAGGATCTTCGTAGAAATCTGTTAAACGAGGTTTGCGCTTCTTCCATTCCGGGTCGGTTGGCACAACCCAGTAACCGTTTTTCTCAAGCTCCTCATAGGTAACCATATCCTGGATTTGTGACGTTTCAAACCCATATCGTATCCATTCCTCGATAGTCTTACCTTCTGTATATTCTTCCAGCAAACCGAGCCTCTCAGCTATCAGGCAAACTATTTCATAGTCGCTCCTGGACTCTCCTAAGGGTTCAATGCACTTTCTTTGGCGTAAAATCATGCAAAATTGCCCGCCCATGGGGTCCACTACTATATCCTCCTGCTCAAACTTGGTGCTGACCGGAAGGATAATGTCGGCAAACAGACAATCATTTTCCAGCCACGGGTGCTGGGCTAGAATACATTCTATCTTAGGACTTCTCAATGCCTTAATATAGGAATTGCTATCATTCCAGCACGTTATCCAACAGGGCGTATCAGTCCATATCATGTGAATTTCGGAGCAGCCTTCTGCCGGATACATGTATTTGATAAATTGATTCTCAACGGGTGCATCTAATAACGTGGTTCCATACCAGCTGATCGGTGGATTGAGAATGGCTTCGTGAATGAGACACTTGGGAATGAACTGTTTTACTTTGTTTACATCCGAGGAAAACATGCCTCCTCTAAACGCAGGTACCACGTTGGGATTTCTCACGCCGATGGGCATAGGATTTGTCGTCCCTTTTTCGAAAATACCCCATTCAATCATTTTAAGCTGATGAGCACCTGGTTTCCCCAGTCCCTGCATCGCCAATAACAGGACCTCCAATCTGCCAAATTCAGTGGCGTAAGCTCCTCTAATGCCCGGGCCTCCATTGCCATGTACGATGGTCGTTCTTTTCAATGCCCATTCCCTGGCAAGCGCTGTGATAGTCCTTATCGGCACACCCGTTTTCTCTGCAGCCCATTGAGGCGTCTTGGGAACCCCATCCTCCTCCCCCAGAACATACTCCTTGAACTTCTCAAAGCCGTACGTATGCGTGGCAACGTACCCCTTATCATAGCTATCTTCGGTAATCCAGACATACGCTATCGCCAATTGTAATGCAGCATCGGTATTGGGCCTTATCGGAATCCATTTATCAGCGTGCACTGCAGCTCCGTAGTTCAAATCTGGGCAGATATAAATAGATTTTATTCCGAGCTCCGTAAACCAGTAGCACAGGCGGCTTGCCATCTGTCCATCAAACCCCCAGGGGGTTGTTTCAGGGTCACATCCCCAAAACAGAAGAAGCTCGGTGTTCTCGGCGATGTCAGGTATCGTATTTTCTCCGTAACCGTCAGCCGCTGCCTGCTGCCCCACGGGCTCCATACCCCAGACATGTTTTGCCCCCCAATACCATCCTTCCCAGCTATCCGGATTCCTGGTCTGCAAGGTATAGCCACCCAGCATATTGAGCAGCCTCCTGGCGCAGCCATGAGGTCCGTGAACTGTCTTTGTCTCGCCGTGTCCGTCTGACTGGGAAAGGATGGCGTACGGCCCATATTTTTTTGTTACCCGTTTTATCTCGTTCACAACAAGTTGAAGAGCCTCATCCCACGAGATTCGGACGTATCTACTTTTCCCTCTACTCTCCACATTCCTATCGCCTTTAGGGTCCCAGTCAATTCTTTTTAATGGATAGAGAATTCTGTTGGGGGAATGCACGCGCTTTTTATATGCCAGACTATATGGAGGTATCAATGATTTCAGGAGCGGTTCGAATACCGTACCCCGTGCCTCCATCTTCCATGGCTTAAATTCCTCAGGCTTATATTTCCAATCGAAGTGCAATGGTCTAATCCTGACTAATCTGCCGTTGCTGACATCAGCCACTGACGCATTTGCATCACAGAAGTGCCCGATAAAACCAAGCCCGATTGGTAATGATTTTTCTTTTCCGTTTTTCATTCCTGCTTTACATTCTTGTGCCATTAGCTCACCTCTGATTTCGTCTGTTTTTGCCAATCGTAGTGCTTACAGGGATTTTTGTATGCGGTATGCTGCTGCCTCAATCTTCACTGTATACTCGGTATTATCAGGCAAACCTTCAAACTCGAAATCATAAAAATTATCGGTTGTCGTTTTCGTCTTCGTATTTGCACCGCTCAGGGTAACTGTAACCCTTCTGGCACATTCATCAGTATCTCCATATACCATATAGTACCTGCGATAAACTTTTAGTGACAAGAAAGTGATAAGAACTTGCTTTGGGATGGGTTAAATGTACAAAGAAAGGAATAGTCTGTCAAGGAAAACCGACCACAAGATATGGGAGCCTCTCCCTTATCCATTCGAGCGCCAGCCCGGCAATAAGCATTAGCAGGTAAGCTCGAAAGCGTCGCAGAAGGGGATTTTGCCTTAACTCCAAAACCAAGGATATCTTGCCACTATACGCAACTTCCAGACAGTTTCGATATCGAAAAGAAATCACATCCGCAGATTCATTACGTTTATTACCACATGAAATGTTGCATGGAGGCGCGATTTTGAAAAATGAGGAAGGAAGTATTGGTGGGTATGACCTGGGCTGGAAGATTACAATGACATTCCGAATTCAAAAGCCTTCTTCAATGCTTTTTGATTTTTTTTAATTTCTCCCTTCTCATATGCCTTGGCCAAAATTTGCCCTGCAAATTTCATCCCCAAATAATCACATGACAGGCGAAGCATTTCGACCAGGAGTCTGCAGGAATTTGGACCTTCGGCGGAAGGCGAGACAATCGCCCATTTCTTGCCTTTCAGTTTTTTATTTGCAACGAAGGGCCTCATTCGATCTATCAGAAGTTTCATCTTTCCGGTAGGGCCATACCAATAATTGGGCGTTCCGAAAACGATTAAGTCAGCTTTTTTCATTTTCGGGAAAATTTTTCGCATCCCGTCTTTCAGGGGACATACAAAATTTCCCCTTTTGCAGGCACGGCAATCCACGCAAGGGAGAATTTCGTAATCGTATAAGTAAAGCTTTTCACTTGTATGATTCCTTTCCTTACTCCCCTCCAAAATTTGATCCACCAATAGGTCGGTATTGCTTTCTTTTCTAGGGCTTCCAATAAGCGCTAGGATTTTCATAAGATTGGTTCCCCATTGGCGAAAAGACAGTTCCACTCGGGTGGTGTTTTGGGGGCAGGGGGGATTTGAAACCTTGGAAAATCCCCCTAAATCCCCCTTTGCCAAAGGGGGATTGTTAGAGCAAGGCAAAAACCGCCGTCATCGATTTGGCCTTAAAGCCCGAAATAGGCGGACTTTACATCGGGGTTGTCCACTAATTCTTGGTAGGAGCCTTCCAGAACGGCGCCTCCATTTTCAAGAATATACCCGTGGTGGATGATGGGCAAAATGGGACGGGCATACTGTTCTGAGATAAGGATGGTGATTCCTGTCTGTAGATTGATATCGTGGACGGATCTGGCAAGCATGCCCTCCATCATCGGACTCAGTCCGAGTAACGGCTCATCGAGGAGAAGCAATTTCGGCTGGGCCATCAAGGCCCTTCCGATGGCCAGCATCTGCTGTTCCCCACCGCTAAGAAATCCTCCCTCTCTCTTCTTCAGATTTCCTAAGGGCGGGAAAATGGTAAAAATATATTCCAAAGTTTTTTTGGCCTGAGCTTTTGTGGCTAAGTAACCTCCTATTTTCAAATTCTCTAATGTGCTGCTTTCGGCGAAGATCCTTCGCCTTTCAGGGCAGAGGACGATCCCTTTCCTGGCCCTCTCGCTTGGCTTCATGGAGGTGATGTCCTTTCCTTCGAACGTGATATGGCCCAGGACGGTGATCCTCTCACCCCCTTTCATCTCCTCCTTCTTCTTCACATCCAGAATGATTCCGGAGATGGTATACATCAGCGTGGACTTGCCTGCGCTGTTGGCCCCGAAGACGCCTGTGACCTTTCCTCCCTGGCATTTCATATTGATATTATTGATGGCGATGGCGTTCTCATAAAAAACCATGAGGTTTTTAATCTCCAGCATTTCACCGCCCCTTAATTTCGAAATAAACAAAGTTCACTTCTACCCTTGTCTTTTTTCTTTGGATATTCTCCTGCGTTCTTCCTCCCTGATTTCGCGCCTCAGGAGTTTTCCAACTTTTGATTTGGGCAGCATGTCCCTAAATTCGATGTATTGTGGAATTTTATAGGGGGCAAGCCTTTCCCGGCACCAGCGGATCAGCTCTGAGGAATCCACTCCTCGCGCATCTTCCTTGAGGACGACCATGGCTTTGATCCGTTCTCCTACTTTAGCGTCAGGAACACCTACCACACATGCGCCGATGACCGTAGGGTGGTCTTGCAACACCGCCTCAATCTCGGAGGCAGACACCCGATAAGCTTTATACTTGATGATATCGGCGGATCTCTCAACGTAATAGATCTCACCCTTGTCATCCTGCTTTACGAAATCTCCCATCCGGTAATAAATCTTCCCCTCGATCTCCACATAAGAGCGGCTGGTCTCTTCAGGTTTATTCCAATAGCTCTTAACTGTGTAGTCTGAGGTCACTACGAGTTCCCCGATCTCTCCGATGGGCACGGGTTCCAAGCTCTCCGGATCAACCACCTTACAGTGTCTGGACTTTAATGGCAATCCGATCGACATCAGCTCAGGGTCCTTGTTTAGCCGGGAGTAGGTGACATGGCCTGCTTCGGTTGACCCGTAGACCTGGTAGATATTGAGGCCGAAAAGGTCTTTCCACCTCTTGAAGACCTCCATGGGAAGCGCATCTCCACCACAATAGCAGTACTTCAGAGAGCTCAGATCGTATTGATCCAGGCGATCGTTTTCCAGAATCATACGATAAAGGGCAGGGACCCCCAAAAACCATCTCACCTTATATTTATGTATCGTCTGCAAGATGGCATCGACCTGAGGGACGGGCATGATGATCGTCGTATTGCCAGAGTTTAGCCCGATCGCCACAAACAGCCCGAGAGCCATGATGTGGAAAAGAGGGTTGATCGCAATATAGACGTCTTCTCCCTCCTTGAGGTATCCCCCGGCGACATCTTCCATCACGTCACTTACGTAAGACGTCATACCGATGTGATTGCCCGGGACCCCCTTTGGGAAACCCGTTGTCCCGCCGGTATACAGAATATAGGCAAAATCCTTCCGTGGATCAATTTGGACATCAATTTTCTTGGGCGAGTTCTTGAGCATGTCTTTAAAGGAGTATACATTTTGGTCCTTGTTGACGTTTCCTTTGGGAACTTTGTCGAAGAGGAATCCTACGGTTCGCTTCCAGATAGGGAGAAGATCAACCAGGTTGGTGACGATGACCCTTTTCAGGCAGGTTTTTGGAAATACCTCTTTTACGTAGCAGAAATTGGTGTCCAGACAGATAATGGTTTGTGCCCCAGAGTCATTGATCATATATTCAATTTCAAAGGAGGTATAAATGGGGGGAACGGGAATAACGACCGCTCCAATTTTCTGGATTCCAAAAAAAGCGATGACCCATTGCACAGAATTCGAGATATAGATCATCACCTTGTCTCCTTTGCCGATCCCGAATTGAGTCAAGGATGTAGCAAATCGATCGATGAGATCCTTCAGTCTGCTATAAGTGAATTTTTCGCCCAGATAAATGACGGCCGGCCGATCAGGATATTTTTCACACATCCGTTCAAATCGGGTGAACGTTAATTCGGTTTCCAAATTGCTCGCTGTGATTTTACTCTCCATCAGGAATTCCAATGAAGGGTCCAAGGGGCCCGGGTTCAAGGTATCAAGTGAACTTCTTAAGAAGGAATCAATAAACTTGAACCCATGAACCCTTGAATCCCTGCACCCTTTTCTTAAATATAGTCTGAGGCCTTTTCCGACCCCAGATAAGCCTCTTTGACCCTCTCATCCTGCATGACTTCTTCCGGGATCCCTTCGGTCAGTTTTTGTCCGAAGTTCAGGACCATGACACGGCTGGCCACCCGAAAGAGTTCTCTCAAGCGGTGCTCAATCATGACCAAGGTGATTCCATCCATCTGCAACTTTTCGATGAGGGGGACCATACTGGCAATCTCACTCATACTGAGTCCTGAGAAAACCTCATCGCAGAGAATGACATCAGGCCTTAGAGCAAGACACCTTGCGAGTTCGAGGCGCTTCAGATACCCTGTCGGCAAACTCGATGCAAGTTTATAGGGGACGAAAGAATCCCGCTCAAAGCCGATTTCCTCCAAGATGTCGATGCTTACCGTTTCTCGATCTCCCAGTTTGCCTCCTCCTCTCCATCCACCCGTTCTTCTGGCTCTTGGTGAGAGGAGGGGGATGACCA
>Ga0153916_10004361_pt1 | contig 10676 bp, 9 predicted proteins | sample Opewatmetagenome_FD_109642 | JGI IMG/M metagenome (GOLD analysis project Ga0153916, IMG submission 109642) | Freshwater wetland microbial communities from Ohio, USA - Open water 3 Core 3 Depth 4 metaG | ecosystem: Environmental > Aquatic > Freshwater > Wetlands | place: USA: Ohio, Lake Erie, Old...
AAAAATGTGAATGGAAGTAACAAGTACAAAAATGGTTGTATTAGAGTTTCTATCCCAGCATATTCATCCCCCTTCAAGAATTCAGGTCTTTTAAAGTAAAGAAAAACTCTCCAAAAAGCATGGTTGTACTGTTTTTTAAAATATTTCACCAAAGATTCAGAATGTTTATGCAAAACAAAAGTTTTTTTTAAAAAAGCGGGGGGGGGGGTTAAATAGTTCCACATAAAGTATTAAGCAAATTTTTTATAACTGGAGTGCTTGTTTTTTTCCTAATAAATACTTCATCATTAGGGTTATACCAAGATAAAGCATCAAGTAATAATCGTCAAGGACCTATAACAACTATTTTTGGAAAAATAGGTGATAATGGATGGTATGTAACAACAGTTATTATAACTTTTAAATACGACCCCAAGCTAGTAATGGAAATTCAATACTATCTAGATGATAGTTGGCATGTATATACTGGTCCTATTCAAATAACAAAAGATGGAATATACAATATAGGTTGGTTTTGGAAAGACTTTGATAATCACATTTATTATGAACTACCTATAATTTTTAAAATTAATCAGACCCCGCCGACTATAAAGTTAACAAAAAGATCTGGAGGACAAAACAAGATGATTTTTAATGCTGCAACAACTGATGAAGTAAGTAAAGTAGAATGTGTGGAATTTTATCTTGATGATGTGTTGCAACAAACTGTCAATAATTCACCATATAAATACACTTGGATAGGTGAAGAAAAACATATGGTTTATGCAATTGGTTAAAACTATGCAGGGCTATTTGAAAAAAAGTAATAATCTTAGTACAACACCTAAGCCACATTTTAGAAATTACGATTTGATGAACATAGTTTTTATTTTGATGCAGAAAATATTCACTCGGTTTTACTAAAAATATATAAAATATTTTTTTCTCTTTATCGATTATTTAATTTTGGCATTAGTTTATAATGTCAATATAGTTACATTAAAATCTTGGATAAAACAGCATAGAACAAATATCACTATATAATATAAAATTATGCACAAATATGGGGAAGATTTGCAGAACTTTTTTATTGCATCACGACGTGTGGTTATTTATTCTGTACTTGACAGCAATACATACAGGACCTTGCAGCGTGCTGTACAACAGCCATCAACCACTAGCAGCACTAGCACGCTGCTCACATGATAATATAACAATCCCATGTCATAGTGCGTTGTGACAATCACTACTAATACAACTCTTGCTTGTTTAGATTTAACCATTCACAATACATATCCTTACGCACTGTTTATAAGATAATAAATCGTTACGCACAGTATAATTATATATAATATTATAGGGGATACCTGCTTTAGTTTTTATACAAAGCACACCAGGATTAAAAATTTAAAATAAACTCAATAAGGCTTAGAGGATCTTTTTTAATATTATAAATTAAAATCCTATAATATGAATGAGTAATAACAAAATCAACCACACAAGAACGTGGTTTATCCACGGTATCAATAATAATATAATTACCGATAGAATAGATCTTTTACTTTACAAAAATTTTATGATGATTCAACATATAACGCTAAAATTTTTTCTCTAATTCTTATTTATTAATAAAAAAGAAAAAAAAGGATTTAAGTTTTTTATCCTTGTGCTTATTTAAATCTTAAAATAATTATTATTCTTCCTAGTATAATTCCTTGGAACGTCAATGACCAGTTAGTGCTATAATTTTCAACCTTTACTTGAACTGTACCTTCTATTTTACCGAATCTTAGTTTTATAGCTTTTATACCAAATAATCTGCCAGAACACACCTGCTTATTTTTATTTATTTCAATTAATGAGATTTTACCGCCTTGTGGTTTAGGTTCTTTTCTTATTATTCCAGCCTTAGTTATGTCAATCTCCCAACTTACATTAGTTGCATTGACTTCACCAATGTTTTCAATTTTTGCACACACCTTACCAATGAATAATCTTTTAGTTATACTGACCTGAAGTTTTACCGGTGGACGTATATATATGTGTAAATAGACTTGTCCACTATTTGCATTAGTATTAATATAAATATATCCAAAATTTTCTCCGGTTAAATTACTTGTGTTTACTACATTTATTGTTATTTCGTCTTGTTCTTCTGTGCAACTACCGCTTGTCGGATTTAATTCTATCCAATCTAAATTTTCATATAGATCGTATGTTAATGTCTTCACTCCGCTATTCCATATTTTAAATGTTGCATTACCAGTCCATCCGTTATCGTGTTCACCGAGATATATATCAGGAGGTGAATAAGATAATATCGGCCCTGTCTTATTTAGATATAGTGCTAAAAAAACATTTCCGTCTCCTCCATTTGAGGAAATAAAAATGTTTCCAGTGAAATATCCATATATGTATTCAGTACTTACTACATATACTGTTATAAGATCATGTTCACCTGTTGAACTACCGCTTGTTACATCTATTTCTATCCAGTCTAGGGTTTCGGATAAAGTATACGTTAATGTTTGATCTCCCCTGTTCCAGATTTCAAATGAGGAATAACCTGTCCATCCTTGATCATGTACACCGAAATTTATGTGGTTAGGAGAGTAAGCCAATAATGGATCATCATGATAGTAGGTTAAGATTTCAGCTGTATCTTCACCAGAATAAGAGTTCTGGGTACCACTTTCTTCAGCGGTAAACTCTACAAGGTTAATACCACATTCTTCACAGTCCCCTGTGCTACCCCATACAAATGCATCAAAGGTAATTACAAGAGGTTGTCCATCTTCAACTGGTCCTGAATTATTCCACCTAATTGTTTTTCCATCAGCTGAAACATCAGATGGTATAATACTTGCATTTTCATAATAAGTAATAAAGGGTAGGTAATCAACTATTTCTAAATCAGTTAAATTATAATTACCATAATACTTTAGTTCAATTTTGTAAGTTATAGTTTCATTTACAAATTGAATTGTTTCTTCAACCCATTCACCTGTTTCAGGGTCTTTTACTTTCTTTTCAATAGTTGTTTCAGGTGGAACACAATTTACTGTTGTACAATCATTACCATGCAAATGTACACATTCAGGACAGTTATAACAACTCCAGAGATCAACAAATGCGCAGTTTTCAACCTCCTCATAACAATATTCAACCACAATTGTATCAAATTCAATATAAATTGTTTGGTTAGGATATAGATTGAAAAGTCTATTTGACCAATCAAAATCAACTTCTTTTAAATCTTCAGAAACATAAATATCAGGATTTTCAAAAAGATTACTTGGATAGTAAAAAGATTCGTTTCCAGCATAATCTAAACAGCATTCTGGTATATAATCTTCTACTACCATACACTTCATTAAATTTATACCCGTGTATCCATTAAAAGTAATTGTTAAATTGAATCTCACGTTTGTACCCTTCAATACACCATCAAGATAATCTACCCACTCGCCTGTTTCAGGATCATACACTTCTTTTTCAAATTCTAATGGTTCAGGTGGTGCAGGTACATAAACATAAACCCATGCGCTATCTTCATCGTTATGGTGATGTACATTGCCTTCCAATGCAGATACGTAAGCAATATTTTCATTTTCAGTTTCTTCACTTTCTACAACAGTTGCATCAAATTCAATAGACATAGTTTCTTCATCACTTAAATTATATTCATAACCTGTAAAATTCCAAATTATAATATTACCATTTTGCTGTTCTTCTATTGCTAATGCATTGAAAAAAGTGACATTCTCCGCAAATACCAAACATGTTGGTAGCTCATCAGAAATTACAATGTTATTTAGTGCCCAGGGATTAGGATTTTCTGGATTTTTATAATATGTTAAGGATATATTAAAACGTACAGTTGAACCTACTTCCACATCTTCTATATAATCATCCCAGTAACCATCTATCCAAACCGATTTTGTAAAATCTATCGTACCTGGACATGGACAACTTTGACTATTAATAATTAATTTTTGTGCAATACCTACAACAGAGTGAGTAGATATTATTATTAACAGCGCTAAAATTAAACTTATCCAAATTTTTCTATCCATTTTCTATTCCTCCATATTTTTTTGGAAAGGTAGAACATTTATAAATATAGTACTATATAACTATTCCTATTATATATCATAAATTAGATTAAAAAATAACAATTATTTTTTTAAAATTAATAATATAAAATATATAATAAATTAATTCCATTTTATAAAAATTAATTAGAAAAAAACTTATATCCAACTAAAATAAAATTTACTAAAAAACTTTTATAACTTTTTTAATAGATTTTTTTAAAGTAAATTTTGTCGTTTTAATTCCGATAAAATATTTTGTCGTTTTTAAGACGACATAATAGAAAACTATTTAAATCCGCAAATCAACCAAATTATCATAAAAATTAAATAAAATTGGTGTAAAATTAATGCGGAGAATAGGAATTTCCAAAGACAAAAACATAGAAAAAACAGTACACGATATTTTAAAAACTAGAGCTAAATCACGTATCTATGTCTATCTTCTAAGAAAAAATGGAGCTAAAACAGAACAAATAATCAAAGGAACAAAACTACATCCAAGCACTGTAAGAGAAACACTTTCAACAATGTACAATCAAAAACTGATTTTTAGAGAAAAAATAAAAAATGATAATATTGGAAAAAATCCCTATATTTACTATCCAATTTCGCCTATTGAACTTTTAAAAAGACATGCAAGTGAAATGGAAGAAAGGTTGAATAAACTGGCGAATTTAGCATTTTCTACAGGTAAAACAAATAACTACAGAACTGTAAAAATTAATATCAAGGAGAGAACAGAGCAGATATGAATATAAAACCCATTGCTAAAATTTTGGCAAATCGACCAAAAACGGTCCTATTTATTTTTACTATTATTACGATTTTGATAGGTTCTCAGGTAACTAATCTATACATGCAATCGGATTTAACTCAGTATCTCCCAAAAGATGATCCTACTATAAAATTATTAACTCAAGTATACGAGGAATTTCAAATAGGTTCTACAATAATTATCTTAGTTGAGACAGATGATATACGCAATCCCGATGTTTTAAAAGAAATGGATGCTGTGGTATCAAATGATGATATTGATAGATACCCAAATGATAATGGACAACAAGACGGTATTGTAAAAATTCAAAGTTTGGCCACTTATATAAAAGAAGAAAATTTTTATCGAGGATCAGGGGAATACAAAATTCCAGAAGATGAGACTCAGATATACACATACATGAGCAGACTCACAATTGAGAAATTAAAGGGTATTCTTTACAAAGATAATTACAAACTCGGTGTTATAGTAATACAACTAGCTGATAATGCAAATTACGATGAAATTTTGACTAAAACAAAATTATCTGTTGAGCGTAGAGGAAATGATGATACACAAATGAGCGTAACCGGTTCTGTTGCTATTCAACGTGCTATCAGAGAAGAAACTTTTTATTATCTTAAAATTGTACTTCCTATTGCTGTAATATTAGTAGCAATAGTACTTTTTGTTTTCCATAGAAGCATTAAAGGTCTTTTTATAGGATTCTTGCCACTTATGTACGCAGTTACATTAACATTTGGTGTTCAAGGTATAATACAACCTGAAATGAATCTTCTTTCTATAGCCATTGTTGCTCTTCTACTAGGACTTGGTATAGATTACTCAATATATCTTACTAATCGATATGCTGAGGAACATGCTATAAAAGATAAAGCGGAAAGAGTAGAAAAAACACTTAGTAGAACAGGAAAAGCAGTGTTTTTATGCGCAGCTACTACTATAATTGGTTTCGGTTCACTAATGACTTCTAATATGCCACCAATGGTAACCTTTGGTTTTGGATGCGCACTAGGAATATCCTTTGCTTTTATTTCAGCCTCAATTCTTGTTCCATGTTTATGTATAATTCTAAAGTTCGAAAAACATGAGGAAAACCATAAATGGAAACGTTTCGCTCATATAATTGTTGATTATAGAAAAAGATTCTTTGTACTTGCTTGTTTTTTTGTAGTATTATCATTAATTATGATACCTCAAATTAAAACAGATGTAAATTACTATGCTATGGCACCAAAAGGCATCCCTGAAATAGACGCACTTTATAAGTACTCAGGGAATTTAGGTGGTAGTACAAACTTCAACGCTTTAGTTATTGAAACAGAAAGCCAGGGCTTAACTTATCCTGAAGTAATAGATGCAATGTATAATTTAGAAGTTGAGATTAGAAATGTTGGAGCCAATGCTTATTCTATTGCAGATGAGCTTAAAGAAGTAAATGAAATATTAAACAGAAGCATAATTATTGATAAACTAGTTGAATTAGCAAAAATAGATAAAATTATTTTTGATAAAATTGCTGAAACTGGTTTAATCAACAGTGATTATTCTAAAACTATAATTGTTATTAGAGTATCTGTAGGAAAAAGCATTTCAGAAACCGAAATTTTAGTTGATAAGATAAACTCAATAGCATCACGAGCAAATATACCACATGGTGGAAAAGTATCTGAACTTATTGGTCAGGATGTAATAACTGTTGAAATAAATAAGCAGATTATGAGTTCACAAGTATCATCCATGATTGTTGCTCTATTACTAGTATTAGCATGTTTAATTATTGGTTTTAATTCTACTGTGATTGGATTTTTGGCATTAATACCGGTTTTAATTGTTTTGGCATGGGAGCCGGGTGCTTTAGTATCATTAAATATACCGTTATCCGTCGTAAATATAACAGTTGCATCAATTATGATAGGAACAGGTATTGACTACAGTATACAAACTACACAAAGAGTTAAAGAAGAGGTGGAAAAGGGATCATCAAAGATAGATGCAGTAAAAACATCCTTGGAAACCTCGGGGTTGTCAATCATTGGAGCTGCAACAACCACAATAGCTGCATTACTTTCGACTTTTTTAGTGCCTATATCAACATTACATCAATTCAGCATAATAATTATTTTCCTTATATCTTTCTCATTCGTAGCAGCTTTATCATTATTACCAACTATTTTGACATCAAGATTTATTAAATAATCCTATTTTTTCTTAAACTGAATTAGAGATTTAATAAACGGAATATCAAACATAATGTTAAAAACCAAAATAATTATTGCAAGCATTAATTCGCCATCATAACCTGAAATATTTTTTGAAAAACCGCTGAAAAACCAGTCATTTATCAAAAAACCAGCTACAATTAAAGGTAAAAAAACCAGTAGTGGAGTAAATAATATTTCTGTTCTTACTATTCTTAAATTATTGTATTCGATCCTTAAATATTCTTCCCCATTTTTCTCCATATCATATCACCATGGTAAAATTCCTGGATGAATAATAGGTTCAGGTAGAACCAATCCAAAGATTCCAGCAAAAAGCCAAATAATTAACAACAAAATAGCAGGGACCATCTGGATCATAAAATCATCATCTAACCATTTTATCTTCTTAGTTTCACCAACTACAGCACCAGTTGCTCCAATAACAGAAACAAGGAGTGCGATCCACAACTCAGCTTTATACCATGTTACAAAAAAGAAAAGCATACAAAGAAAAAAACCAACTAGATACACATTTTTCTGACCAAAACGATGTCTAATCTCCCCCATAATAGGATCAGCAATACTAGCGCAAAGTATACAAGGTATTGCTATCTGCTGTGGGAAAAACAACAGCAAAATAAATACTGCTATACCAAAAAATAAGTAACTACTAATCCTTTTTTTTTCATACATACGAAGGCCAAAAAAATGATTACTATTAATCTTACCATTGATCCGCAAATACTCCAAGATAAAAATAAAAATTAATATAGTAACAGGTATCCAAATTTTAAATAAATTAATCCAATATAAATCTGGTAACATATAGTATAATATAAATGAAGCACTAAATGTATGAAATACACGTCTATACCAATGGGGATCGTATTCTATAGAATTAATTATTTTTCTGGCATCTTCAAGTTTTTCTACTATTTTCACTTTAATCATGGTTAAACAACAGATTCTTTACAGAGTGTTAAAATACCTTGTTTACCACCAACAATTACCTCGTCAACAAGTCCAACAAATAAACCATTTTCAACAACACCAGGGATATTGTTTATATCAACTTCAAGTTGTGATGGATTGTCAATTCTCTCAAATTCGCAATCCAAAATATAATTAGAGTTATCTGTTATAAAAGGTTCATCACCCATAACTTTTCTTAATTCAACATTACAACCAAACTCTTCAAGAGTCTTTTTTGTTGAAGTCCAGCCAAACCTTAAAACTTCAACAGGTAAAGGAAAATCAATACCAAGTGCTTTTACAATCTTTGAGTCATCAATAACAATTATTACTTTTTTAGAATTATATGCGATTATCTTCTCACGAGTTAAAGCCCCCCCTCCACCCTTTATAAGATTAAGATTACCATCTACTTCATCTGCACCATCAATAGTTAAATCAATCATTGGATTTTCTTCAAGTGTTGTTAAAGGAATTTTAAAGTCTTTTGCAATTCTTTGAGTATGAACAGATGTCGGAATACCTTTTATTTTAAGACCGTCTCTGACTAATTCCCCAAGTTTTTTCAAGCTATATTCAATAGTAGAACCAGTACCAAGCCCAATGACCATATCGTCTTCTATCTGTTCGACTGCTTTTTCTCCTGCTAATTTCTTTAGATCTTCTTTTTCCAAAATTTCACCACACCTGTAATAGTGGATTAGTACAAAAATTTATACTTAATGTTTTGATTAGGGGCATGGAAATATGTTGTCTGAATGTGAAGAACATGGATATTACAGAGGTGAAACTTGTCCTACCTGTAATAAAAAAGGGAAATTCTTGATGAATGAAAAAGAGCTTAATTCTTTAAGTCGTATTTTAGCTGGAGCTCTTAGACATTTTCCAGAAAAATTTGGTCTTATGATGGATGGCAAAGGCTGGGTTGATATTTTATCATTAATTGATTCAATAGGAACTGGCAGATCTGGGTTCAATTGGCTAAAAGATCATCATATCGAAGCATTAGTATCAACTGATCCAAGAGGTAGATACCAAATAGATGGTGGAATGATAAGAGCAACTTATGGACATACAATAGATGTAAATCTTGACGATTTACCTATTGCTGAAATTAACGAATTTTTTTATCCTGTAACTGAGGAAGAGATTGACATAATACTTGAAGGTGGCTTACATCCAATAGATCGAAAAAAAGTACATTTAAGTGGCACCATTGAAAAAGCTATAGAGGCTGGAAAAGTTAGAACCGAAAGTCCACTTATTTTAAAAATTGATGGTAATAAAGCAAAAAAAGCCGGCCTTAAAATATATCAAGCTGGAAAAGATGTATTTATAACAGATGCAATTGATGCTAAATTTATTTCAAAAGTTAAAGAATCTAAAAAGAAGAAATCAAAAGAAAAGGATTAATAATTTTTATAATTTTTTATTACTCTTTCTTGGGCTTGTAGCTCAGCTAGGTAGAGCAATCGGCTCTTAACCGATTGGCCAGGGGTCCGAATCCCCTCAAGCCCGTTGGTTTCAACAGGAGAGAATAAAGAACCCAGAGGTTCAAATCCCTTCCCCTTGGTTTATCACAAACAAAAACATGTTTTGTGACAATAATCACACAAAGTTATTATATCATGAATTATTGTGTCGCTCTCTAAAAGTGAATGAAATATGATGCAAAATACTATTGTTAGAAAAGGTTTGATTGTTGGAATAATTCTCTTATTCCTAACGATTGGATTTTCACCAATCATCAATGCAGACGGTAATACAATTCCTCAAGCAATAGGTGATGTTCCAATAACTATTCTTGAATACAAGGCAGATGGAACCGTAGAAAGAACTGTCTTTAGACTATCACGTGAACAGGCAGATAGTTTCCATGAGGAAATGAGAAACGCCCAAGATTTAGAGACAAAACTTTCTATTTACAAGAAATATAATCTTATATCAGATGATGTCACAGTTGATTCGTTACGTGCAGGGATGCAAGAGAAAACACAGAAAATGGGATTAACACAAAATGGTTTAATGCCTTTAATCAGAGTCAACAGGTCCCCATTTCCATCAAATGTTTATAGGAACAGAAATTGCTCTGTATCAGGAAATGAACCTGTCTTTTATGGTTTCAAATTCTGGTTTTTTTTCTATTGTTTTTTTATTACGGGTGGTTGTCCAATTAAATCAAAAGGAGATTGGGGTGAATTTGAACTGGAAATGGCTGACCCTATCATCCTGATTGGATTTGTAGGAATAATGGAAGTGGGTTATCATAATTCTTGGCGCTGGATTAACTACGATGGATATTGTGTATATGCTCAAGCAAAAAGCGACTATTAGAATAAAAATATAGACAAACTCATACAAATATTGTCAACAGGAGTAAATTATCGTCCGTCAATCAATTTTTAATATTAAAGTGGTGATGGCAGTAGAACTCTTTTTCTAAAAAAATAATCATAAAAAGTGCTTATTGCCATTATAAGCACACTTTAGGTGGTGATAAAAAGTATGGAAAAACTATACTGTGGAATAGACATCCACAAGGAGAATCTTGCAGGATGCATAATGGACAAAGATGGAAACATCACCAGAGAACACATCTTCCCATCTTCAAAAAAAGCAATCGAAAAATTCCTATGCAACATACCAAAC
>Ga0153916_10004362_pt1 | contig 10676 bp, 11 predicted proteins | sample Opewatmetagenome_FD_109642 | JGI IMG/M metagenome (GOLD analysis project Ga0153916, IMG submission 109642) | Freshwater wetland microbial communities from Ohio, USA - Open water 3 Core 3 Depth 4 metaG | ecosystem: Environmental > Aquatic > Freshwater > Wetlands | place: USA: Ohio, Lake Erie...
AATCCATTCCTTTCGTGTGCACTGACCATCTTCTTCAATATCAAGACATCCTCTTTGCCTTGCTTTATCTCGGTGCGGACATCTCCACTTCATAAGATCCTCAGGAACCTCAATACTACTAATATTTTATTACTAACATACTTTTCCAGAATAGCCCTAGTGACTTCTTCTGATTTTTCCTTGTGCCCGCAGTGCCCTGCGAGCTTACTCAAGGTAGTCTTTGAGTTTCCGGCTGCGACTGGGATGGCGCAACTTGCGCAATGCCTTGGCCTCGATCTGACGGATTCGCTCTCGGGTCAAATTAAACTCCTTCCCCACCTCCTCTAAAGTTCGGGTCCGGTCATCCCCTAAACCAAACCTGAGTAATAAAATCCTTCTCTCCCGGTCACTGAGTTCATAAAGTACCTCATTTAGTTGCGCCTTAAGTAACTCTCGTGCGGCGGCATCGACTGGTGGTGGAGTAGCTCGGTCTTCAATGAAATCACCAAGGTGGCTGTCCCCATCTTCGCCAATAGGCAACTCTAAAGATAGCGGCGTTTTAGATAATCTCATGATTTCCCTTACTTTTTCTGAAGAGATATCCATCGCTATGCTGATTTCCTCACAACTTGGTTCACGTCCATACTCTTGAGCTAGACGACGATTGGTTCTGAATAACTTATTGATTGTGTCTACCATGTGCACTGGGATGCGAATAGTACGGGATTGATCAGCTATAGCCCGGCTAATACTTTGTCTGATCCACCAATGAGCGTAAGTGCTGAACTTATAACCTCTCCTATATTCGAATTTCCCCACGGCGCGAAGTAACCCGATATTCCCTTCTTGAATAAGGTCCAGAACTGGCATTCCGTGTCCAGTATATTTATGGGCAACACTCACCACCAAACGCAAATTTGCTTCAATAAGGTGTTTCTCTGACTCAATTGCTGTTCTTTTAACCTTACTAAAATGGGCTTTAAGCTGCTGGCTCTTAGCATGAAGCTTGGAAAGGAATTCAAGATTAACGGGCTCGGCTATTAAAGATCCCATCTGACTCCAAGAGGTGCCGTCTACCATGCTCTCTAGTAATTCCGAAGGCAAAAGCCGGCTAGCTATCGAAAAGTCTATCAAGCTCCGCCCAACTCCCGATGTGCTTTTACCATTGGCTTTTGTAATAGCGTTTACTAGTTCTTGGTCGATTACACCGTCGATAGCCTCCCGCAGTTTGGAATCGCGAATTGTCTGGATGAGGCTATCTGTCGTAGCAATCCCAAGGTGCTTGACGAGAATATCGACTATGGGCCAAGTTGCAAGTAAATGATGAAGCAAATAGATTGTCGTACTAACCGCTAGGGGATATATACCATAGTGCTGAAAGTGAAGGCTTTCAATCTTTTTTAGATACTTGGCCTCTTCTAATTTACTGGCTAATACCTTCTCATTGTTTGCGGTGAGAAGCGAGACTTTGCCGATATCGTGGAAATACATGAGAACCGGGTCATCAAATGGCTGTTCCTCAGCAGTGAACGTGAAGGTAGTCCCGCAATCGGGACATAGAATTGACTTGTCTGAAAAACTCACTGGATGGCCTCCTCTCTTACAAGTAGTTGGTTAGAGTTGGGGTCATCCGGAGCTTGGGTAAGTTGGTTAAATCAAGTAATTTAACTAAGTACGTGATAACCTAAACTGGAACCACCACTTCTACTATATACTTAAACGCCCCGCTTTGCAAAAGCCTGGACAAGCTTCCCAATAAGAAAGATTGACATGGTCAAATCCAGGGAGCCTTGGCTTGCTTAACACTAATGACATAAATTATTTCTTACCCCTGCACGGTACGGCTGATTGTGTACTCACTCAAACTAGGCACGTAGTAGAATTACTCGATTATAATTGTTCTGTTTTTCGGCAATGTGAACTTTTGCCGAAGTCCATGTTGCCCCGCCGGCTATAAGATTTAGCCCTGTTTTGGGTTCACCCTCTCCCACATACGTAGGGAATATTATTCGTGTTCAGTTTGTGACTGATGACACAGCAGATCCTACTAAATGAGGCGCAATTGCAAACGATGCACAGGCTTGCCTACTACCCATACCTCTTTAGCTTACCCGGGTGGTTGATTTTCGCTTTTTCGATTTCTCGCCTTCTCGACTCCTGATCTTCGGCTATTGCCTGTTCTCTGGCCAGATCAGTTTTTCTTCTTGCCTGCTCTCTGGCTAGTCGCGCAGGTTCTTCCGCAATGCGCTTCTCTTCACGCTTGGCCCCTTTTGCTGCTTGCTCTTTTTGAATCGCTTGCTCTCTGGCCAGATCAGTTTTTCTTCTTGCCTGCTCTCTGGCTAGTCGCGCAGCTTTTTCCGCAATGCGCTTATCTTCACGCTTGGCCTCTTTTGCGATTTGCTTTTTCTGGTCTCTCATTGTCTCCCACCTCCAAACATTAGATAATCGTGAAACCAATCATGAATCACTATAAAGTTGAGGTAAGTTTACTAAACTCCAGTCCACTCTACAAGATTCTCACCAGATGCACTTTTTGAGTTTTTGTTACCGGATAAATAGGTGATTTATTACACATCAGATCCTTCCGGGACTGTACGGCGTAAGCGTTTGGTCTTAGCGCGGCGATGCTTAGCCTCTAACCTACGCATCTTGGAAGTGCGTGTGGGCTTTGTCTTTCGGCGGATTTGAGGCATTAGTGCAGCCTTGCGGATCAGTTCCACAAGACGCTTTGTAACATCCTGACGATTTGCTCCCTGAGTACGGAACCGCCGGGCATCGATGACAAGGACACCATCTTTGGTAATCCTTCTGCGCGTTAATAGAAGCAGCCTTTCGCGAACTTCATCGGGCAACGAGGGAGAATTAGCCACATCAAAGCGAAGCTGGACGGCAGTGGCGACTTTATTGACATTCTGGCCGCCCGGCCCCGAAGCCCGCATGAACTCGAGTTGGATTTCATTCTCATCAATCGCGATAGCTGGGGTTACTTGAATCATACCTCGAGCTTATATTAAACAACTGGTTTATGCAATATCCTGCCCAGGCTTGGTGGTGATAGTATCCCCATCCTCATTTTCGACGAGATAGACATCGGTGTCGGTGGACGTAGCGGCGAGATAATAGGCCAGAAGCTCTGGAGACTGGCTCAGAACCGCCAGGTGATTTGCGTAACTCATCTTCCCCAGATAGCCGCCTATGCCGATGCCCATTACCAGGTTCACAAAGAAGAGTCAGGCGACCGGACCGTCAGCCTGCTTCAGCCTCTTGAAGGCGAGGAACGTACCAAAGAGATTGCCGTCATGCTCGCCGGCCCGCAGTACACTGAAGTTTCCCTGACCGACGCCCGCCTGGTGATGCACAAGGCACAGACCTGGAAGCAAGAGCACGGCCAGGATTCGAAAGGTATGTAACTCTGAGCATATGAGCGTATACAGAATGTAGATTACACACAAATTGGTATTGGATTTGTTTGTTTGAAGTTTTACAAGAAAAATAATATATATTAATAGGTTTTATTGAAATCCAAATAGTGCTCTGAGTTTCTGCCATATTGTGCGAGTCTGTATTTGATGAAGCTTATTCTCGAGTTCTTTTACTCGTTCTGATAGTTGTGCGGCCTTCTCATCCGATGACTTCTTGTCAGTGACGATCTTTTCAAGAAGATGGACGGACAATTGCCGATTTATCTCGGCTATTTCTTCTGGGACTTTCGTAGTACGTGCTTGCTCTGCCAACTTCCGAACCTCCCTATTTTGTTGAAGATCTGCCAAAATCTCTGACACATAGGCTGAATCATTTAATCCTAGAAGCCAATCTATATCAAATTCCGGTCTACGAAGAGTTTCTAGAAAATCAAGGTCTAGGCCTTCCACGTCAATGGCAATGCCTAATCTAGACGTAATTAGGAACATGATATAGTCGCTGAATGCGAAGTTATTGATATTTTGATAAGGTAAAATAACTTGACCCCAGTCTTCTAATAGATAGCAATGCGGAAGAGGGTAAATATTGCTTAGAATTCTCTCAGCTCTGCAAAGGCTTCTATCCCAGGAAAGTAACCAAATAGTTTGACCCATTGGATGCGGCTTATGTTTTTGCCGTAGCAGGTGAATTAATACAAGATTGTCGGAGTCATGATAGACTATCCTATCAGGGCATTCAATACGTCTAATCCCTCTAATTGTATTCCAGACCCTTTGATAATTCACATCATTCTTGACATTTTCATATTCTTCGGTTTCTACCAAAATATATTGTTCGAGCAGGAGATGCTCCAATTGTAGATAAGGTGTTATATAGTTGTCCCATAATAGGCCGCGGTTCTCTCTCTTTTTTTTCGAGAAGGTAACTAATATCGGATTGCTTGCTTGTCCTCGCTTTGTTTCAGCGAGTAATCTAGTAATTTTCGTATCTCCACTTAGAGATGATCCTAGTTGTCTTGCCAGGTCAATCACCTTTCGCGTTTCATCAAGGGTGGCTGGAGAGATCATTATCTGAAAACTAAAGTTTTAGATGCTTCAATTAGCTCCTTCGTGACACTATGTCGCACGTCAGCATCAAATAGATAACTAATCAAAGTATTCGTATCTAAATAGAGTCTAGTGTTGCTAAAATATGAACGCTGATGAGCATGTAAATCAGGATCGAAATCCAATATTTGATGATAGAAGACTTTATTATAAAGTAAAGAGAGATACCTTTTTGAGTCTGGATCCAAGTCTTGAAAATATTCTTTTATTGCCGATAATACCTGTTCATCTGTTGCTCCGCCAAGTAAGATAGTTATTGGTTTGAGTTTGTCTTTAATTGCCTTTATTAGATCATATTCCTGACCTGCTTTAAGAACTTCATCTAGAGTGTAGGAGCCTTTCTGAAGCACACGCTCTATTTGAATGCCATTAATATGGAACATTTCCTGCAGTGCATATTTCACTGCGGAAATAATCATTGAGCTTTGTTCTAATCTAATCGTGAATCCAAATTTATTCTCGAGGCATCTTGTAATACCAATGTCGAATGCACTCTCGTCTGATTGTGCACGCTTGACCATACTTTTCACGTGCGTCAAACCGATTTCTGTTAGAGAGAATGAATCCTCTTTTTTCTCTACTATGCCAGCCATCTCGCAGGCCTCAAGTGCTGTATAAACCTCGCTTGGCATTTTAATTTGAGGTTGCCCAAGTAAACTGGTAATAGCATTACCTAGTTGTTCCTTTGAGAGCGGTTTCGTCTCGTAAAATAAAGCGGTTTCCACAAGCGACTGCCAAAGAGCTTTCTTCGAAGCACCAACTCTTGGATCTAATTGGAATAAAGATAATGATATCAAGTTAGCGACTTTATCTTTCTCTACTTGGCGCATACGAATAACCTCATTTTCTATTGTACCACAGATCAATCAAATATAGGACTTACTATTGGTGATTGGCTAATTGACAGCTTTTCACGAACGTGATATACGTATATAGGGCAGTATTACAATGAACAGACACGATTTGCTTGATTTATTACTATTTTTCGTATTCCTAGGTGGACTGATTGTTTCAGTTCAATCACTAAATCAATCTTCGTTAGCTATCCAAACAGCTAAAGAAAACAATCAAATATCATATAACTATTATGCTCCCAGTCTCGAAACCAAAGAGATATTAGGATATGATGCTAATATTAAAAATCTATCCGGCAAAATTGTCATTTATAATTCGGGGGGTAGGGTAATTAATTTCATACCCAATTTGTATACTATCGCGAAAATAGATTATTCAAACTATGAAAAAAGGTCGTATATTCTAATTTACGGGTATTATGAACCTTCAGGTGAAGAAACGTATTCTAGTGAAGGTCTATTATGGGAATATAGAATTAGTGACGGTTATGATAAATTTGATAAGGTACGCAGAGATTTTTATTCGGCTGCCTCAGAAGCTTTTAATGATGCATCCTTATCACTAAAAATAGTGTTATACGCTTCGTACAAAGATTTTGCGAGGAAAAACTATTTTGAGTATTATGATGTCGCAAATAGCGAAATCATTGCTGAGCAGGATGCGAAAAAAATGATAACTGAAGCCCGCGAAAATTATGACCTTGCGAGTAAATATGATTTGTCTCTATACCTAAATGATATTGATGGTGAAAAGCTTTTTAAATGGTGGCAGGCAAACTTAAAGAAATCAAATTAGAAATGAATCTTGCTCCCAATCAGTATGATTCTTCAATCAATTTAGTGAATAGCCGGCAAGAAGAAGTAAGAATAATTAATAAAGTGCCTTTGATTTCGGCAAAATACTAAGGTTTCGTGTCTAAAATTATCCCACTGCAAACATTAGGATTTCTTTTACCTAATAAAATGTATTTCTATCACTTACCCCATCATTTGATGATATATGCTGTCTAATTGACCAGGGGGACAGATGTTCATATCACCTGGCGTCAGCAGGCGCTGCGTAATCAAAGCCTTTCAGCTTACGGCGCTCCAGTTTTGGGGGGGTCCATTATAGTCCGAAAAGGGCATTAAGGAGAAGTGACAATGGTATCCGATTATCAAGCAGATAACGCAAGAGATAGCTTTGTAAAGGGTGTGATATTTGGTTTGTATCCAGGCCTGAATCTTAAAACGTTAAGAGATGGTACGAAGAATCCTGTCGAGGTCGGTCAGGCCGTAATACGAAAGCTGCAGGAAGTAAGGAATGACTGCCAACAGAGACTCGACAAAGAGCAAGCCAATCTCAAACGATGGAAAGTGTTTGAATGGATTGCAATTATTCTATTTTTCCTCTTAGTAATTGCTACAGCGGTATTGGTCGTTATAAACGAGATTCCATTTGCTGTGTGTTCAGGTATATTCTCGGTGGTTGTTGGCTTTTGCGAGCGGATTCTGTTTCGCAATATATCCACTAGCTATAATGTAGTTGAGAAACGGCTTGGGGAGATGCTGGACATAGATAGAATATTAGCCGGCTTATTGCTATGTGAGGAGTTGCCGATTCAGCAGAATCAAAAACAACAATTCTATGCACTAGTTCTGACAGAACTCCTTGACCAGCCAGATTCTGGCGAGCACTCGCTCGGCGTAACTGGTTAACTTTCAGCCTTGACCTGAATATGCCATAGATAAAGTAACATAGCGATACGGGTACTGAATTTCTCCAGATCATTTGCGCGCGCTGGTATAGATGTGTGAATTATGTTCGCCTGCAACAAAGTTTCCTGTGGAGACGGCAGTAAGTCAGTGGGAATGTAGCCATTGACTAGAAGTTCCCAGAATTGCTCCCAGTCGATAATGCGTTTTTTCGACATCGCCTGTTTGCATTCTAAATAATCATATATCAGGGGTAGAAAAGGCACCCAGTCTTTCAATCCAAAAAGCTCGTCTGGTGTGTCCGTGATGAGTTTGGGATCTATATCATTTACAATTTGGCCCACTTGTAATTGAGAAATCTCCTGTTTTAGGATTTTCCCTTGTTTTGTCCATGCTTGTCGGTCAATATCTTCCGGGTTGAGGTTCTCGCTTAATACCCTTACCATTAGAGTGCGTGCGAAATGCGAATATGCTTCACCCTCAAAGTATAAATATTTATCTAGGTACCTCCAGACAGAGGTCAAGTAAACAACCCAATTGTGTCCAAATCCATAGAAAAAGTCATATACATCGGATGCAATTTCCCAAATGATGTCGCAGAACACTGTTTTCAAGGCCTTATCATGTGCAAAGGGAGACTCTTCAATAAGAGCCTTAATATCATTTGATTTAAATATGTCAGACGTCACATCGTGGCCGATTTCGTGAGACAATTTCCACCAGTCGAAGGGGTCTAGCAAACTCTCGGGAGGTAAATTAAGTACGCCGTAATTGCGGCGCTCATATTTAAATGAATGGCCGAAAATGATGAAGCCATTCCATGACTCCTTTATTTTGCCCCAGAAGTCTTTAACATGGAATTTGGGTATACTGGCTGCTGCGCACAATACTCGCTGAATTCCACCAATATATCCCATCGGCAAGTCGGGTGCCTCGAAAGCAGTTCCATAGCTTCCGACGTACCGTTGGGCAAAGGCGACCTCCCACATTTTGACAGCATCGATGAATCTTTTTCTGAATACAGTAGCCTCCTCCATATTTTGCGGTGGATTCTTTTGCACGCTCTGCATATCAGCTAGGACCGAGTTCATAAATCTGTTTAACTCGGCGAATGTTTCGGATGAGTACGGATTAGCGAGGCAACTATTATAGGTCGCGTACATACGTTGTAAAGCAGTATACAAGTACCAATCCTGCAGCAAGCTGCCTTTGCTATGAAAAGGCTCAAGAAGTGAATCATCGTAGTTGATCTGGCCGCGAGCAGAGGTAGGAACAGATGGTATATTGTCCTTGTAACTCTTTTTTCGGCTGGAGAAGGGCGAAAACTTGTCTGGCGCAAGAATGGTGGCTGTACCGAATACAGGGCAGGGCACTATGCCAGCCGCAGATTTCCTGAATCCTAGTAGCCTATGAGTGAAATCGCCAAAATCTACGGCTTGGTAGCTATCAGTGGCCCGATTTTCTACTGACTTTGATGGCGCCGGTTCGATCACGATATCAGCCTTACCGAGCACTATGTTACAGCGATAAGTGGATTGAGGGAAAAACTCGTCTTGTTGGGCCAGTGATAGAACAGCAGCCTCAGAACCAGGTGTGCAAGAAACGAAAGTCCTCGGCGAAACCTTACCTCGGAGGTCAAAAAGACTTCTGTCACCAACATTTCTTATATATTTGTAGTTTACTGTAGGGATGGTATACGTCGTCGCGTAAAAGGGATCATTGCTACCATTCTTCAATATATCATCCTGATCTATCTGCCGGACTTCAACCGCAAAATCAAAGATATCGCTTATGTCATTTGTGCCTATAAGGACAATAGACTCGTTCCAGCCTAAGCATCCCAGGATGCTATGACTGACTCGCTGTCTCCTTGTAAGTAGACGTCTTATAGTTATGTTTGATAGTTGTTCTGCCTCGGCCCCGTAATTTGTCAGAATTTCTCTTTGAATCTTGAGAAAGAAGATACCCAATATGCCTAGATCAAATAAACTATCCGAGATAGGGACGGTTAGGTCTTCCCAACCAAAACAGAGTGTTGTATGCAAATGTATCACATCTGAGCTTTTTAGTGGTTTGAATATCTCTCTAGCGTCGTAATAGTGTGTGATAGAAAGAAGGTCATAAGTCCCGAAAACCTTCAGCCATGCTGTACCAGTATAGTCAAAATGTTTGGATACCACTTCTTCTTGACCAGGGTTTAGCCTCAGGAAAGACAATACCTGCCCAAAGTTAGCTATTCTGGAACGATTCTTATACTTAATATGTCCAACCTCTAACGATTTGACTACTTCCTAGTGAGGTCAGAAAACAGCATGGCGCTCTTTTTGTGAAATGTGGCCACCTCTCGTTGGGGTGACCACATTGGGAAGACAAAGTAGAAGCCGGTCAAGACTATTTATTTGACTGAACGCTCGAATTAGGTGGACGTGCGATAATCAGTTTACGGATATCCACCTTCGGTGTCGTACTGCTAATTCCCAATGCAATATCGGTCTCAGCATTTCTGTGCTCGACCTGAATAATGTCAGCCATTCCTATTCGATCACCTTGTCGCTTGGCAATCAATAAATCCCTTTTACCCACATTCAATCTCCTCGATTTTTGTATGGTAAATGTACCTGACAGCTAAAAAGTCAACGCAAAGTAATATGGTAACAGAATCCACGTACCCTGTCAATATAGCCGCCCCTTTTCCCGCCTCTTTACTTGACTGTTGTGTTCTCATATGGTATTCTGTAGAATACCGTTTTCTATAGAATACATCATCAGAGGTCAATTGTCAATAGTCTGTTTTAATAATTCCTTCGCGCCTCATAATATAAATAAATGGCAAGTCCAATGTCAATGGTATCGCGCATCAGGGAACTCATGAACCAGAAAGGAGTTAAGCCATCCGAGCTCTCAAGACGTTCCAAAATCTCCAAAGGACATATATCAGCCATTCTCAACGGGAAGAAGACTAATGTAGAACTTGAGACGATTCGTAGGATAGCTTATTCTTTAGGTGTTACCTTAAAGGATATTGTGTGCGATGATACCAATTTGTTGGAATTCGGTCAGACGGCTGGGCTTTCGTTTGAAGAATATATATCCTTACTCGAAAATACAGCCGATATTATTAATAAGCCAACAACTCAATCGGGCTGGGAAGAATTCTATAAGTGGCAAAAGACATTCCAATAACGAATACAATAGCAAATGGCTAATATAAACCCGATTTTATCGGAGGTATTCTTAAATCGAATCGCACATCTGTCCAGATAGTTTTATGTTGCAGATTTGCCTATTATTACCCAACAAAGTGCCTTTCTAGGTCAAGTCCATTCCTTTGTTATGCACCGTCGTAATTGACCTCGGGGCGGATGTTTTTATTATCTTGGCGCAGCAGGCGAAGCGTACTCAAAACCTTTCAGCTTCCGGCGCTCCAGTTTTGCCTGGAGAATACGCTCAAGATCGCGGACCATGGCTGTATCCGCACTGGTCACAAAGGTCAAGGCGTCACCGTTCTTTTCAACACGTCCGGTGCGGCCGATGCGGTGCGTGTAGGCATCCGTGGTCTCCGGCATGTCGTAATTGATGACGTGCGAAATGCTCAAAACATCGATGCCGCGGGCGGCAA
>Ga0153916_10004363_pt1 | contig 10672 bp, 7 predicted proteins | sample Opewatmetagenome_FD_109642 | JGI IMG/M metagenome (GOLD analysis project Ga0153916, IMG submission 109642) | Freshwater wetland microbial communities from Ohio, USA - Open water 3 Core 3 Depth 4 metaG | ecosystem: Environmental > Aquatic > Freshwater > Wetlands | place: USA: Ohio, Lake Erie, Old...
ACGGGCGGTCGAGGACCAGGCCTCCCAATCTGCCATCCACGACGCACTGAACACCTGCATATGCAACCCTCACGTCCGTGCAGCCGAGAAGGGAACCCACGAGCCGTACAATGTGGTTCGGGAAGAAGAAATCGTCATCGTCGAGAAAGATCAGAAATTGCCCGTGTGCCTCTTTCAGCCCGGCGTTGGCCGCCTGGCTTCTTGACAGGCGGCTGCCTGCGCACACACGCACGGGGAAGTTGCCACAGCGAGCGGGAAGCGGCGGGTGGCCCTCGCCTAGTGCGTTCACAATGACTACCTCGATCGCCGGGTAGACCTGCCGGGCCAGCGAGTCGAGGGCGACCGCGAGCTCCGCGCGCCCGACGGTGCGGATCATCACTGAAACCAGCGGGGCGTTCGGATCGTCGAGCAGTCTCGCTAGGCCGTTCGCAAAGCCTTCCGCGCCATCCAGCCGGGCCGAAGATCGGGCGGGATTGCCCCCCCCTCTGGCGTTTCTCTCGCCTCGCACGTACTCCCCTTCCCCGGTGGCCACGGCCTGCGCTGCCTCGCCCGCGCGGCCAGGGGCAATCCGTATACTACTCGTATGTCGTTTCAGTCGGTAACTTCCGCCGGTGCGCCGGCCACCATCACAATCGTCGTTGTTGCTTGGGGCTCGGTGGAGGAGGTCGTTGCGTGCATCAGCAGCCTTGCCGAAGCACGGACGTTGGTACCGGCCGGTCGCCTGCTGCTCGAACTCGTTGTAGTCGACAACGGCGGGGACGCGCCCACCTCGGCGCTCTCCCCATGGCCCGACGCCAAGCTCATCCGCAACGAAGAAAACCGGGGCTTTGCCGCCGCCGCCAACCAGGGTGTCGCCGCTGGGCACGGGGAATTCGTGCTCTTTCTCAACCCTGACATCCGTGCCGTCGGAGAGCCATTCTCGCCCCTGATCGAGGGTTTTGCCGCGCACCCGGCTGCCGTTGCTCTGGCCCCCATGCTGGTAGAAACGGACGACACGGACCGCAGGGCCCAGCACGCGTTTCAGCTCCGTCGCCTCCCGACGTGGGCAGGGTCGCTCCGCGACCTCTTTCTCATCGACGAGCTTGTCCCCGGGAGTCCGTGGCATCGGCGCGAGCGCTATCTGGACCAGGATCGGTCCCAACCGTTCCCGGTCGAGCAGGCCGCTGCCGCAGCCCTGGTGGTTCGACGGGATGTGCTTCGCACAGTCGGTGGCTTCGACGAGTCGTTCTTCCCCGCCTGGTTCGAGGACGTCGACCTGTGCCGGCGCCTGCACCCCCACGGGGAGATTTTCTACTGGCCCAGGAGCATCTTCGCGCACCGTGGCGGAACTAGCGCCGAGCGGCTCGGGTTCGAGGTCTTCCTGCCGACCTTCTACGGTAACGCCCATCGTTACTGGTGCAAGCACCGCGGGCGCGCCAACGCTGTAGCCCTCCGCGTGGCCCTCGCGGCCGGCATGACGCTCCGCCTGCTCCTGCTCCCGTTTGCATCTGGCGCGCGGCGGCGCTCGACGGCCGCACGGGCATACGCAAGGGTGTTGCGGGCAGCGCTCGGTCTCGACCGGTCGTTCCGCATCCCGACCGAAGATTGGGCCCGGTGGCGCCAGGAGGCGGCGTGTCGCCCTTGACGGGTGCGGAGCTACTGCTACCCTCCGGCATGCTGTACTGCACAGCTGACACTGCCTTGGCCAGTGGCGCCATGGGGGCCCACACGTGAGCGGTTGGCGCTGGTGGAGGTACTCGGCGAACCGGGCGGATCGTATCTTGCTCTCGACCCGTAGCGCTGCGCGGCTCCTGATTGAGAGGGGCCCACGGGCTCTGGCCCGCCGGGCGGCCGAAAGACTCCTCGGCCGGGACTCCCCGCGCCATCAGGGGGAGGAGGGCCTGACCGCCCTGGTCTGGCGAAAGCGGTACTTGGCGTGGCTGGCGGAGGATGCCGTCACCCCTCACGCCCGGACCCAGATGCAGAACGCTCTGGCGTCCCTGCCCCTTCGTTCGACGGTCAGTGTCCTCATGCCGGTCCACAATCCTCCGCTTTCATTTCTCCGTTCCGCCGTCGAATCGGTGCGGGCGCAGCTGTACGACCGGTGGGAGCTCTGTATTGCGGATGACGGCTCGCGGGCCGAGGTCGGTAGGGAGCTTGACCGGCTGGCGCGCACTGACGATCGAATCGTGGTCATCCGCAGCGAGGAGAACCGGGGAATCTCGGCCGCCACGAACCTTGCGCTCGCGTCCGCGCGCGGCGAGTACGTAGGCTTCCTAGACCACGACGATGTCCTGCACGAGGCCGCCCTGTACTGCGTGGCGCGAGCGATCGCCGAGGACCCTCTCCTCGACGTGCTATACACGGACCGCGACGCAATCGACGAGCAGGGCGAGCACCAGGATCCCTTCTTCAAACCGGACTGGTCACCCCTCGGCCTTCTTTCGCACAACTACGCCGTGCACTTCCTCGTTGTGCGGCGGGCCTTGCTTGAGGAGCTGGGAGGGCTCCGCCCAGAGTTCGACGGTGCTCAGGACTATGACCTGTTGCTGCGTCTCTCCGAACGCACCGACAGCGTCGCACACATTCCCCGGATCCTCTACTCATGGCGGCGTCACAGCGGGTCGAACGCCGGGCGCCCGCGGCCTGCCGCGTTCGAAGCCGGCCGCCGCGCCATCGCCGATGCGCTTCGCCGGCGTGGGCTCGCCGGCGAGGTCGAGACCGTCGGCGAGAGCGGCCCCTACCGCACGCGACTCGCCCTCACCACCCGCCCCCTCGTGTCACTCGTGATCTCCAGCCGCAGCCGTACGCTTCTCGATCAGTGCACGCGCTCGATCGCCGCCAAGACGACCTACGACAACCTCGAAGTCCTGGTCGCGACGAATGCGGTTGGCGACGCGGGCCTGAACGACCTCTGCCGCGAGCGCCGCTTCCGGCTTGTGGAGGTCCAGGATGGTTTCTTCTCGAGGATGAACAACGCCGCAGCGCAGGCAGCCTCCGGAGACTACCTGCTGTTTCTCAACGACGACATTGAGGTGATGACGCCGTCGTGGATCGAGGAGATGCTCTCGCTCGCCAAGCTGCCCCGGGTCGCAGCGGTCGGCCCGAAGATGGTCTACCCGGGCGGACGCATTCAGTTCACGCGCGTTGTGATGGGCGTGCGGCGCGACGGCCGGCCCTACTTTTTCGATCCGTTTGATCAGTTTGACACGACGTTTCTGTACGGGTTCTCGGTCGACGTGACAACCGAGGTTTCCTCGGTAAGTGGCGGCTGCATGGTGACGCCACGGGATCTTTTCCTGGGTAGCGGCGGCTTTGAGGAGGAGGAGTTCGGGTTCAGCTATCAGGATGTTGACTGGTCGATCCGAATCCGCCAACGCGGCTACACGATCCTGTACTCGCCGCATGCTGTCATCACCCACTACGGCAGCCTGTCCAAGAAAGGGATCCCGGAAATGATGAGCCGGGAAGTCAGCCTGGCAAACGCGTTCTTCCGGAAGAACGCGGCCTGGCTTCGCCGGGGCGACCGATTCTTCAATCCGAACCTGCTTGATGTGCACGGGCTGGTCGCAGCACCGTGTTTCCCAGGCCTCGAGCCGGTTCCGGTCGTTCTGCAGCCCACCCCGGTGGACGAGACGCTCGAGGTCCTGAGCCCTGGCGATGCTCGCGAGGCCCTGGACAGGCTTGCCGAGCGGCTGGTCAAGGTGCTGGGTGGCCGCCGGTTCATCCATCTCGGCTGTGGCCGGGGAGAACTCGTAGCGGCTTTGCTGCGAGCGGGCGCAGAAGCGCTCGGGGTACGCGAGATCATGCCCATCGGTGACACCGTCGAGGGGATGAGTGACCACGTGCTGGCCGGGTCGATCGCCGACGAGGGGGACGTGGTCCGGCTCTCTGACCTCGGGCCGTTCGACGTCGCGGTTTGCACCGGCGTGCTCGAGCGCATTCCCATCCACGCCCTGCCCCGGGCACTCGCCTGCCTTCGTGCACTGGCGGCCACGGTCGTGCTCGTCACACGGCGCCCCGACTTCTGGGAACGGGACCGCCCCGACACCCTCGTGAACGGGTCGCGGGAGTTCTGGCTCGGCGTCCTGCGCGACGCGGGTCTTGAGGAGGCGCGCCGTGACGCCCGAGCGATTTTTACCGGCACCTCGGGCGAAGGCATCGAGCGCCTCGTCGCCCGGGGCAAGGGCTGAGTCCGCAAAATGAGAAGCTTGGCAAGCATCGCGCGCGAGGGGCTGCGCATACTGCACCGTGAAGGCTTAATTGGCCTCGCGCATCGCGTGATGTCGCGCGCTCGTGTGGGGGCGGGCCTGGCCCGTTCGCCAGCCTGGCTTGCCTACCGCGACTGGATCGCCCGCAACGAACCGGATGGCGAGGCGCTCAAGCGGCAGCGCGAGGATGCCGCCGGCTGGGTGGACCGCCCGCTTGTGACGGTTGCGGCCACCGCCGGCAGCCGCGACCCCGAATGGTTGGCGGCCCTGCGCGAGGACCTTCCTGCCCAGAGCTATGACCGATGGGAAGACCTCGCACAGGGCCACCCTGGCACGCCTGCAGGAGCCGGTGACTACGTTGCGTTGGTTGCGCCGGGAACGCGGCTCGCTCCCGATGCCCTGTATGAGGCTGTTCGCCACGCGGCGGCCGGGGCGGACGCCGTGTATTCCGACCACGACCGGGTCGTCCGCGGACTGCGCTGCGATCCGCTGTTCAAACCGGAGTGGTCGCCGGAGACCCTGCTTTCGGTCGACCTCCTGGCCCCGTTCGCTCTTGTGCGGCGCTCCGTGCTGGCCGAGGTCGGCTCGCTCGACGATGCGATGGGTGAGGCGGCTGCATGGGACCTCACGCTGCGCATTGCGGAGCGCACCGATCGGGTCACGCGGGTGCCTCGGGTGCTGGCCCACACGACCCGGCCATCGCTGGCCCCGGTTCAGGCGCGTGCGGCGCTTGAGGCCCACATGCGACGCCTAGGTCTCGATGCGGTCGGCGAGCCGGTGCACCGCGGCGCCGTGCACCTCCGATGGCCTCTTGCAGGGCACCACAGGGTCTCGGCGATCGTGCCGACCCGCGACCGGGTCGACCTCCTCCGGCAATGCCTTGAGTCCCTCCAAACGGAGGGGGCGCTGGAGATCGAGGTCATCGTTGTCGACAACGGCAGCGAGGACGCGGAAACGATCCGTTTCCTCGATGCGGGAGCGAACGCAGAACGGCTCCGTGTCCTGCGCCAGGCTGGCGATTTCAACTGGTCCGCTATCAACAACGCTGGCGCGCGGCTGGCGACAGGGGACCTCCTGCTCTTCCTCAACAACGACATCAAGTCCTTGCGCACGGGGTGGATCGAGGAGCTGGCGCGCTGGGCGCTCCGGCCGGGTATCGGTGTGGTTGGCCCCCTCCTCCTCCGGCCGGATGGCTCAGTCCAGCACGCTGGCGTCGTGATTGGCCTCGCCGGTGTGGCATCACACCCGTTCGAGCACCTCCATGAGCCCTGCAACGGGCCATTCGGCGAGCCGTCCTGGTACCGCGACGTGACCGCAGTGACCGGCGCCTGCCAGATGGTGCGCGCAGAGGTGTTCGCGGAACTTCGGGGCTTCGACGAGTCGTTCCTTGCCCTTTACTCGGACGTCGATTTCTGCGTTCGGTCCTGGCGCCGCGGCTACCGGAACATGCTCACGCCCCACGCCCGCCTGTTGCATCGCCACGGAATGACGAGGCGAGGCGACGAGCGGATGCCGCCTTGCGACTTCGCGGTCGCGCTGGAGCGATTCGGGGACTTGCTGCAACGGGGCGATCCTTTCTTTAGTCCAAGTCTCTCGTACTGGTCGGCGATCCCATGGCCGCGGCGCGCGGATGAACCCGCACCGTTCGAGTGGCTGGCCACACTCGTTGAAATCCTCCAGGAGCAGTTCGACGGACCTGCGGCACGCATGCCGCAGCCGATCCGCCCACTGCTGATGCGCGCCGACGAACGGGTGCGTCGGGGTGGTGGCCCCGGAGATACCGGGAACGCGCCTGATGAACGGATCAGCGATCGCTGAATCGAGTCGGGTGAGTCTTGTCGTGAGCGAGCGGTCTGCCTTCGGGACGTACGCCTACCTCCCGTCCGTCTTGCACAGTTGCGCTGAACTCGCTATGAAGTTCTGCCGAGCCGGCCGCAGTCTTTTTCGGAGCGTTCGTTCCCCCTGGATACGCCCCGAGGGGAACAAGGCGTCCCCGGCGACGCGCCGTACCCACGCGGCCGAACGGGCTAGGAGGCTTTGCGAGGACGCGCGACCCGCCGCATGAATCGGACCGGCTACTGGTGTCCATTTCGAGGCTCTCCGGCTGAAGGAGGTTTCGGACGATCGCCACCGCGACCCTCCGTCGGAAGAACTCGCAGACAGCCCCGGCCAACGCCCGTGCCCCCGGTCCCCGAAGGATCGCCAACGCACGAGAGCACCTGCGGAAAAACCGGGCGATGCTCCCTTCCTCCCGAACCTCGACCGATGCTCTAGCCCGTGTGAATGAGTCGTCCACCAACAGGAGGGGCGACGCGGCGTCCGGCAGCGCGTTCTGCGCCAGCGGGTGGGTCGCCACCAGCACTACGGAGATCGCGAACCGGCGGTAGAAGTCATCAGGAGACACCCGCTCAAAGAAGAAACACCGTCGTCCGCCTCGAACCTTCCTGGACCAAAGGCCCGGATACTCTGGATATCGCCCTTCTGCTATTCCAGGTTTGAGGGGCGGAAGTTCTCCCGACTGAAGCGGACGGCGCCTTCGTTCAGCTCGTACCCCACAACGCGAGCCGCTCCGTTGTCAGCGAGGTGGCATGAACTGTAACCCGCTCCCGACCCGGAGTCGAGGACCCGCCTCCCGCGACAGAGCGGAACCGCAAACGAATAGATCGAGAGATGGGCGAAGTAGCAGTCGTTCTTGTAGAGGTGGATGACACCCTCGCCGTGGTCGGTCACCTCCTCGATCCTCGAAAGCCAGAAGCCAGTCCAGTCGTCCGCCAAGCGTGTCGCCCTTTCGGCTCACGACCGTCGGGAGCGCTGAAACATGGTTCTGACGTTAGAATATTCTAGGAGGCACCATGGAAAAGCGCGAAGGCGGAAGCCAGATCAAGATCGTTGTGAGCGACCAGCAGGCGCTCGGGACGTATGCCAACTTCGCCTCCATCGTCCACAACTTCGCCGAGTTCATCATCGACTTCGGCCGCATCGTGCCCGGCCGGGACGAGGTCCAGGTGGTCACACGGGTCGTGATGACCCCGGTCCACCTCAAGCAGCTCCAGCGCGCCCTGACCGAGAACGTCGCGATCTACGAGCGCAACTTCGGCGAGATTCCCGAAGGCCCGCAGGGCGCCCCCACTGCCCAGACGATGTAGGCGAGCGTTGTTCTAGGCGGTGGTGGCGATCCAACCGCCGCCCAGCAGCCTGTCCCCCTCGTAGCAAACGGCCGCCTGCCCAGGCGCGGGCGAGAGCACCGGCTCGGCGAACTCCACCTCCGCGGTGCCGTCCTCGCCCAGCCGGACGGTCGCGCGGGCCGGCTGGTGCCGGGAGCGGACCTGGACCTCGGCCTGAACCACGCCTGCCGGGCTGGGTGCCAGCCAGTTGACCTCCCGGAGGAGAAGCTTTCGGCGGGATGCCTCCTCCTGTGTTCCGACGACCACCCGGTTCGTGCCCGGCTGCACTTCGAGGACGTACAGGCGCCGGCCGTCGGGGACACCCAGCCCGCGCCTCTGGCCGACGGTGAACCTGTGATACCCACCGTGGTGCCCAAGGACGCGACCGTCGCGGTCGACCACCTCCCCCTCTCCAGGCAGCCGCTTGCCCGCGAGGGTCTCGAGGACCCGGACATAGGAGCCGCCCGCCGGGACGAAGCAGACCTCCTGGCTTTCCTCCTTCGATGCGTTGGGAAGCCCGAGCTCCGCAGCGAGCGCGCGCACCTCCCCCTTTGTGAGCTCTCCGAGGGGGAAGCGGACGTACTCCAGCTGCCATGGCTCAAGCGCGAAGAGGAAGTACGACTGATCCTTATCACGGTCGAGGCCGCGCCGCAAAACGAACGAGTTCCGCTCGCGCGCCACCCGAGCGTAGTGGCCGGTGGCCAGGGACTCCGCCCCCATCCGGAATGCCGCCTCCAACAGCTCTCCGAACTTGAGGCTCGCGTTGCAGTGCGCACAGGGCAGCGGGGTCTCTCCTGCTAGGTACGAGGCCATGAACGGCTCGATCACCGCCCGCCGGAAGGCCGCTCCCATCTCGAGGACGTTGTGGGCGATGCCGAGGCGCAGGCAGACCTCGCGCGCCACCTCAACATCCTCCTGCGAGCAGCAGCGTGAAACGCCCAGGCCGTCCGCCGACAGATTCGCGAGCCGGAGCGTGACGCCGACGACGTCGCACCCCTCGCGCGCAAGCAACGCTGCCGCGACGGCGGAGTCCACCCCGCCAGACATCGCCACGACGACACGTGTCTTCAAGGTTGGCGCCGGCCCCTCACCCTTCCAGGGAGGCGTCGTGCATGTCGGTCACTATGAACATGAGCGTGGTCGTCCCCAGGCTGAACTCCTGGTTGCTGAAGATCGGTGCCTTCTGGACGCGCACGCCATCCACGTAGGTCCCGTTCGTCGACCCGAGGTCGATCACCGCCGCCTCGTCCCCCCGGATCTCCAGCATGGCATGTTTGCGCGACACCTCGCTGTCCTGGAGCTGGACATCGCTCTCCGTGCCGCGCCCCAGCACCGTCCGAGGCTTGGTCACGGTGTAGATCTGGCCGGCGTTGGCGCCCAGGATCACAGCCAGGGAGTACCGTCTGTGAGCAGGCAGCGGGGCGAGCTGCGGAAGGTTGGAGTCGTCCTCGGACACCGCCGACTTTCCCGAGTCCGGGTCCTTGGCGGTCTTCTCCGTGCCGAGAGCCGGCATCACCGCCGTGGGCGGCGCGTCCCCCCCGGCCAGCAGGGGCTTGGTGACTTCGAACACCGTCGCACACTTGGTGCACCTGAGCTTCTTGCTCGCGCTCTCGCCGAACCGGGCCTCCTCGTACTGGTACTTGGCCTTGCAGCTAGGGCAGCTCACAATCACCGCGCACCCCCTGGCACACGACACTCCCACTTCGAGTGCCGCCTGTGGGCCGCGTACGTGTTCCTCGCCAGTACCCGGCCCACCAACACTGTCAGTTTACGCTCGGCGGCGCTCCGGCCAAAGCCCAACGTCTCCAGCAGCCTCCGCATCGTGCCTCGGGCCGACACCAGGAACCGGACGGAACCCGGCCGCCGAGCCCGGGATATCCGATGCCGGCGCCCCCAAAAGCCTGCGGGTCCGTCTCCCATCTCTAGGGCCGACCAGCACCTGAGCCCGATTCAAGCCAGGCCGGGCCCGTGCTACGATTCCGGCGTGAGCGCAACAGCAAGGGGCAAGGGGCCCTCCGGCCGGGCGCAAGTTGCCGGGGTGGAGGCGACCGCGCAGGCCGGGCAGGTCCTGCACATCCCGGCCAGCGAGTCGGCGGAGCGGGCCGTCCTCGGCGCGGTGCTCGCCGACGCCAACTGCTTCTACCGGGTGGTGGATACGGTCGGGGCGGAGGACTTCTACGCCGACACGCACCGGACCATCTTTGAGGCCTTCATGCGCCTCGCCGCAGATAACCGGGACATCGACCTGCTCACCACGACGGACCAACTCGAGCGCAGCGGCACGCTGGAAGCCGCAGGCGGCGTGGCTTACGTCGCGAGCCTCACCGACGGGCTCCCCGACCCCGCCAACGTCGAGCACTACGCGGCGATCGTCCGTGAGCGCGCCGTCAAGCGCCAGCTCCTAAAGATCTCCCAGGAGCTGATGGCCATGTGCGCCCGCGACGAGGGCGAGGCGATGGACGCCCTCGACGCGGCCGAGAGCCAGATTCTCGCCATCGCCGAGCGCGCCATGCGCGGTGGGCTGCGCCCAATCGGCAAGCTCGTCCACGAAGAGGTGGGGCACATCGAGCGGGTCTCAAAGTCGAGCGCCCCGTACACGGGCATCGAGACCGGCTACTACCGGCTCGACGAGCTCACCTCGGGCCTGCAGAAGCAGGACCTCATCATTCTGGCGGCCCGTCCCGGCGTGGGCAAGACGGCTCTGGCGCTCAACATCGCGGCCCACTGCGCCGTACGCCACAGCCTGAAGGTGGCAGTCTTCTCCCTGGAGATGTCTGCTATCGCCCTTACTCGACGGCTACTGGCTGCGGAGGCTCGCATCAACCTGAAGCGACTGACGCGCGGGCTGCTGTCGAAGACCGCAGATACCCGACAGGAGGCCTCCGACTGGCAGCGCCTCGCCGAGGCGGCTGACCGCCTGGCCGACTCGCCCCTCTGGGTGGACGACACGGCGGGCATCTCCATCCTCGAGCTGCGCGGCAAGTGCCGTCGGATGATGATGGAGCACGGCCTCGACCTAGTCGTCGTTGACTACCTGCAGCTCATGTCCTCCGGCATCAAGGCGGAGAACCGCACCCAGGAGGTTTCCGCAATCACTCGGGGCCTGAAAGCGGTGGCCAAGCAGCTCAACGTCCCGTTGCTCGTGCTCTCGCAGCTGTCGCGCAACCCGGAGCGGCGGGGCGACCAGCGGCCCCAGCTCTCCGATCTCCGCGAGTCGGGCTCGATCGAGCAGGACGCGGACGTCGTGATCTTCATCAACCGTAAGAACCGCGCCCTCCAGGCCGCCGGTGGGCTCGAGGAGGAGGAGGACTGGCGCCT
>Ga0153916_10004364_pt1 | contig 10672 bp, 8 predicted proteins | sample Opewatmetagenome_FD_109642 | JGI IMG/M metagenome (GOLD analysis project Ga0153916, IMG submission 109642) | Freshwater wetland microbial communities from Ohio, USA - Open water 3 Core 3 Depth 4 metaG | ecosystem: Environmental > Aquatic > Freshwater > Wetlands | place: USA: Ohio, Lake Erie, Old...
GTTTTGCAGAAAGCCCAGGCGGTCAGCATCTGCGTGCCCACACCGTTGCGCAAGAACGGCGACCCGGAACTGTGTTTCTTCCTGGATGCCACAACGGTGCTTGCCAAATTCGTCCACCCCGGCATGGTGGTCGTACTCGAATCGACCACTTACCCTGGTACGACACGCGAGATCTTGCTGCCCCGCCTGGGTGATGAGAAAGGCCTGAAAGTAGGAGAAAACTTCTTCCTGGCCTTTTCTCCAGAGCGTGTAGATCCCGGACGGAAGGACTGGACGACACTGAACACACCGAAAGTAGTCGGCGGCATTACTCCAGATTGCAGTGATGTGGCGGCTGTGTGGTATTCGCAGGCGCTCCAAACCGTTGTGCCAGTCTCCTCGGCAGAAGTGGCTGAAATGGCCAAGCTGCTCGAAAACACTTTTCGTATGATCAACATCGGCCTGGTGAACGAGATGGCGCTGATGTGCAATCGCCTGGGGGTGGATGTGTGGGAGGTGATCGACGCGGCAGCCACGAAGCCATTCGGCTACATGAAGTTCACGCCCGGCCCGGGCTTGGGTGGGCACTGTATCCCTATCGACCCGCTATACCTTTCGTGGAAGCTGCGCGCCCTGAATTATACAGCCCGTTTTATTGAGCTGGCGTCGGAGATCAACACAGGCATGCCACGCTACGTGGTTAACTTGACGCAAGACGCTCTCAACAGCCAGGCCAAAGCCTTGAAAGGCAGCCAGGTTCTTGTGTTGGGTGTGGCTTACAAACCGGATGTCGATGACCTGCGTGAGTCACCCGCTCTGGATGTGATCGGCTTGCTGGAGCAAAAGGGTACTGCAGTGTCTTACCACGATCCGTATATCCCATCTATCCAACACGACGGCGTGGAGATGGAAAGTGTGACCGACCTGATGGGTGCGGTACTCGCGGCGGACTGCGTTGTGATTGTTACCAACCATAAGGTCTACAATTACCCGGCAATCCTGGAGGCTGCAAACCTGGTTGTGGATACGCGGAATGCGCTCGGCAATGCCGGGAGGGACAATTCAAAAGTCACTCGGTTATAAGTTCTCAGTTGCAGGTTGAACCTTGATCCCAACTTTTAACCTGTGACTTTCAACCTTCAACTATCAGTGGGTTAAAGGAACATATGGGTAAGTATTTGCTGACTGGCGCGGCTGGATTTATTGCCTCCCGTGTGGCGGAAATGCTGTTGGAGGATGGACACGCCGTCGTTGGCGTAGACAATTTAAACGACGCTTACGATGTGCGATTGAAAGAATACCGCCTTGAACGGCTGCAGCGCCATCCCGCCTTTCAATTTCTCCGCCTGGATATCTCTGACCGGGACAGCTTCAATCCGCAATCCGCGATGATCCATCAACCATTCGACGCAGTCATCAACCTGGCAGCGCGCGCGGGCGTACGCCAGGCAGTGACCAACCCGTGGGTGTACGTGGATACCAATATGACCGGCACGCTTAACCTGCTTGACTTTTGCCGGCGCCTGGATATCCCCAAATTCATACTGGCCTCCACCTCTAGCGTGTATGGCGCCGATGCTCCACTACCTACTCCAGAAGACGCCCCCAGCGATCACCCACTGCAGCCTTACGCTGCCAGCAAGAAGGGTGCTGAAGCCCTATGCCACGCTTACCACCACCTGTATGGACTCGACGTAACCATCTTTCGTTACTTCACCGTATATGGCCCGGCCGGGCGTCCGGATATGAGCATGTTCCGCTTCACCCAGTGGATCAGTGAAAGGCGCCCTTTACTGCTCACTGGCGATGGCAACCAGTCGCGCGGCTTCACCTTCGTGGACGATATCGCCCGTGGGACCATCCTGGGGCTGAAACCGCTGGGCTATGAGGTGATCAACCTGGGCGGGCATGAGAGCATTAAAATCATCGAGCTCATCCACATGCTGGAGGAGATCATTGGCCTCGCCGCCAAGATCGAACACCTTCCAGTCAACCCTGCTGATATGTGGGCAAATTGGGCGAACGTGGAGAAGGCCGGGCGCCTGTTGGGTTGGGAGCCGCAGGTCTCATTGCGCCAGGGCGTGGAGCGCACCGTCGCCTGGTATAACGCAGAACGTGAATGGGCAAGTGCTGTTAACACAGATAATTAATAACCCGCTCACCCGACGGGTCCTCAAGAATTCGGGCTACCTGTTCAGCGCCACCGGCATTACCGCTTTTGTCAGCATGCTGCAGAGCATCCTGGCGGGGCGTCTGTTGGGGGTAGCGGGCTTCGGCGTCCTGGGCGTGATCACCATGTTCGCCAGCGTCATTAACAAGTTCGCCTCGTTTCGCATGGGCGAGTTGGTGATCAAATATGTAGGGCATTACACCGAATCCGGCGACCGGGAGCGCGCCGCGGCAGTATTCAAAGCTGCAGCACTGGTGGAGATGCTGGCATCCCTCATCGCCTTCGGCTTGGTTTGGTTACTGGCGCCGCTGGGGGCACTCTATCTGGCCAAAGACAGCGGGGCTACCGGCTGGTTTGTGATCTACGGGTTGATCGTGCTGGCTAATCTGATATCCGAGAGCTCCACCGGCCTCCTACAGTTCTTCGATCGCTATCGCCGTATGGCGGTTTTGAACGTCATCCAGAGCTTGTTTACTCTGGCGGTGATTGTCCTGGCTTATATGTCGGGCGGCGGCATTCTACAGGTGCTACTCGCCTACCTGGGTGGCAAGGTAATCGGGGCATTAGGTTTAACGGTGGCCGCCCTGATCGAGGCCGGGCACCGTTGGGGCAGTGATTGGTGGCGAGCCTCGCTCCGGCTCCTTCGTCCGCAGGCAAAGGAGTTGGCGCGCTTCGCCGTGAATACCAATCTCAGCGCCTCGCTCAGCTTGATCAACAAGGATAGTGAGCTACTCTGGGTTTCTTTCTTCCGTAACCCGCTGGAGACCGGTTACTATAAGACTGCATTGGCGATCGTCAATCTTGTACAGCTTCCGGTCAGCCCGTTACCCCAGGCTACCTACCCCGAACTTTCCCGCCAGGTAGCCCGTAAGGACTGGGCTGGCATGCGCTCGCTCCTGCGCAACGGTTCATTGCTGGCGGGTGGATTCACCTTGATCGTCTCCCTGGGATTGGCCCTGTTGGGGCAACCGTTGATCTTGCTGCTTTATAAAAAGACTGAATTCCTACCGGCTTACCCAGCTTTGCTCATCATGCTGGTTGGCTTTCTGGTCGCCAATACCTTCTACTGGGCGCGCCCGGCCTTGCTGGCCCTGGGACTGCCCGGCTATGCCACGCGGGTCAATGTGCTGGTCACGATCATCAAGATCGCCGGGGTGCTGGTACTGCTGCCGCGCATTGGTTATCTGGGTAGTGCCATTATGCTGACTGTTAGTTATCTATTAGGCATTTCCCTCTCCGTGCTCAGATCGCGTTCTGAGATCAAGCGACGCTCGGCTGCGGGCGCTGAACTTCATAAGCAACCGGCTGGGGAGGCAGAAGCGTGAAGATCGGGATGCTGGTGGATACGTATCTACCCATCCTGGGTGGAGCTGAGATCCACGTGCTGGAGCTGAGCCGGGCACTGCGACAGCAAGGCTTTGAGATTGCGATCTGTACGGCGGTTCCCCCACCCCCTCCCCCCTCCCCCTGCCTGGCCGATCGGCAGGCCATGGCCGAAAACGGGGGAGGGGAGAAATATTTCAGTACTGCGGGCGGCAAAGCCGCCCGCAGTACTGAAAAAGTACTTCCCCTCTTCCCTGGGGAAGGGGGGGCAGGGGGGATGGGGGAGGAGTTCCCAATTCTCCGTCTGCCTCGCCTGTTGGGCGGCGGCTGGCGGGCGGTGTTGGGCATACTCCCGGCGCTGCCCAGGCTCATCGCCTTCATCCGAGATGTCGATTTCGTCCACTGCCACTATTCATTCCTGATGGCAGCTCTGGGCACCCTGCTGTGCCGCCTGTTGGGCAAGCCTTCCGCGGTCACCCTACATGGGCTGGGCACGCTGGACTCGTCCGTGGACAAGTCACCCTTGCACCGTCTCTACCGGTTTATCGCGCTCAAGCTAGCTGGCACGATCATCGCCACCAGCGAGGAGATGAGAGCAGTCGCCTTACGTTTCTCGCCAGCCGACCGGGTCGTCGTCATCCCAAACGGGGTGAACACTCACGCCTTCACGCCGTCGCCGAAACCAGAAAGCACTAGCCCAGAGCTGGTCATCCTGACCATGCGCCGCCTGGCGCCCAAAAATGGCGTCCAGTACCTGGTAGAGGCTGCCCCCGAGGTGGTTGCCGCGCTGCCTCAGGTGCGCTTTTGGGTGGCCGGGGAGGGCAAGCTGGAAAGCGCTCTGCGGAAACAGGTGAAAGAGGAGAAGCTCGAAGAATACTTTTGCTTCCTGGGTATCGTCCCTCATGAGCAAACACCCGAATATTACCACCAGGCCGATATCGTGGTCTTCCCCTCCAGCGCCGAATCGACCAGCCTGGCCTGCCTGGAGGCCATGTGCTGCGAAAAAGCGATCATCGCCAGCAACCTGTCGGCGTATAAAGATATGCTAGGCGCCTCCGGCGAGCGCGGTGCCTTGGTGCCCTTATTCGACCGGGAAGAATCGGATTACAACGCCCCCCTGACCTTACCGCCGGAACGTATCCACGCCCTGGCACAGGCCATTATTTCTCTGGCAGGCGATGCGAAGTTGCGCACGAGGTTGGGAAAAGCAGCGCGTCGTTTTGCTGTTGAGCGCTATGATTGGAGCCTCATCGCCACGCAGACTGTCCACATATACCAGAAAGAGCGAGCATGAAAATCGCTGTAGTCGCTCCTACCCACCTGCCGGCGCGGCGTGCCAATACCCTGCAAGTGATGAAAATGGCTCAAGCGTTATCCTACTTGGGGCATAGCGTACAAGTCGCTGTGCCTGGTAAGCCAGCCAAGCCGGTCTCTTGGGATGAGATCGCCCACCTGTACGGCCTGCGAATTGAGTTCCCGGTAGAATGGCTGCCGGCCTGGCCGCCTCTACGCCGTTACGATTATGGACTGCATGCGGTGCGCTGGGCGCGCAACTGGGGCGCCGACTTGCTCTTCACCCGCTCGCCGCAGGCTGCTGCATTGGCCAGCAGGCTGGGGATGAGAACCATCCTAGAAGTCCACGACATGCCCGCAAGCTGGTCCGGCCGATGGCTATTTCATAGCTTTATACAAGGAGGCGGGGCGCGCCGCCTGGTAGCGATCACTCGCACCCTCGCTGTTGACCTGTCGGACCGCTTGGGCGCGCCGGATGGATCTCCTTTTACCATCATCGCCCCCGATGGGGTAGATCTCGAACGCTACTCGGATTTGCCCTCTCCCGTGGAGGCCAGGAAGGCATTAGGAATGGCAGCGCAGCACTTCACCCTCGGCTACACAGGCCACCTGTACGCCGGGCGTGGGGTTGACTTAATGTTGGAGATGGCGAGGCGCCTGCCCGAGGTGAATTTCCTGCTGGCAGGCGGTGAGCCCGGCGAGGTGCAGCGCTTGCGGGAGACAGTGCGAGCCACGAAGATGGAAAACATCATCCTGGCTGGATACGTGCCCAACGCCGAGCTACCGCTCTACCAGGCGGCTTGCGATTTGTTGTTGATGCCCTACCAGCGCCACGTTGCCGCCTCCTCCGGTGGAGATATCGCCCGCTACCTGAGCCCGATGAAGCTTTTTGAATATATGGCCTGTGGGCGTCCCATTTTATGCAGCGACCTGCCAGTGCTGCACGAGGTGCTCACACCAGAGAACGCCCTGTTGCTCTCTCCGGACGATGTGCAAGCCTGGGTGATCGCCACGCAGGAGCTGCGAGACGATGCTGCTCGCCGTGCCTCGCTAGGCGCCAGCGCCCATAGAGAGGCCAGCCGCTACACGTGGGAAGCACGCGCCAAAAGAATACTGGAAGGGCTTGCAGGGGAGTAATCACCCGGCTGTGTCGGGTTTTCCTATGAAAAGAATAAACACGATTGCTTATCTCCTGGCGGTAGTCCTGCTGCTATCGAGCGCATTCCTGGTTATCTTCGACCACGCCATGCTGAAAGGCTATTTCCGGGATGAGAACCAGTTCGTAGCCAGCGGCAAATTGCTAGAAGCAGAAGGTTTGTTGCCCTACCGGGACTACCCCTACTTTCATATGCCCAACCTGGTGTTCATCTACGCCGCGATTTATAAGTTGACTGATTTTACTTTGTTGGGGGCGCGCACGTTTTCCGTCCTATGCGCCTGCGCGGCTGGGGCTGCCTTGCTCTACGCTGCTCAACGCTTCTACCGGCATCGCTCCCGGTGGCTGGGGCTGAGCGTGGGAGCCGGCGCTTTTCTGCTCCTGTTGCCGAACCCCTTGTTCCGTTTCACCAGCGGGCTGGCGTGGAACCACGATTTTCCGGTCCTGCTCACCCTGGCAGCCACCATCTCCGTGCTCTCCATGACAAGCCAACAACAAACGCGTTGGTCAGGATTGGGGAGTGGCTTCCTGCTGGGTTTGGCAGTAGGGGCGCGCCTCACTTTTCTGGCTGCATTGGTACCTTTTCTCGGGTATTATGCACTTTCCCCCCAGGAGCGCACACTTCGCGGAAGGATCCGGTCGCTATCACTTTTTCTGGCTGGCTTTTTTTTGGCGATGCTGCCTTCGCTCATTCTCTTCTCCATCGCTCCCAAGCAGTTCATCTTCGGGAATATCGAGTACGCCCGTTTGAACACTCTGTACCGGCTGGCGACCGAGTTTGAAGGCCCCATGACACTGAACGGGAAACTCATTTTCCTGCTTCAGAGGGTGCTAGACCAACCAGGTACGGCCATTACGTTGGTGATGTTTGTACTATTCACCCTCAATTGCCTGACTGTCAATCTTGCTGGTTTTATCCCCCCACCCCAGCCTTCCAAGGGCCAAGAAGAAGGAGGTTCATACTCGACCATTGTTTTTAATATCATTTTTCTCATCTCTCTCTTGCTTTGCCTGTTGGCAGGGGCTTTCCTCCCCACCCCTACGTGGTATCAGTATTTTTACACTCCGCTGCCACTCATCATCCTGGGAATCATCTACACCCTCTCGTGTTTAGACCGCCTCTCCCGTCCAGTCCATGTCAAGAGTCTGTTGGTGTTCATCCTGGGGATTTTTCTGGTCAATTTCTTTCACTTCGACCAGTACCCTAACCTCCGTAGGCTGGCTCACCCCGGATCCTGGTATCCCATCCAGACGCGCGTCCTGGGGCATAAGATCCAATCGATTACCGGCGATGGGCGCGTATTGACCCTATCGCCGCTCTTCCCCCTGGATGGCGGGGCGAAGATTTACCCGCAGTACGCCACCGGGCCGTTCGCCTGGCGGGTGGCAGATTTATTGACCGAGGAGCAAAGGAGCCTCTATCGGATCGGGTCAAAAAACGAACTGGTCAGAGACCTTGAAAATCATCCTCCTGGAGGTATCCTGGTAGGGTTGACCAAAGATGCAGAAGGTTTTTTCCTCGATTATGCCCGCCAAAAGGAGTACAATCCGGTTGATATTTCCAAAGACCTGATTTTGTGGGTACCCAAATAACCGATGGTTACACACACCAAATTATTAAAAGCAATCTTTCAAGTTCGTTGGGTACCATTAGCCCTCTCGGCAGCTATTCTGGTTCTTCTCTCCTGGACACTGGCCTGGGTTTCCGGTGGATTTCAAAGCGCGAGAGGGTGGCTTTCCTTTTTGTTGATCTTGTTGTTGGGGGTGGCACTTCTGGCAGGTGGATGGCGTCTGCTGCACAGCGAAACGCCGCCACGTTGGCTGATATGGCTTCTGCTTGGCGCGGCGCTGCTACGATTGGCTATAGGCGCGCTCTGGTTGGTGGTCCTGCCTGTCGCCGGGTATGGCACTCCCCCTGAGCGACATGGTTACGTGATGGCCGATGCCTACGACCGTGACCAGACGGCTTGGGATTTGGCCCAATCGGACAAGCCATTGACGAGGGCTTTCCAGGGCACGTACCGCAAAGCCGACCAGTATGGTGGGCTGCTCTTCCTGAGCGCGGCGGTTTACCGCTACTCAGGCGGCTCCGCCCATTACCCCTTACTCATGGTCGTGCTCACGGCAGCCTTTTCGGCATTAGCAGTCCTATTCACCTGGGCATTGGCCCGCCGCCTGTGGGGAGAAACGCCCGCCCGCCTGGCGGCATGGGGGCTGGCGCTCTACCCAGAGGCTGTGCTGCTGGGCAGCTCGCAGATGCGGGAAGCCTTTACCATCACGCTGGCTGTCGCAGCCTCTTACGGGCTGCTGCTGTACTCTGAGAAGCGAGATTGGAGCGGCTTAGCCCTGGCGGTTGGCTCTTTGGGTTTAAGCATGCTGTTGTCGCCCCCCTCTGCCGCACTCCTGCTGGTCGTGTTAGCTATCCAGGCGCTGGGCACAGGGCGGCTACTGTTCCCGACCAGCATCCGCGAGCGGCGCTGGTTCTGGCCTGCCCTGGCGATATTGGTGGCGCTGGTGGCAGTTGGGCTTTGGCTGGCCTGGCTGCAGTTCGCCCCACCGGGTGTCACGACGCCGTTGGGTGTAGTCAGCTGGTGGATCAAGAAGTCGGCGGATTGGAATGCCTATCTCAGCGAGCGCGCTTCCGGCTGGGTGCAAAAGGTCTTCGACAGCACGCCAGGATGGACGCATCTGCCCCTGCTGGTTGTCTACGGTGTGGCACAGCCTTTCCTGCCAGCAGCGCTTATCGACATCACCGGTGCTCCGATTTGGCGGCTGATCGCGGTCTGGCGCTCGTTGGGTTGGACGCTATTATTACCCTTCCTGCTCTACGCCCCGCTCTGCGCCTGGCGTAAAGGGAGCAGCCGAGAGCGAACGTTGATCCTGGCGGTCTGGCTGGTGATCCTGGTGGCCTCCTTCCGCGGAGGCGGCGACCCTTGGGACAATCCCCGCTACCGCCTGGCCTTCGCCGGACTGCAGGTGGCTCTGGTGGCCTGGGTATGGGCCGAGCAGGGCCGCCAGCCCGATCCCTGGCTGCGGCGCGTGCTGGTGGGCTTGGGACTGGTGCTGATCTGGTTCGTCCCCTGGTATCTGCGGCGGTACCTCCACCTGAATTGGCCGGTGGACGACCTTTTCAAGACGCTGGGGCTAGGCATCGCCAGTGCTGCACTGTATTGGATTGGGGATTGGGCTGGGGAAGGCTATAAAAAGCGGAAAACAATTGCTTGACTTCGCAGCGACTTTGTCAAATAATATATCTAACGGCGTTTTGCTATAGGAAGCCACCCTACGAGGATTAACGATGTGCAGAAATATCAAAATCCTGCGCCGCCCGGAACAGCCGCCTACCCAGGAGGAGCTGCAGCTGGCAGCTTCGCAATATGTGCGCAAAGTGAGCGGATACTGGGTCCCATCTCGCGTTAACCAGGAAGTATTTGACCTGGCTGTGGATGAGATTGCCACAGCGACCAGGAAATTGCTCGAAAATCTTGTCACAAAAGGAGCATAAGATGTCGGAGAGCGTTTACAAGGTCATCGAGCTGGTCGGCACCAGCACTGAATCGTGGGAGAAAGCCGCGCTGGCTGCCGTCGAGACGGCGTCCAAGTCGCTGCGCGACCTGCGCGTCGCCGAGATCGTGGAGCTGGACATGGTTTTGGAGGAGAGCAAGGTGCGCGCTTACCGCGCCAAGGTGAAGGTCTCTTTCAAGTACGAAAGCAAAGAGTAAACCGATCATCTAACCCTTAAGGTGCAAAGAACGCAAAACCTTTAGGATTTCTGTTATTCCCACTCAATCGTCGCCGGCGGCTTGCTGGTGATGTCATAGACCACGCGGTTGACGCCGCTAACCTCGTTGACGATGCGGTTGGCGATGCGCGCCAGCAGGTCGTGGGGCAGGCGCGCCCAGTCGGCGGTCATAAAGTCCTCGGTGGTCACTGCCCGGATCGCCACGGCCTCCTGGTAAGTGCGCTGGTCGCCCATCACTCCCACCGAGTGCACCGGTAGTAACACGGCGAAGGCTTGCGCCGTGCCACTCGCCTCGGTTCTGCCAGTAGTTGAACTGCTGGTTGAACTGTTGCCAGGGCCCATGTGCAGCAGCCCTATGGCAGCCAACTCATCGGTCAGGATGGCATCGGCCTGGCGCAGGCGGGCTAACCGCTGGGGGTTGACCTCGCCAAGGCAACGCACCGCCAGCCCAGGGCCGGGGAAAGGCTGCCGCCAAACCAGGCTGGCAGGTAATCCCAGGGCCTCCCCCACCAGGCGTACCTCGTCTTTGAAAAGATAACGCAGCGGCTCTACCAGCTCGAACTGCATCTCGACCGGCAAACCACCGACGTTGTGATGGGTCTTAATACGCTGGGCATTGGCCCGGTCGGGCGCGCTGGATTCGACCACGTCCGGGTAGATCGTGCCTTGCACTAGGAAATGTGGCGCGCCCAATTCCTCTGCCTGCTTCTCGAAGATGCGAATGAATAACTCGCCGATGATGCGACGCTTATGCTCCGGCTCGCTCACCCCCCGCAGAGCGGTCATGAACTGATCCATGGCATCCACGGTCACCAGCTCTACGCCCAGGCTATCGTGTAGGGCGGCCTGCACCTGAGATGCTTCCCCCTGGCGCAGCATGCCAGTATCCACGAAGACTGCCACAAGCTGCTCACCCACAGCTCGCTGCACCAGGGCCGTAGCAACACTTGAATCCACCCCGCCGCTGACAGCGGAGAGCACCATCTCCTTCCCCACTTGCTGACGGATA
>Ga0153916_10004365_pt1 | contig 10672 bp, 8 predicted proteins | sample Opewatmetagenome_FD_109642 | JGI IMG/M metagenome (GOLD analysis project Ga0153916, IMG submission 109642) | Freshwater wetland microbial communities from Ohio, USA - Open water 3 Core 3 Depth 4 metaG | ecosystem: Environmental > Aquatic > Freshwater > Wetlands | place: USA: Ohio, Lake Erie, Old...
TATGTAACTTTGATGTATGAAATAATAACCTATAAAAAAAGCAAATAGGTTTCTATATTCGCTTTTGGTAGCAGATTATACACGAGTCTGCTAATTTGTCAAGCCCTTCAGGTTTCCTTCATTTTGGCAAAGTACACGATGCGGATCGGTGAGTTGAACAGCTTGCAGGTATAAAGGATAAGATCCTGGCTGTAGTCCGTGATCTGTTCACCCTCATAGAATCCAGTGATCTCGTAGGTATATTTACGTTGGTTCCAGATTACCTCGAGCGTATCGCCATGTTTGAGTTTGGGGAGATTGTAGAAAGAGTTTCTGATGCGAAACTGCTGGCTCCAATCCAAATAACCGAAGCGGTGGGCAGCCAAGATCATCGGGGTGGCTGCGGATTCCGGATTGCCGAATTCTGGTACCCTCCACACTCCTTCCCGTAACACGCTGTATGGATCTTTACCTTCTCGAATCTGGGTAGACACACTGATCCTGGGAATGGTGACTCCATTCTCCTGCGGTAGATTCGGATCAAAAGGAGGAAGTTTCCGTTCTTTGATTTTCGCGCTTTCGCTTGCCACCGCGTTTGCGGAAAATCCCTGCGCAAGAACGTTAGCAAGCTGTTGGCTGGTTTGAGGACGGAGCCTGTACCAAACCTGCGGCCAGAAGGGAATAGTGACCAGTATAAAGGCCACGAACCAGAGGAACAGACCGGCTGTGGTGATGCTAAGTGAAAGCCGGGAGGGCGCTTGTTTAAAGATGGTAGCGGCAGGACGCATACGTTTATGATTTATGATTTATGATTTAAGAATTCAAAGCAAAAGTCACTGGGTTTTAAAAAAGAACTCCGGAAATGGAGTTCTTGCTTTCTTATATTTTGGTGGATTGTAGCAGAAACTTACCCGAAAGTAAAGCGACGTGGAAAAATAGGAAGATTATGCGACAGCGCTATGGATGAGAAGGTAAGTAATGGCAGAAGCTACGATAATGGCTGCGATAAGCAGGGTTGCGGATATTTTGGAATGACCCTGTTTCCGGCAAAGACTAAAGATTGGCTTTGTAGCGGGAAAGTTCTTTTCGAACAGGCGAGTTGGTAAATCGTTTTTCATGGGCAGTAGAGACGCAAGACTTCAATTACTGGGAGAATCTAAATTTGTCTCTCCCTTGCCTGTCCACTTTTAAGTTAAGACACAACTAAAGAGTACTGTCAATTGGGAATTTATTAAAACGCGGATGTTTTTTAAGGTTTTGATGCACTACGACTTAGAGCCTTGCTTGGCTTTCGATCTTTTCCATTCCCTGTTTGAGAGCGATCCGCCAGTCGTGATGGGACGTTTTTGCCACGTATGCAGGAGTTTGAGGATGGTGGGCAATAATGGTGATCTCGTAGAGTTTCACTTTTTCTGCAGGATTTTTAATGCTTGCCACATGCACCTCTATGGCAGCGAGCTTGGTTTTTTTCTTCAGTTTACTGAAGCCTCTTTCCACTTGCACCTCAAAGCCCGCTTTATCTTCAAAATCCTCTGGAAGCAAGGTTTGGATTTTTTCTTCTTGCTCTGCGACACCTCTTTCTCCACTACGGGCAATGGCTTCCAGGACATCCTTGTAGGTTAGGATCCCAATGGGTTGCCATTTGCTGTTGATGATCACCACACTGCCAACTTCATGTTCCAACATGAGATTGACCATCTGGGAGAGTGGTGTTTTTGGATTTACGGTGACTACCGACGTTTTGTAGAATGCTCGGATGGGCTGATCCAAGAATTTTCGTTTTTGTCCCACTCTTGAGAAAAGTGCAATTGACGTTTTAGGCATTGACAGAGCCAAGCGTAGATCGTAGCGGGTGAGAATCCCAACTAACTTGCCCAGTTTGTCAACCACAGGAAGTCTGGCAATACCTTTTTTCCGCAGCAGTTCCCTGGCTTGACTGAGGCGAGCATTCTCCTCAATCGTTGTTAATTGCTTTGTCTTATCTCGAAGCGGTAACTGGTCGATTACGTTTTTCTCCATACTCACTGCTCGAAGTAAGGCATAGACCGTTACAATGCCCAGCCATTCCTCCGTCTCTGACATCACGGGGAGAAAATACACCTTGGCTAGGACCATTTGCTTGGCGATTTCCCAAATGGGAGTGTTTTCATGCAGTTTAGGTGGAGGAAAAAGACAGTGTTCAACCTTGGTAGTCGGTGGGAAGTTTGAACGGAACATTACGTAGTATGGGGTGATGAGCCCTAAAAGCTTGCCTTCCTCCGCCACAAACACCGCATCATGGCTTGAGTTTAACTTGGCAAGGGCTTGGGAGAGCGTTGCGGAAGGAGCACAAGTGAGGATGCCTTCTGTCTTTAAGAGGTTCTTGGCGGTTATCCCTTGTGGCATGTGATCTTGATTATTATATTACTGATCCCTTGTCGTCAAGTCCTATTTGATATTCCTGGCCTTGATTTAAGAAACTGGTTCAATTATTTTCTTCTGGTATACTTTCCTGGATGAAAATCGTCGATCTTTCTGCAAGAGCCCTGAAGACTGCTGTGTCTTTCGCTTATGAAATATTTAAGCAAGGCGGACTGGTAGTCTACCCCACGGAAACCTGCTACGGGGTGGGGGTTGATGCCACCAATCGCCAGGCAGTGGATAGACTTTTGGCTTACAAAGGGGAGCGGGGTGTCAAACCGATTGCGGCTGCGGTTTGCGACCAGTCCATGGCTAAGAAATATGTGTCGCTTAATCAAAGCGCTCTTCACCTCTACCGCACGTTTCTTCCAGGACCATTGACCGTGGTGTCTGAAAGTTTGGGAAAGCTGGCACCTCAGCTTGAAGCTGGCGCGGGAACCCTTGGGATTCGGATCCCCGATCATCCCCTGGCACTGGAGATCATCCGGCGTTTCGGGAAACCCATCACGGCGACCTCAGCTAACACTTCAGGAAAAAAGCCGCCGTATTCCCTATCTGACCTGCGAAAGTACACCAGCAAAAAACGTCTGGCGTTTATCGACCTCTTCCTCGATGCAGGACGGCTTCCTGTTCGGCCGCCCTCAACGGTTGTGGATACTACCCTCAACGAACCAACGGTGCTTCGACAAGGAGAAATATACATACCTCAAACTATGGGGACAACGGTGGTTTCCCACTCGGAAAAGGAAACCCAAGAGATTGCTGGGAGAATCCTTGAACGCTATTCTTCAAGTCTTTCCCTTAAACCTCTTATTTTTGCGCTCCAGGGGGAATTGGGGTCAGGAAAAACCCAGTTTGTGAAGGGGCTGGCTAAAGGGCTGGGGATTTTAACAATGGTTTCCTCTCCGACGTTTGTGATCATCCGTGAATATCCGTATCAGTTTAAGAAAGTGTCTGGTCTGTTATACCATGTTGATACCTGGCGCTTAGGATCAGGGAAAGAGCTTGTGGATTTAGGGCTTTTGGAGATGTTGAGGCCGGGAAATATCGTGGCAATTGAGTGGTTGCAGAAAGTGAAACCAATTCTTGAGAGGTTAAAAGAAAAGGCAGTCATTGTTTGGATAACCATCGAGCACCTTTCGCAGACTAAGCGAGAGATCCGTTTTCGATTATGAAAAAGAACTATACAATCCTGGCTATTGATACTTCCTGTGATGAAACCTCGGTTGCCGTCACCTCTGATAATCGAGTTTTAGCGAATGTGGTTTCTTCGCAAGTTGAGCTTCACAAGGAATACGGTGGGGTGGTACCTTTCTTGGCGAAACGGATACATGCCAAGCTTATTACGCCCGCGATCACTCAGGCCATAAAGCGGGTTCGCCTCGCTTACGCTCCGTCGAAGCAGGCGAGATTTGTCAAGTCTATTGGAGACGTTGATGCCATTGCGGTTACAGTTGGCCCCGGATTGGCACCGGCTTTGGAGGTCGGCATTGCCAAAGCCAAGGAACTTAGTCGGCAACTTCAAAAACCGTTGCTTGCGGTTAACCATATGGAAGCACACCTTCTTTCCTCGTTTGCGAACAATGTCCATGGTAATGGTCCATTTTCAAAATCTAAGCCTCGATTTCCCATTCTTGGACTTCTCGTATCTGGCGGACATACGCAGTTGGTTTTGATGAAGGGATTCGGACGCTATCAGCTGCTTGGCGAGACTTTGGATGATGCAGCCGGAGAGGCGTTTGATAAAGTGGCCAAGATGCTTGAGCTTGGGTATCCGGGAGGGCCGATCATCTCGGAACTGGCAAAGCAAGGAAAGCCGCGGTACAAACTTCCTGTGCCGATGCAACACTCCGATAATTTGAATTTCAGTTTTTCAGGGCTTAAGACTGCCTGTCTGTATTTCCTGCAAAAACAGAAGCTGCCGTTCTCACGCCAATTCTATGCGGATTTTTCAGCCTCTTTTGTGAAGGTGATGGCTCAAGCGTTGGTGATCAAATTGGAAAAAGCTATTGAACGATATACGCCTGAACAAATTATATTAGGCGGAGGTGTGATTTCCAATTTGACTATTCGCAGAGAGGTGAGGAAAACCGCAAAGAAGTATGAGCTTCCCTTATTTATTCCTTACACCACAAAACTTTTTACCGATAATGCTGCAATGGTTGGGGTGTGTGCCTGGTACCAGGCTAAGCGTGGTGATTTCGTGAAGGATATTGAGAAACTTGAGCGGCAGCCGAATTTTTCCTTCTAACTCATTACCTGTTTTTCTTCGTAAGTGCAACCAATTCTATTGGAGGATGACATTCCAGATCACTGATCTTCCAAGGGGAATGGGTGCTCTAGATTTTTTCCTGCGAAGAGAAGCGATAAGGAGATATTTCTTCTCCAGATTTCCCATCCGTGAGAGCCATCTGTGAGTTCAAATTGGTGCGGAATATTTTTTTGGGTAAGAATCCTATCCATCTCCTGGTTTTGTCTGATGTATTCTTGGTTATCATGGCTTCCGATGTCAAAATAGATAAAGGTTTGTGGATCGATTGTCATGCCACTGACGTACTCAAGTGGATTATTTCTCTGTCTGACAGCTGCATCCCTGTCTAAAAGCTTGGCCGTTATACTTTCGTTGTTGATGAAATATCCGCTATGACTAAGGATAATAGCAAAGGTGTCGTTATGGTGCAGACCGATATTCATTGCTCCGTAACCACCTGACGATAAGCCTCCAATTCCTCGGCCTGTTCTCTGTTTAATAGTTCGATAGGCATTATCTACCTTGGCCACTACTTCAAGAATAAAGGCTTCAGTTGGTTGCTTTATTTTTGTGGCATCAAGATATTGGCCATCGCGGATAATCGGGCCATTTGCATCAGGAAATGCCACTAACAAAGGGGGTAGTTCTCCGTTGTTAATCAGCTTATCCAGCTCCCATTTCAAATTAGCATTGATGAGCCAGTCTGTATTCGACCCCGGATATCCGTGGAGTAAGTACAGCACTGGAAAGCTCACGGATTCGTGAGCTGCGTATGCTTTTGGGACATACAGTTTTATCTGCTTTGTCGCGCCTGCAAAAACGCTGGATTTGAATTCGAGCGTATCAATTCTACTTTGGCTATTGTCCGAAGGCGCATTGCTGAATTGATAATAGAGATGCTGTGCATTGTTGAAAGCCACATCCCATTTTTTATAAGCAAGAACAGACAATCCCACAACAGTAAAACAGACAACTACGATCACCAATGGTTTTCGTATTAATTGGCAGCTTATCATCATGAACTTGGTCTTCCAAAGAGCGATTTGATAATCCCCTCTTCTTTGATGTGGACTTGTAGTAGCGCTAACATCACTTTAGGTAATTGGCTATATTTAATAAAGGCAAGATACTTGTGTTCCCAGTGGGGATTAAACTTTTGTTTAAAAGCGAAAAGCGAACGGTATCCGTAGAATTGATTGAAATTATCAAAAATAAGCTGCAAGCCTTTCTCGATCAGTGTTTTTTGCTTTTTTAGTTCAATATCCGAGAGTGGAGCCACGCCCAAACTGAGCTTCTCAATCCCCTGTTCTTTGAAATATCTTATAGCCTCAGCAATTGCCGCCTCAACCATTCCGTTGGGAGACTCGCGGCTTCTGAGCATCAGTTCCAAGACCATGCCTTTTTTTATTGCGTAGGGTAGAAAGCTGAATGCTCCCCAGAGATTACCTGTAGAGGAATATATGGCTAGGAGAAAGGCGTTTTCCTCGACAGGAAAGGGGTGAAAATTTAAGGAAAAGGTAAGAGATGGCCCTTTTCTGTTGGCTAACCATTGGCTGTAGAGAAGCTCAACATCAACAACCACGTTCCATGGCATCTGCTTTAATGAGTACCACTGGTAACTAACCTGATCGCGTTTCATTTTGTTGATACCATACCTTATATCCTTCATTTCAGGTTTCTCTGTAGTAAAGGTTGATATATTGATTACTGCTTCCTCGCCGATTTTGATCAGTTTCATTTTTAGTTTTTTGTAGACTGACTGTTTTTCCTCTCCAGTATTATAAAACGCAACCGGCAAGCCTCGCTCTTGTACCTCCTTGATAAATTCTTTGATAGAGCTTTCGACCTCTGTTTTGCTACCAATGGGGTCTCCAAGGGTGATGACAACGTTGTTTCGAATCTTATAGGCAATTAGACAGTTGCCGTTTCGTAAGAAGAAATATTGTTTGTCATCCATCAGTGACAAATAGCTACTTGAGTTCAGTCCGAAACCCAACACCAGATTGCGGGCTCGATTCTTCTCCTCCTGAGTGGGTTTTTTCTTTTCAAGGAGCGGGGCGAACAGGGCTCCGAAGACAAAGGTTATTCCGACAATGCCTACTAGAGAAATGGAATCTTCAAACCATTGAGCGTGCTTTGTGTGAGGAATCAGCGTGTCCTTACCGATACCAAAAATGCTGTAAACGTAATCACTAGAAATGCTCGTTAAAGATACTGGTCTACTGAACTGGCCTTGCAAGGCAAAAAAACCAAAGAAGGCATAAATCGACAACATGAGTAGGATCATTAGGGAGGTCCTTAATCCCTGGGCTGTATCTATCCTGCCGCTTTGCACAACAAACAACTTACGAAAGGTAAACAACATCGTTAGCGGCACAAGTAGAACTAGGCTAACCTCGTAATCCAGACCTTTAACCAGATGCAGAATAGAGGAAAGGCTAAGAAGCAGGGCGGCCAACCACCAAGACCGTCTTTTCCGCTGCCATAAACCACTTGCCAGGAATAGCAAAAAAATGCCAAACAAGAGAGTGAGGGTTCGCGAAAAATGGCTCACCTGGAGTGAAAACAGCACTTCGAGAATCATCAGTCTTCCCGGTAGTACACGGGTCCATAGCGCTGAAATGATGTTGAGCAGTCCAGAAAAGAAAATGAGGATTGAAATGATTTGAGGGATAACCATTACCATACTTGTTTTTCCAGTCTCTCCTTTTTTCCTCGTAAGCGATGACTTGCTTCTTCTGACTCCTTACTAATATACCAATCTTCCTTCGACCTTACTTCCGATATTTTGCTGGTTTCGAAGATATTCCTCCAACACTTCTTGAGTGGAGGATGGTAAATTTTTAGTTTTCATCTTTCTCTGATCTGTCACTTCGTTGTTAGCCATGCGCCAGTGAGAACAAGGATTGCGCCAATAGTGAAACTTACTGTGATTCGTTCACTAAGAAGAATTGTCGACCACAGGTAGGTGGCTATTGGCTGAAGATAGAACGTCATGCTCGCTATAACCGGTGAGCCCGTTTTAATCGCATACTGGTACAGAAGATAATATGCCGCAGTGCCGATCACCGCGACGTATGCCATTGCAAGCCAGGCACCGAGGGAAATGCCTGCCCACCATGAAGGCTGACTTGCGGTTTCCGCAATCGCAATTGCGAGGGAGACTGCTGCGGTCGTCAGGGAAAATGAAAACGTCAGAAACTGGGGCGAATACACTTTTTGCAGTGTCTTTGAAAGGACTGAATAGATCGAAAATGAGGCAACACCAACAAGGATCATCAGGTTTCCGATAAGGTCTCCCCCGATCGCGGTAGCGCGATTAATAACTGGAAGCAGAACAATCAGAAGCATCCCTCCTAATCCCAAAGCGATTCCCGAGATTTTCCTTGAGGAAAATCTTTCTTTTATCAGAAGATACGAAGCGATGGCGGCCAGGATCGGAACTGCTGCGTAGAGCATTTGGGCGGTGGTGGCTGTCGTTTTTCTGATGCCAAAGGTGAATAAGACAATGTTTGCCGTGGCTAAAAGGGAAACGAGGATAACGGGGAGTGTGGCTCGTGTGAGCTTTGGTCTTGCTTTGAAAAAGAGCGGGGACAGAAAAAGCAGGCTTAAGACAAAACGGATGAAGATAAAGGAAAACGGCGGGATCTCCCGAAGGCCGATTTTGCTTAGTGTCGGAAGCCCGCCGCCGAGGAGAGCTGCAGATAATACTGCAAGCAGTGCTAGTTTTCTGGTCTGCAAAGGCATTCAGCTAATCTTGTTACTTGAATATGTTATCTTGTATCAGATAATAAGGTTTGCTTGCATTTTACCTTCTATGTAGATGGTCTAAAATTGTTTCCCCTTTTTTGAAGTTGAGGGATTTAAACTGCGAAAAAAACTGTTGAGTTGTTGGATAATTGAGGTGTCCACCGCTTGCGAGTATAGCACGTGCAATGAAGCTTGTTGAGTCAGTTTAGAGGTTTTAAATGAACGTTTTTTCTTTAATTTCCGATTTGATATTCTCTGTTTTTTCCTTAGGTGCCTTGAGAATTGCACCTCCAAGGTGAAAAGCTACGCATGAATTTCTTTTGGGGATGCATCATCCAACTTGAGGATAATGGCACTTCTTCCACTTCCTACCGCTTCCGCACCAACAGGGGTCGTTGCGGCCGATTTTCTTTTTGTGGACAGCGACTTGGCCATCGCTCGGACGATTAGTGGTGACTGCGCTTGGTTGACCTCGGAGACCGGCAAGGGCTGCGGCGAAGTCATCGACGGAGCCAGTGGCTTTTGGCTTTTGGTCTTTGGCTATTGGTCCTTGGCTTTTGGCAGGAGTTAATGTTTCTTCGGATGGCTGCGGGACTCTTGGGGTTGGTTCAATGGCCTCGGGCTTTTGGGTTTTGATTTCGGTTGGAACCGTTGGCACTACGGGACGAATTTGGATACGGAAGATGGTACGAGCGACCTCATAGTTTGTTTGGGCTATTAAGCGTTCAAACATACTAAAGGCTTCTTTTTTGTACTCAGCGAGAGCTGTCTCCTGGCCTCCCCGTAAACCAATCCCCTCTCGCAGTTCATCAATCGCGTCCAAGTGATCCATCCAGAGCCTATCGCCTGATGATAAAAGGGTAAATTTTTCGACCTGGCGCATGAGCTCGGGACCTAACTGGCTTTCACGATCATGATAGGTTTTCTCCACAATCTGTTTGAGCGAATGGATTAAGGCTTCAGTTGTAGTTTGCTGGCGTAATGTTTCCCTCAACCTTTGTTGGGAATTCGGATCAAAGGGAATGACGGTCAGAAACTCTTGGAAGATGGCTTCCAATTCCTTTTCCGTGAAGCCCTCGGGCGCGCGCATAGCCACGATATTGTCGATTTCTTCCCCCAGCATCTTGAGAATCCGCTCAGAAAGTTTTGGAGAATGGATGTCTTGGCTTTCCTCAAGAATCTTGTTGCGGCGTTGGTAAAAGATTTCGCGCTGCTTGTTCATCACATCGTCGTACTCAACCAAATGTTTCCTGGCGTCAAAATTGAAGCCTTCAACTTTGACTTGGGCTTGCTCGATGGCTTTGGATACCATACCTGCCTCAATCGGCTGATCTTCAGGAATCTTGAGGACCGTCATTAAACGTTGCACCTGTTCTCCCCCGAAGATACGCATGATATCGTCATCTAAAGATACGTAGAAGCGTGAAAGCCCCGGATCCCCTTGCCTGCCGGAGCGACCGCGAAGCTGATTGTCGATTCGACGGGATTCGTGGCGTTCGGTGCCTATGACGTACAAACCACCAAGTTCAACCACTTTTTGATGTTCACTTTGCCATTTCTCGAAGCCTTCCTTGTCGCTCTGATCTCCCGCCTTCGCGCCTCCTTCGCCGAGGTGGCTACGAAGGCCGAGTGAAGCTTCGGCGGGCAAGTTCGGTGGAGTGCCACCTAAAACAATATCGACACCGCGGCCGGCCATGTTGGTGGCAACCGTTACCGCACCGATCTTTCCGGCATTAGCAATAATTTGGGCTTCCTTTTCATGCTGTTTGGCATTTAGCACCTGGTGGGGAATCTTTTTTCTCTTCAAGTACTCCGAGATGGCTTCGTTGTGATCGATTGATCTCGTACCCAAGAGAACCGGCTGACCACGCTTGTAGGCTTGTTCGACTTCGGCAACCACCGCCCCGTACTTTGCCCGCAGGGTCTTGTAAACGATATCGGGTTGGTCGATGCGGATCATCGGTTCGTTGGTGGGAATAATCACCACATCCAGGTTGTAGATTTTCTTGAATTCTTCTGACTCGGTTGCGGCAGTTCCGGTCATGCCTGCCAGTTTTTCATACATACGAAAGTAATTCTGAAGCGAGATGGTTGCCAGGGTACGCGATTCCTGCTGGATAGCGACATTTTCCTTGGCTTCAATTGCCTGATGCAGTCCTTCCGAATAGCGACGGCCGTACATCAGACGGCCGGTATGCTCATCCACAATGATGATTTGGTTATCTTTGATGACATACTCACGGTCGCGTTTAAACAGGGTTTGGGCCTTGAGGGCCTGCTCAACATGGTGGA
>Ga0153916_10004367_pt1 | contig 10670 bp, 11 predicted proteins | sample Opewatmetagenome_FD_109642 | JGI IMG/M metagenome (GOLD analysis project Ga0153916, IMG submission 109642) | Freshwater wetland microbial communities from Ohio, USA - Open water 3 Core 3 Depth 4 metaG | ecosystem: Environmental > Aquatic > Freshwater > Wetlands | place: USA: Ohio, Lake Erie...
GCGCTGTCAGGCAGAAGCTGATCGAGGGCGAAGAGACCGCCCGCCGGAACATCGACCTCGTGACCATCCACACCGACCTGCCGGTCGATTTCGACCTGGAGGCATGCCGGGTCCACGACTTCGACCGGGAGAAAGTGGCGGCGCTCTTCCGCGAACTGGAATTCCGGATGCTCCAGGCGCGGCTCGACGAAGTGCTCGGCGGGCGGTCAGCCGCCGCACAGGCCGAAGATGTGGCAACCGACTACCGCACCGTCACCGACGACGCGGGCCTTGCCGAGATGGTGGGGGCGTTGCGGGAAGCCGGAAAGTTCAGCTTCGCCACGCTCTCGACCACGGGCGACACGGCTCACCTGCTCCTGCTCGGGTTCGCCTTCGCGACCTCGCCGGGAAAGGCGTGGTACGTACCGGTCGGGCACGCGCCCCGGATCGACGAGCCAACGGCGCAGTTGCCCCTCGCGGCGGTCCGCGACGCCGTGGGCGCGCTGCTTGAGGACGCCGGTATCGAGAAGACGACCTACGGGACGAAGTACCTGCTCCACCAGCTGGCCGTGGCCGGGATGGGACTGGAGGGCGCCAGATTCGACGTCGCGATTGCAGCATTCCTCCTGGGTGAGACCTCGTCGGACATCGGCGCGCTCGCCAACGAACGGCTGGGCGTCCAGATCGTGACGCCGACCTCGCTTACGGGAAGCGGACGGAAAGCCGTTTCGCTGGCGCAGGTCGAGGTCGCGAAGGTGGCGGAGAGCGCCTGCCAGCAGGCCGACATGCTCGTCCGCTTGCGCCCCCAACTGGAAGAACCGTTGCGCGAGCGCGGCCAGTGGTCGCTGTTCGCGGAGATGGAGCTGCCGCTCATGGCCGTACTCTACCGGATGGAGCGCCACGGCATCGCCGTCGACATCAGCGTGTTGCGGGAGCTCTCGCGCCAGATGACGACCGACATCGACCGGGCGGAACGCGAGATCTATGCGCTCGTGGGGCACGAGTTCAACATCGGCAGCCCGCAGCAGCTGAGCGACGTGCTCTTCAAGGAGATGGGGCTTCCGAAGAGCCGAAAGACGACGCAGGGCTACAGCACCGACCAGCGGGCGCTCGAATCGCTCCGCCCGGTTAGCCCGATCATCGACCTCATCTTCGAGTACCGGGGACTGACGAAGCTGAAGTCGACCTACTGCGACGCCCTGCCCGGCACGGTGGCCGACGACGGGCGCATTCATACGGATTTCCAACAGACGGTCGCCTCGACGGGACGGCTGAGCAGCACCAACCCGAACCTCCAGAACATCCCCGTGCGGACGGACACGGGCCGCGACATCCGCCGGGCGTTCGTGGCGGCGGGCTTCGACGACCCGTGGTTCGTGGCGGCCGACTATTCGCAGATCGAGTTGCGAGTGCTCGCCGAAGTCACGCGCGATCGAGGGCTGATCAATGCCTTCCTGGCCGACGAGGACATCCACCGCGCCACGGCCGCCAGCGTCTATGGCGTCTCGCCGGAAGAAGTAACGCGACAAATGCGCGACACCGCGAAGATGGTCAACTTCGGGATCGCCTATGGCATGGGCGAGTTCGGGTTGAGCAGCCGGACAGGCATGTCCTTCGAAGAGGCCGACGCCTTCATCAAGTCGTACTTCGCCAACTTCCCCGGAATCGCCGAGTGGCAGCAAACCACCCTCGCTTCGACACGGGAGAAGGGGTACGCCGAGACGCTCTTTGGGCGGCGGCGGTACCTGCCGGCCATCCGCAGCACGAACTTCCAGGTTCGCAGCGCCGCCGAGCGCGAAGCGATCAACATGCCCATCCAGGGCACCGCCGCCGACATCATCAAGGTCGCGATGATCCGCGTGGACGAAGAGATGCGCGGCCGGCAGCTCCGCAGCCGGATGATCCTCCAGGTTCACGACGAACTGATCTTCGAATGCCCGGCCGACGAGATCGAGCGCGTGCGCGAACTCGCAGCGCGCATCATGCCCGCCAGCCTCGAGATGAACGTGCCGCTCAAGGTCGACCTCAAGCAGGGGAAGAACTGGGGAGCGTTGGAGTAGGCGCCGGCGCCGGCGCCGGTGACCTAACGGAGCAGGCCGAGGCCAGCGGCCGCCGCCAGCGGCACGAAATCGAGGTCAAACGAGAGGATGCTGTCGCATCCCTCGCCCGCCGCCACGAGCGCATTCGCATGGTCGACCACCGAAGCCGTCTTGTCGTTCCAGGCGAGGAACTGCCGTAGCGCTTCGGACTCCACCTCATCCCTGATTGCCACAATCTCCATCGACGTGGTCACCATCGAAAAGAGACCGACGGCGAACCGCTTCCCCCGCCGCTGAGAGACCGCCAGGGCTTCGTAGAGCGTCCAGTTCGTGGTGACGAATTCGAAGGGCGCGGGCCCGCGGAGCTCGCGCAGGGCATCCTGGAGCCGGGGCCGCCACGGATCGCGTTCGATGGCCATGGGTACAAGGGCCGAGGCGTCGATGAACACGCGCCTCACCGGCTGTCGTACTCGGCCGGCTCTTCAGCAGCGTGGGCTGTGCGGCCCGGCGCCGAGCGCCTCGGGTATCCATAGAGGTGATGCTTGATGTCCGAGAGATCCTCGGGCTCGTCGGGGCCGGGCGGGTTGGCGCGGTCGATCGCGTCCATTTGGGACTGCCAGCGGCCGAACGCTTCGAAGTCAAACGGCTTCCGCGCGGGCGCGCCCGTGGCAAGGTAGGCTTCGAGCGCGGCCTCGATCAGCTTCTTCACGGCGACGCCATCCTCCGCCGCACGGACCTTCACCCGCCGGTACAGCGTCGGATCATCGAACACCACGGTCAGCCTGTCACTCATATCGCACACTTTAACACATTCGCACCTTCATTACCAGCGCAACCGCCGACCGATCCCCAACACGCGACGATTGCGTGTAGAATCGCGGCCATCTTCCGTGAGGGACAACCATGCGATTCACCGACACACCCGATCAGGCGAAGTGGCGCACCGTCGTGCGCAACTTCGTGAAGGAGAACTGGGAAAGCGACGGCGACGATGCCGGCGAAGAGATGATGGCCTCGGCCACACCCGATCCCGCGCGCTTCCGGGCCATGCAGGAAAAGACCAGCAAGTGGCTCGACAAGCTCGGCGCGAACGGGTGGCTGGCCCCGGCCTGGCCGAAGAAATATGGCGGCGCCGACATGTCGGTGCTGGACCAATTCGTGCTCAGCCAGGAGTTGCACGAAGTAGGGGCGCCAACCAGTCGCCAGATGCTCAATCTCGTCGGGCCGACGATCATGCTGCACGGTACCGAGGAGCAGAAAGCCGAGCACCTGCCACCAATGCTGCGCGGCGAAGTGGCGTGGTGCCAGGGTTTCAGCGAACCGGGCTCCGGGTCCGACCTCGCCAGCCTGCAGACGCGCGCTGTGCGCGACGGCGACGACTACGTCGTGAACGGCCAGAAGATCTGGACCTCGGGCGCACACCGCGCCGACTGGATGTTCATGATGGCCCGCACCGACCCCGATGCGCCGAAGCACCGGGGCATCAGCTACCTGCTCCTCTCGATGAAGTCGCCGGGCGTCACCGTCCGGCCGCTCATCAACATGGCGGACGGGCACGTCTTCAACGAGGTCTTCTTCGAAGACGTGCGCGTGCCGATCCGCAACCGCATCGGCGAGGAGAACCGGGGCTGGTACGTCGGCACGACCACACTCGACTTCGAACGGTCGAACATCGCGCGCGCGATCGCCGCGCGAAAGTCGGTCGACAAGCTTGTCCGCTACAAGCGCGACCGCGACGCAGCCGGCCGGCCGCTGTCCCCGGCCTACAGGCTCGAGATCGCCGACCGGGGAATCGAGACCGCGGTTTGCGAGATGTTCTCGTTCGTGGTCATCTCGATCCAGGCACGCGGTGGCGTACCCAACATGGAAGCCAGCATGTGCAAGATGTACGGGTCGGAACTCTCCCAGCGGATCGCCTGGACGTCGATGCACGTGACAGGCATGGACGGCCAGCGACGCCAACCCGACGCACTCGCCGCGAAACATGGCATCCAGGCCACGTCGTCCTACCTGAGCACGGTGCCGGCGACAATCGCGGCGGGCACGAGCGAGATCCAGCGGAACATCATCGCCACGCGTGGATTGGGGCTGCCGCGCGGGTAGCGGGCAGAGTGACTATCGGCGCGAGCCGGCCGCCTCTGGCGCTAGGGCCGCCAGCCGGGCCACTGCCAGTTCAAGGGCGAGGTCATCTTCGACCTCGCCCGACTTTATCGAGCGGTCCGCGCCAACCAGGATCTCGAAGGCAACCCGCAGCCGTTCGTGGCCCAACCGCCGTCCGCGGGCTATGGCCCGGTCGCGGAGGTTGGGCCAGGGCCGGTTGATGGCCTTGCCGATCTCCTCGGGCGTCGCACCATCGTCGAGGAGGTCGATGACCGTGGCGGCCTGGCGGTAGCCGGTCATGAGCATCGCAAGCAGCTCGGCCGGGCTCGTCCCGCGGAGCGTCAGGATCTCGAGCGCGGTCAGTGCGCGGCTATGGTGGCCGTCGATGACCGCGTCGACGAACGCAAAGGAGGTCGACTCGCGTTCTCCCGCACAGACGCGGTAGATGATGTCGAGCGTAACGTCGTTGCCCATCGCAAAGAGGGCGAGCTTGTCGAGTTCGCTGGCGATGGCGAGGGTGTCGCTACCGAGCAGGGTGGCGAGATAGGCCGCCGGGTCGCCGGCTTTCCGCAGCTCCTCGTCGTCGGGAGAGACATCGCGGAACGGCCCGGCGCGAAAGCGGATGCCACGGGCGGCCGCCTCTTCGCGGATGTAGCGGGGCAGCTCCCTCGGGGCAATGGGGGCGTGTTCTTCCACGGTTGCGCCCGGGACTTTCTTCAGGCGGTCGAGCATCGGGTTCCGGCGGAGGGCGCCGCCGGTGAACACGAGGATGGTCGTCGGGGGCAGCCCGGATTCGAGGGCGGCGAAGAGCGGGCTGAATGCGTCGAGCGAGCGCGGCCCGCGCGACTCCGGCCCCTGTTCGAACCGGTCGAGGAAGCCTTCGATCACGACGAGCCGGAAGGGCGCCAGGAAGGGCGGCGACATCGCCGGGCCGATGATCTCCTGGGCTTTCGCGTCGCGGCCCTCGATCGCGTTGAGGTTCGTTTCGATCATGCCGCTGCCGCCATCGGCATCAGTGCGAAGCTGCGCCAGCCGGCGACGGATGCCGAGAGCGTCGGCGCCGAAGAGAAGGATGATCACGGGAGTAGGTTACAGGGGCGCGGGGCGCGGCGACAGGCTCAGTCCGCGACGAAGCACGCCTGGATGGCCGACGCCGTCTCGACGCAGCCACGCAGCTCGCCACACTGTTCCGGGGGCAGTTCGCCCCGCACGAACCGGAAGAACCCGGTGGTGTCGGTATTGAGGTAGACGTCGGCGTTCTCGCTCGTGTGGCGCCGCGGGTGGAGGTGTCCACCGTGGATGTCGAAGCTCCAGGTACTGCAGCCTTCGCAATCCGCTATCTCGATGACCATGGTGGCCGACATGTCCGACGCCCGTTCCGGATGGAAGGAGAACGTTGGGATCACCCTGACGGCAAAGTCCGTCGAAACGTCTATTCCGACGGATTCCTCGGAGAAAACGGGGACGAACTGGCGGCCCCAATCGAGGAGCGAAAGGAGGACCGGGCGGACGGCCCACCCCTTTTCTGTAAGCGTGTAATCGACCCGTGGGGGAAGTCCGCGCTCGTACTTTCGATGGACCAGCCCGTCCGCCTCGAGCCGCTTCAGCCGGTCGGAAAGCACGTTGGGCGACATGCCCGAACAGTTGTCGAGGATATCGCCGTAGCGATGGAGGCCCGACATGAGGTCGCGAAGGATGAGGAGCGTCCAGCGGTCACCGAGCACATCGAGGGTTTGGGCGATGACACAGGGGTGGTTGTAGGACTTTCGCACACCATCGGCCTGGGTCATCTGCGGCTCACACTCATCATGATTGTAAAGATTCTTTTCCGGATAGCGCCAAGACTATTGACTCGCTAGTGACGCGTGCTAGAATCTGGCTACGGCACTAGCGGAACGATAGTGCCGGCGCTTTCCCCGAACTAGCGTAGAACGCGGGGGCGGGGCGAGTCAACCCGATACGGAGGTTCCACAATGGCTGAAGCAACCATGACGCGGCCGGACGCAAGCGTCGACCATTTCCACCGCTGGCGCATCGACGAGCCAAACGGCCCTGTCAGCGTCGGCGTCTGCAAAGTCTGCGGCACGACGAAGGAATTCAAGAACTGGCTCGCGGACGGTGACTTCATCACGAATGAAGAGCACCGCTCGGCGGCCTGACAACACCGTCTATTCCAGGCGCGCACCTCTCCGGCGCCTGGTGAGCCCGATCGCCGCCGTCATTCGGCCCCCCTCAGCGAATGACGGCGGCTTTTTGTTGTCCAGCGTGGCGCGCCGCGGGCTAGACGATGTTCGCGGCCCGGTATCGCTCCATCTCATCCGGCGCGAGGCCGAGGAGGCCGCAGAGCACCTCTTCGTTGTGTTCGCCGAGCAGCGGCGCCCCGGCGCGGACCGCCCCCGGCGTTGCCGTAAGCAGAGGGACGACACCCGGCTGGAGGATCTGCCCGAATTCGTGACTTTCGACGGAAAGCACCTGGCGACGAGCAGCAAACTGAGGGTCGGCCACGATGTCGCTGGTCGCATACACCTTGGTGGCCGGCACGCCCTCCGTATCGAGCAGGTCCTGGCACTCCGCGAGGGTGAGGCCGCGGACCCACGCGCCGACGATCGCATGGATGGCGGCGTGGTTCTGCAGCAGGTTCCGCCGGGGAGTGAAGCGCGGATCGGCGACGAGCTCGGGACGTTGCATCGCTTCGCAGAGCCGTTCGAACGCCCGCTGCGTGGTCGCGTTGATGACCAGGTAGTGGCCATCAGCCGTGAGGAACTGTTCGGCGGGGACGACGCCGGGATAGTAGTTGCCGCTACGGAGCCGGTCCTCGCCGGAAAGGCCGTAGTTGGCCGCGTGAGTGCCGCTCATCCGCCAAACGGCTTCGTAGAGGGCCACGTCGACGTCCTGGCCGCGCCCGGTAGACGCCCGCGCCTGGAGCGCCGCCAGCGCGCCGAAGGCCGCAAAGACCCCGGCTCCATAGTCGGCCACGAAATAGCCGGGGCGGACGGGCGGGCGATCGGGGTCGCCAGTGACGGCTGTCATGCCGGCAAAGGCGAGTGCGACACGGTCGAACCCGCCGCGGTCGCGGTAGGGGCCGTCCTGCCCGTAGCCGCTGATGCGGACGGCGACGAGCCCGGGGTTGGTTTCGCGGAGCGAGTCGGGGCTCAGCCCCATGCGTTCGAGGGTGCCAGGGCGAAAGTTCTCGACAAGAATGTCGGAGCGGTCGCACAGCTTGCGGAAGAGTGCCGCGCCCTGGGGGCGTGGAGGTTCAGCGTGACCGACTTTTGGCCGCGGTTGTCCTGGGCAAACGAGACGTTGCCGCGGTTCGGGTCGCCCACTCCAGGGGGTTCGACCTTGATCACCTCCGCTCCGAACTCGGCCAGGAGCGTGGAGCAGAAGGGCGCCGCCAGGATCTGGCCGACGCTGACGACGCGGATCCCGTCGAGGGCCCCCGGGGAAGGTGGAACGCCCATCATGAGGGGGCATACTACGGGCGATGGCGCCGAATCGCACGCAAGTCCGGGAGTCGTTTTACGAACGCGTTTACGACGCTGTGCGCCAGGTGCCACCGGGCAGTGTGACCACCTATGGCGACATCGCGCGGGCGCTGGGAGCCCCCCGTGCATCGCGGGCAGCCGGGTACGCCCTGCGCGCCCTTCCCGACGGTTGTTACAGCACCCCCTGGTGGCGGGTGGTGAACGCAGCGGGACGGATCAGCCCGCGAGGGCCGGGACTCGGGGCGGAGATCCAGCGCCAGATGCTTGAGGCCGAGGGCGTGGCGTTCCGGCTGGACGGGAGCATCGACCTCGGGCGCTACGGCCACGGCGCGAATCCCGACACTCGGGCTTGAAGGACGCGTGTCCCCGTGACCGGTGGCGTTCGCACGAAGTCGCGCCCAGCCTTGCCCCTAAACGTCAGGTTGGTCCTCGTCTTCGATGGGCAGGAGCGGCTCGATAGCTTCAACCAGTGGGCTGAGATCGCTCTTCACGGTTTCCCAGATGGCAAAGAGGTCGATGGCGTCGTACTGGTGAATCACGACGTTGCGAAGGCCAATCACATCTGCCCACGGGACATCGGGCAGTAGCCGTCGCCCGTCATCAGAGAGACGCCGTGCGGCCTCCCCGATGATCTCCAGCCGCCTGATGATGGAGTCTTGAGCCTGCAGGTCGTCGAGGAAATCCTCGATGGCGAGGCCGGCCGCGTAGCCGATGGCGATCCGTGCTGACGTGAGGATGTCGAGGAGGGCCTCGACATCACGCGGCATAGACGGTCCGGGCCGAGTCGAGGATGGCTCGCCGCCGGAGGAAGTTGCGGCTCGACTCGATACCACGGCGGCTCACAAGGTCGACCGGGCGCCCGAGCAATTCGCTTAGTTCCTCCTGCATGTGCATCAGGTCGAACAGAGTCCAGCGAGCGCTGGCGGCAGGCGTCGCAAGGACGTCGATGTCGCTGTCGGGTCGAAAGTCGTCGCGCAGCACCGAGCCAAACAAGGCGAGTTCGACGATCCCCCATCTCTGGCAGAATCGCGAAATCGCTTCGCGAGGAACAGAAACCGCGAAGCCGGGCGCGCCATCCATGTCCCCATCATCGCGCCGTCAGGCTGGAATATCTAGTCGAACCAGCGCATTTGGCCGGGGGCGAGTTCGACTTCGGACACCGACCCCCGGGCTTCGACGGCGACGACGCGCGGGCGCGTGAGGTCGTTGCGGAGCTGGACGCGCCCGCTGACGGGACGCTGGTAGAGGCCGTCGAAGTTCACGTGGCCGGTGTCGCCCACAACCCGAGGCGTGGGCCCGGGCGCCGCAACCTGCCAGAGCGAGCCTTCGTGCGGCCGAAGCAGCAGGTCGCCCTTGCCCAGCATGCGGCCGTTCCATGCGTCGAAAGCGACCTCGCCGGGCCGGAGGTATTCGTTCACGACGACCCAGCGCGCCTCGTCGCTCCAGTTCAGGATCCCGACGAGCGCGCGGCCTTCGCCGAGGTCCGCACGCCAGGCCGAGGGCACGGGGCCTTCGCTTGAATCGACGGGACGGGCAGCGACACCAGGGGGAGGGAAGAGCGCCAGGGCGAGCGCACGCCGGCCGGGCCCGAGTTTCGGGAGGTCGTCGCTCGCGACCACCAGGCCGCCACTGAGGGCGATGCCGGTCGCGAGGAACCGCACCTCGGCCTCGTCCAGTTCGGTGTCGGTTTCCCGCACGATGAGGCAGTCGGGGTCGTTGGCCCACCAGCGACCGTGCATCCAGTTGCGCTGGAGGGTGAGGCGCATGGCGTGGCGGACCGAGGGGTTCGGACCGTTCGCCCAGGTCTCTTTCACGTCGGGGCCAACGCGCATCGCGTCGACGAGACCGATCGCGGGCCCGAAATGGCAGGTGCAGCCGAGGATGAACGTCTCGCCGCCGGCGGCCTCGCGGATGATCTCGAGGCCGCGGCGGAGGTTCGCCGGAGCGGTGGTGCCGGGCGCGTGGTAGCGGACGCCGCTGGCGGAACGGGCGGCGAACGCCAGCGCGTCGAGCTTCAGGTATTCGTAGCCCCACTCGCCGACGACAGTGCGGACGATGTCTCGCAGCCACTCCTCGGAGCGGGGATGGGTACAGTCGAGCACCGCGCAGCGGCCCAGCCACGTTTCCACGAAGAGGGTCTCGCCCTCGCGCGTGTGAAGCGCCATCTCGGGATTGTCGCGAAGGATGTCGGAGTCTTCGTGCATGACGAGGGGCGCCAGCCAGAGGCCGGGCCTGTAGCCCGCCGCCCGGATGCGATTGGCGAGAGCCTTCATCCCGGAGGGAAACTTCTCGTTCGGCACGAGCCAGTCGCCCGTGTGGCTCTGGAAGCCGTCGTCGATCTGGACGTACTCGGCCGGGTGGCGGCCACGGACCATGTCGTCGAGGTTGGCCAGGACGTCGGCCTCGCTGACGCGATTGTAGAAGTAGTACCAGCTGCACCAGCCCGTGGGCACGTGGCCAGGGACGCGTGCCTGCATCTCAACCGCCACTTCGCCGGCGTAGCGTTCCATGAGCGCGACCGGGTCGCGGCCATCAACGATCAAGACGGGGGCAAGAGCAAGCGACTCGCCAGGCCCGAGCACAAGGCCATCGAGGTCGAAGACCAGGCTGATGCCAGTGAGGTGTTCTTCGCCCTCGTCGACATCGACCTCGATATCGAGGAAGAAACGATCCATGCGGAGCGAGCCCACGAGGAGGACGGGGCTCGGTGACGACGGAAGGTTGAGGGTGACGACTTCGCGGCTGACGTACCGTCGGCCCTTGCCCAGGGGGCGGACGTAGCGCCCGTCGTAGCCCTCCTCGGCGGGCTCGCCGAACACCCGGACAAGCGCGTCCATCTGCATGTAGCGGCCGTGGAGCCATGCACTCCCGGCGGCAGCGGGCAGCTTGAGCTTCGCGACGAGCCGCAGATCCCGCGGGGAAACTCGTCTGGCCGTGGCGTTCGTGGCGGTTACCTGGAGCCGTCCACCAGCCGCGTCGTAAGCGACGGCGATGGACAGGCCTTTCGTGGGCGGCACGAAGTCGAGCTTCCAGGGGAGCGGGTTCGCTGCGGGGATGGTCACGGCAA
>Ga0153916_10004368_pt1 | contig 10669 bp, 9 predicted proteins | sample Opewatmetagenome_FD_109642 | JGI IMG/M metagenome (GOLD analysis project Ga0153916, IMG submission 109642) | Freshwater wetland microbial communities from Ohio, USA - Open water 3 Core 3 Depth 4 metaG | ecosystem: Environmental > Aquatic > Freshwater > Wetlands | place: USA: Ohio, Lake Erie, Old...
GGCTGGTCAGGCAGTTCCCGAATTTTCTGCTGATCGATGTGGCGCAGGTCATGTCGCAGGTGCAGAAGATGATGGACCAGGTGGCCCGCGCAGTGCAGTTCGTATTTCTGTTCACGCTGTTTGCCGGCCTGGCTGTGCTCTATGCGGCGATCGCCAGCACGCAGGATGAGCGGTTCTATCGGGCGGCGATCATGCGTACCCTGGGCGCCAGCCGCGGTCAACTGGTGCGCGCCAATCTTGCGGAATTTGCGGTGATAGGCGCCCTGGCAGGAGGGATCGCGGCGGCAGGAGCCAATACCCTGGGATCTCTGTTTGCGTTCAAGATACTGAATTTGACCTATAGTTTCAACGGCGCGGTATGGGCGATCGGTATCGTCTGCGGGGCGGCGGGCATAGCCATCGCCGGCCACTTCGCCACGCGCCAGGCGCTCAACGTCGCGCCGCTCAGGGCCTTGCGCCATATCGGTTGAGTCGTCTGGGTTATACTGCCGAAACAATTTCAAGCAGCCATGATCGAAGTCTTTTACGCGGTACTCGCGCTACTCGTCCTGATTGCGCTGGGGGTTCTGGCCATGCGGCTGGCAGCGCAGACCCGGACGCTCAAGGAACTTCCCGAACAGCTGGGCGCGGTGCTCGAGCAGAAGCATCGCGCGATGCTGCTCGACCTGCACGACGGGCTGGCGAAGCAGGCGGAACGCGTCAGCGCCGCCCTCAGCGATACCTTCGACCGGCTGAACCGGCTGACTACCCAGGAACTGACGCAGACGCGCCAGATGCTGCAGACGCTGCAACTTGCGCTGAATGAGAGCCTCGCGCAGAACCGCGAGGCGCTGCAAAAAATACTCGCCGAAGAAAGTCGCGCCGAGCAGGAACTGATCCAGAACACCATGCACCGCTCGACGCAGCAGTTCACCATTGCCATCGAGGGCCTTACCAAGAAGATCGATGAGCGCCTGGAGCAGATCAGCGGCCGCGTGAGCGAGCGGCTGGACGAAGGGTTCAGGAAAACCAACGAAACCTTCGTCAATGTGATGACCCGGCTTGCGACCATCGACGAGGCACAGAAGAAAATCGAAGGTCTGACCAGCAACGTCGTCAGCCTGCAGGAGCTGCTGGGCGACAAGCGCGCGCGCGGCGCGTTCGGCGAAGTGCAACTCGAGGCGCTGGTGCGCAACATGCTACCGCAGCAAAGTTATCACATGCAGCATGTACTGCCCAACGGAACGCGCGTCGACTGCCTGCTCAAGCTGCCGGAGCCGACCGGCTCCGTGTGCATCGACTCCAAATTCCCGCTTGAGAACTATCAACGCATGCTCGACAGCGCGCTTGCCGAGGTCGAGCGCGCCACAGCGCAGCGTCAGTTCAAGACGGACCTCAGAAAACACATTGATGACATCAGCGGTAAATACATCATTCCCAACGTCACTTCCGACGGCGCGGTGATGTTCGTTCCGGCAGAGGCGGTGTTCGCGGAGATTCATGCCTACCATGCCGACATCGTCAATTACGCGCTGCAGCGGCGGGTTTGGATCGTGTCGCCGACGACGCTGATGGCGGTGCTGAATACCGCGCGCGCGGTGCTCAAAGACGTGGAAACGCGCAAGCAGATCCATATCATCAAGGACGAGTTGGGCAAGCTCGGCAAGGATTTTGCGCGCTTCGACGAGCGCATGCACAAGCTGGCCGATCACGTGCGCCAGGCGCACGAAGACGCGCAGCAGGTCCAGATCAGCAGCCGCAAGATTTCCGACCGTTTTGCCAGCATCGAACGCGTCGAGCTTGACCATGTTGAAACTTCACCGTTACGGGCGGTCGAACTCAAGGATCAGAACGAGAATGGGGCGTAAGACATCGGGCGGGCATGCTTTCATATAAAATTAGCCTAACAATCAACAGGGTATATCGTTCACGCATGGAGTGGTTCACACGCTGGCGCCGCGCCTGGATTCTGAAACGCGCCGCGTTCAACGAATCTGTCTGGCGCGAAACCGTGGCGCGTTATTCATTCCTCAGGGTTTTGACGGACGCTGAGCTGGTACAGCTGAAGGATCGGGTGATTTTGTTCCTGCACGAGAAGGCGATCCATGGCGCGGGCAGCCTGATTATCCGCGACGAAATGCGCATGGCCATCGCAGTGCAGGCGTGTATTCTGATTCTGAACCTCGATCTTGCCTGGTACCGCGGGTGGGTCGAGGTGATCGTCTATCCGGATGAATTCGTGGCTGATTACGAATATATGGATGAGAACGGCGTGGTGCACCGGGTGCGGGAGCCGATGTCAGGCGAATCCTGGCTCCGGGGGCCGGTCGTTCTTTCGTGGAAGGATACCGAGACGGCGGATCATGGCGCAGGATATAACGTTGTGATCCATGAATTCGCCCACAAACTGGATATGCTTAATGGCGATGCCAATGGTTTCCCGCCATTGCACGCCGACATGACTCGCGAAGCATGGTCTCAGGCGTTCGCTGCGGCTTACGAGGATTTCTGCCGTCGTGTCGATCGCAACGAGAAGACGCCGGTCGATTCTTATGCGGCAGACGACCCGGCCGAGTTTTTTGCGGTGACGAGCGAGGCATTTTTCGAAATCCCGCAGGCGCTGCAGGCAAGTTATCCGGAAGTCTATCGTCAACTCGTGTTGTTCTACAGACAGGACCCGTCACTGCGTCTGCAGCGTGCAACGGCGGCATCGGCGTCCGGTGCGCGCGCAGGGGCAAAGGGGTAGACCGCAGTGCTCAAGCGACTGACATCCGTCAAATCCGGGTCTGTCCTCCTGGCCGGCCTGAGCGCTCTGCTGTTGCTGCTGGTGGCCATGACCGCGATCGGTCTGTCGCTTGCGCAGTCTGGTGGACCGGCAAGTAGTGTTCTGCTGCCGATCGTCGGCGCGGAGATGCTGGTGTTGCTGGCTGGGGGGATGGTGGCAGTGCTGATCATGCGCCAGGTGGCTCGGACTGAAAGCGAGTTGCAGTTTGAGAAAGAACTGGCGCAGGTCACCCTGCATTCCATTGGTGATGGGGTGATCACCACCGGCGCAGATGGCAGAGTCGAGTATCTGAATCCGGTTGCCGAACAATACACCGGCTGGGGCACAGAGGAGGCGCGCGGCAGACCGCTGGCGGAAATCTACAGGGTGATCGACGAACGAACAGGTAAATCCGTCGAGCCGTTGTTGCATGCCGCCGGCAGCAGTCCTCAGGAAGGCGGGGATGCCGGCTCGGTCCGGCTCCTGGATCGCAGCGGCCGCGAATGCCCGATCCGCTATTCCCTGGCGCCTATCCTGAGCCGCGAGGGCCGGACGCTCGGCATGATCGTCGTATTCCATGATATCAGCCAGATCCGCGCCATGGCGCAGCAGTTGATCTGGCAGGCGAGCCACGATGCCTTGACCGGTCTCGTCAACCGCCGTGAGTTCGAGCGCCGGCTGGGTGATCTGATAGAGACTGCCAAGGCCAAGAGCCGAGAGCACGCGTTGATGTTCATGGACCTCGATAATTTCAAGGCGGTAAACGACACCTGCGGCCACAGCGCCGGGGATGAACTGTTACGCCAGCTGACGGCCGTCATGATGACGCGGATGCGCGGCAGCGATACGCTGGCGCGGCTCGGCGGCGACGAGTTCGGGGCGCTGCTCGAGTCGTGTCCGCTCGATCAGGCGCTGCGTATCGCCAATGCGATGCGCGAGACGGTGCGCGAATTTCGTTTCGTGTGGGAGAACAAGACGTTCAGCGTCGGTGTCAGCATCGGTCTGGTGCCGCTTGGCGCCGATAGTGATGATCTGAACCGCGTGCTGAGCCTTGCCGATGCCTGCTGCTATGACGCCAAGAACAAGGGGCGTGACCGCGTGCAGGTGCATCGCCAGGACGAGAGCGATTTTTCGAGCAGGCACGGCGAACTGCAAATAGTGTCGCAAATCAACCATGCTTTTGAGCGCGGCCAATTCCGGCTCTATCGGCAGCGCATACTGCAACTCAATCCGGAGGCCAGGCCCGGGGCACATTACGAAGTGCTGATACGCATGCTGGATCAGTCGGGGAATCTGGTGCCGCCGACAGCTTTCATGCCGGCGGCCGAGCGCTACAACCTGCTTACATCGATCGAGCGCTGGGTGATCAGTTCGCTGGTCGAGTTTCTGCATCGCCGCTGCAACGATGGCGCGATTGCGCAACAGGCCGGCAATGGGCTCGGCTCTTATTCGGTCAACATATCCGGCGCCAGCATCAACGACAAGAGTTTCCCTGAATTCCTCCGCAACCTGTTGACGCGTTATCAGTTGCCTAACGGCCTGCTGTGCTTCGAGATCACGGAAACCACCGCTATTTCCAATCTCACCAAGGCTTCGGAGTTGATGCGCGAAATGAAAGGCATGGGATGCCGTTTCTCGCTCGACGATTTCGGCACCGGCCTGTCGTCGTTTGCGTACCTCAAATACCTGCCGGTCGATTACCTGAAGATCGCCGGCATGTTCATCAAGGACATGGCAAACGACCCGATGGATTATGCGATTGTGGACGCGATCAACCGCATCAGCCACATCCTCGGCATGCAGACGGTTGCCGAGGCGGTGGAGGACGCGGAAACGCTCGAAAAAATCACCGCGCTCAAGATCGATTATGCCCAAGGCTATTTTGTCGCCGAGCCGGAAGCGCTGGTGCAGGACGAGAACACAGAGCCGGTGGCGGTGCAGTCGGCGTAGAACGCTACGCGTTCCAGTGAATGGGGCCAAGTCTGACGGCTGCTAGGGCGGGGTTCCGGCTTCGAAGGAATTCAGTTCGGCTTCCGTGTTGATGTTGCTGAAGGCGGCAGCCTCGTCGTCAAAGGGCACTTCGGTTACCTTCAGCATTGCATACCAGGCATCGATCTTGCGCCCGCCGCCGGCGAGAAATGCCGCGAGCCCGGGCAATACCTCCTTGCGGCACATACAGAACACCGGATGCGGCTGATTGCCGGTTTTAGCGACTGCAATCTCGGCGCCATGCTGCCGCATTGCCGAGTACAGGCGCGCGATCAGATCGTGCGGCAGGAAAGGCGAGTCGCACGGTACGGTGGCAACGAGGTCGTAGCGTGCCTCGGTGAGCCCGCGCTGCAGCCCGGCCAGCGGCCCGGCGAAGCCGCCGATCTCGTCCGGGATGACGCGATAGCCGAAACGGGCGTAGGCATCGAGGTTCTGATTGGCGTTGATCAGGACTTCATCCACCTGTGGTGCGAAACGTTCGAGCACCCATTGCACCATCGGCCTGCCGCGCAGCAGCTTGAGTCCCTTGTCGACGCTACCCATGCGCCGGCCCTGGCCGCCAGCCAAAATCACTCCCGTGATCAGTTTTGAATGTTGAGTTTTAAGTGTTGAGTTTTTCACTGAAAATCTCAGACGCACTCATTAAAAGCACTCAACACTGACCGTCACGCCAACATGGTTGGCGTGACGGTCTTGGTAAAGCGGTGCCTGCCGGTGAACAGCAGGTAGTGCTTGTTCACGGCACGGCCAATCATGGTAATGCCGGTTTTGCGCGCGATTTCGTAGCCCATCTGGGTGAGACCGGACCGCGACACCAGAAACGGTATTCGCATCTGGGCGGCCTTGATTACCATTTCCGAGGTGAGCCGGCCGGTGGTGTAGAAAATCTTGTCGGAGCCGTCGATGCGGTCGAGCCACATCTGGCCGGCGATGGCGTCGACCGCGTTGTGGCGACCGACGTCTTCGACGAAGGTCAGGATTTCAGCGCCGGATGCGTTGTTGGACGCCAGCGCGCAGCCATGCACCGCGCCAGCGCTTTTGTAAATCGTCTCGTGGCGGCGCACCGCGTCGAGCAGGGAATACAGCGCTTCTTCGCTGAGCCGCACATCGTCGCGCAGTTCTATGGAGTCGATTTCTTCCATCAGATCGCCGAACACCGTGCCCTGGCCGCAGCCAGTGGTGACGGTGCGCTTTTTCATTTTGGCCGTGAGTCCGCGGATACGCTTGCGCGTAGTGACCGCGACCGCACCGGTTTCCCAGTCCACCTGCACTGCGGCGATGTCCTCGACCGCACTCACCAGGCGCTGGTTGCGCAAATAGCCGATGGCCAGCGCCTCGGGTGCCTGGCCCAGCGTCATCAGGGTCACGATTTCGCGCTTGTCGACATAGAGCGTCAGGGGATGTTCGCCGGCAATCGGGGTCGGCAGCGCCTCGCCGCGCTCGTTGAGGGCTTCGACTTCGAAGGTGAGCGGGCGGCTGGCCTGGGTGATTTTGGGACGGTAGTGTTTATCCATGTGAGGCGTGAGGAGTGAGGAGTGAAGGGGAGGGTGTCACAAGGTTTTGCGCCTCACTCCTTACGCTTAACGCCTCACCCACCTATATATGACATCTCGATTTTTTCGAGCTTCGCCGTTTCTGCAGTACGGATTTCCGAGTAGCGGTCGGCGCGCTTGCTCCACACCGCGCTTATCGAATCGCGGATGTCGTGATCCGACGCGCCATTGCGTAACAGTTGGCGCAGATCATGCCCACTGGTCGCAAACAGGCAGGTGTAGAGCTTGCCTTCGGTGGAAATGCGTGCGCGCGTACAATCGCGGCAGAACGCCTGGGTGACCGAGGCGATGACGCCGATTTCGCCCGAACCATCCTTGTAACGCCAGCGCTCGGCGACTTCGCCGCGATAATTGGGGTCGGCCGGTTCGAGCGGCATCTCGGCGTCGATCATATCGACGATTTCGCGCGCGGTGACGACATCGTCCATGCGCCAGCCGTTGGTGCTGCCGACGTCCATGTATTCGATGAAGCGCAGGATATGGCCCGACTGCCTGAAGAAGCGCGCCATAGGCAGGATGCTGTGCTCGTTCATGCCGCGCTTGACCACCATGTTGATCTTGAGCGGCGCGAGTCCTGCAGCGGCAGCGGCAGCGATGCCTTCCAGTACTCTTGTGACCGGGAAGTCGACGTCGTTCATGCGCATGAACACGGCATTGTCGAGCGAATCGAGGCTGACCGTGACACGCTTCAGGCCCGCATCCTTGAGGGCACGGGCTTTTTTCTGCAGCAGGGAGCCGTTGGTGGTAAGCGTGAGATCGAGGCCGGGGATAGCGGCCAGCATCGCGATCAACTGCTCGATATTGCGCCGGACCAGCGGTTCGCCGCCAGTGAGCCGGATTTTCTCGATGCCGTGGCCCCTGAAAATGCGTGCGAGGCGCGCGATTTCTTCGAAGCTCAACAGTTCTTTGCGCTCCAGGAACTGGTGGTCGTTGCCAAACACTTCTTTTGGCATGCAATAGACGCAGCGGAAGTTGCAGCGATCGGTGACCGAGATGCGCAGGTCGCGCAACGGGCGTCCCAGTCTGTCATGGGGTATGGCGGAAGACGGGGATGCAACCGTGGTCAGGTGCGGCTCGTTCATGTAGTCGCTTGCGGCTCAATGCGGTGGGTGAATGTGGATTATGGCAAAAGACACTCTACAGACGCAAGGAAAGCATTACTTGCAAATCAAGTATTTGAGGCGTTTTATTGTTGAATGTGGGAAGCATCTGGCGCAGAATCCGCTTCATGACGAATGAACCGGTGATCAATACAGCATCTTATCCCGTGGCTGTGATCATGGAACGCGTTGCGCTTGTCAACCGCTGGGTCACGGAAAAGTGGGAGGCTAAAGGCGTGGTGCGCGATGCCGCCCCTAAGGGAGCGGCGGAACAAGTCATCGTCCAGGGGGAAAAGCTGACACAGATGCTGTTTCCCGGGCGTTTCATCAGACTGCAGCGCGACGAGGCCGAAGGCTATTACCTCAACATCACTTCGCCGCAGCCCAAGGTGTTCGTCCTGTGGCGGATGCACGACGATGTTGCCCGGCCCGAGTTTATTACGGTCAGCTATAACGAGGGTACGCGCTGGGCGGACAGCGGCGAGAACGTCGATGGCGTGCCGCTGCCGACCGAACTGCTGCCGTGGATCGGCGAGTTTGTCGAGCAGCATTACCAGCCGGAACCCAGAAAACAAAAGCGTTATGCCAGCAACAAGGACAAGGGCCGCATGGGCGGGTTCTGAATGGGCGCCAAAGAAGAAAACGGCCGGGACCAGCCGGGGCAGGAAAGCGGGGAGAAAATCCTGTCGCGCTGGTCGCGCCTGAAGCAGGAGGCGAAAAAACAGCCTGTGTCCGGACCGCAGCCCGTGCCGGCATCCGATCCCGAAGCGCCTGCCCCCGAGTTGCCGGCGGTCGATCAGCTCGGCATCGATTCCGATTTCCGCGGGTTTTTTCATCCCAAGGTGGATGAGAACCTCAGGCGCGCGGCGCTCAAGAAGCTGTTCAGCGATCCGCACTTCAACGTGATGGACGGCCTGGACGTGTATATCGACGATTATTCCAAGTCGGATCCCCTGCCGGCGGGGATGCTGGCCGGACTCAAGCAGGCGCAGAAAATCATCGCGTGGGCCAAGGAAGGCACGGAGGATGCGGAGGCCAAAGCAGCCGTGCCTGGCGCAAGCGCTCCGCAGTCGCTGACCGATCAGGCCGCACCGTTGGCTGCTGCAGCGGACTCGCCGCCTGTCGCTCAACCGCAGAACACAGAGCAGCGCACCGAATCGCAAACATGACTCAGGGACGTCACAAGCTGCTGCTTTGCAATTGCAATCGCACCATGCCGCTCGACGGCAAGGCTGTTGCCGGCGCGCTCAAGCTCGATGAGGTGCCGCACATCGACAGCGAATTGTGCCGGCGCCATGTCGCCTCGTTCGAGGCCGCCGTCAAGTCCGGCGCGGACATGGTGGTCGCCTGTACTCAGGAGGCGCCGTTGTTCACTGAACTGCACGGTGAATTGAAAGCGACGGGCGACATCAGGTTCATCAATATCCGCGAGACCGCCGGCTGGTCGGCCGAGGCGCATCAGGCGATGCCCAAAATCGCTGCGCTGCTGGCACTCGCCGGTCTGCCCGAGCCCGAGCCGGTACCGGTCGTGTCCTACCAGTCGGCGGGGCAGTTGCTGATCATAGGCCAGGGGGCAGCCGCCCTCGCCTGGGCTGACCGCCTGGCCGGGCAATTGCAGGTCAGTGTGCTGATCGCGAGCGACAGCGGCCGGGCCGACCTGCCGCTGCAGCGCCGCTATCCGGTGCATTCGGGACGCCATGTCAAAGTCACAGGATATCTCGGCGCGTTCGAGGTGACATGGGAGCAGCATAATCCCATCGATCTCGACATCTGCACCCGCTGCAATGCCTGTATCGCAGCCTGCCCTGAGCACGCCATCAATTACAGCTATCAGATCGATCTCGACAAATGCAAGGCGCACCGCCAGTGCGTCAAAGCCTGCGGCGAGGTGAGCGCAATTGATTTCAAGCGCGCCGAGCGCGCGCGCGGAGATCGTTTCGACCTGGTGCTGGATTTGTCGGCGGAGCCGCTGATCAAACTGCATGAGCCGCCACAGGGCTATTTCGCTCCTGGGCGCGATCCGCTCGAACAGGCGCTGGCCGCAGCCCAGCTGGTGCCCATGGTGGGCGAGTTCGAAAAACCAAAGTTCTTTGTTTATAAAGAGAACATATGCACCCATAGCCGTTCGGGGATCGTCGGTTGCACGCAGTGTGTCGACGTCTGTTCGACGCGCGCGATCAGCAGCGATATCGATCAGAACCGGATCATCGTCAGTCCGCACTTGTGCATGGGCTGCGGAGCGTGCGCCAGCGTCTGCCCGTCGGGTGCGATGAGCTACGCCTATCCGCGCGTTGCCGACATGGGTGCTCGAATCAAGACGATATTGCAGACTTATCGCAATGCCGGCGGCAGTGCGCCCTGTCTGCTGTTTCACAACACTACCGATGGACGCGAGCTGATGGCCCAGCTGGGCCGGCGCGGCAAGGGGTTGCCCGCCAACGTCATACCGCTCGAAGTGTTTCACGTTGCCGCACTGGGGCCCGATCTGATGCTGGGCAGTTACGCACTCGGGGCAGCGCAGGTGGCTATTCTTGCGGCGGGATCCGAGGCGCCGGATTATCTGGGTTCGCTCCAGCGCCAACTCGGTTTGGCGCAGCAAATCGTGAGCGGCCTGGGTTTTGGCGACGGTCATTTCAGGCTGATCGAGGCTGAGGACGTTCCGGCCCTGGAGCAGGAGTTATGGCAGCTCGGCAAAGTGCGCGAAGTGAAACCGGCAACTTTCAATCTGTTCAATGAGAAACGCGCCACGCTCGATTTTACCTTCGATCACTTGTTGAAGAATGCGCCGGCCCCCATTGATGAGATCGCGTTGTCACGCGGCGCGCCGTATGGCCGGGTTAGCGTTGATACCACGACCTGCACGCTGTGCATGGCCTGTGTCGGCGCCTGTCCGGAAGGCGCGCTGCTCGATTCCAAGGATACGCCGCAACTCAAATTCATCGAGCGTAACTGCGTGCAGTGCGGGTTGTGCGAAAAAACCTGTCCCGAGCAAGCAATCAGCCTTACGCCGCGCTTGTTGCTGGACAAGCAGGCAAAAACGGAAGTCGTGCTGAACAAGGCCGAGGTTTTCAACTGCGTCCGTTGCAGCAAGCCGTTCGGCACCCGGAAAATGATCGAGAGCATGCTGGGACGACTCAATACGCATGCCATGTTTACCACGTCTGTTTTGCGGTCGCGCCTGCAAATGTGTGCCGACTGCCGGGTGATCGACATGATGGAAAACAAACGGGAGATGGATATTCTGGATGAAGGGAAAGGCCGGAATGGGGGAGACCTCCGATGAC
>Ga0153916_10004369_pt1 | contig 10669 bp, 8 predicted proteins | sample Opewatmetagenome_FD_109642 | JGI IMG/M metagenome (GOLD analysis project Ga0153916, IMG submission 109642) | Freshwater wetland microbial communities from Ohio, USA - Open water 3 Core 3 Depth 4 metaG | ecosystem: Environmental > Aquatic > Freshwater > Wetlands | place: USA: Ohio, Lake Erie, Old...
ATGGAATCAAGAGGCGTTTCCGAACCCTCAGAAGCTAATAACGGATTTGGGGGCTGCCGGATTCCACAGCGTGGTTATCATCGACCCTGGCGTGAAGCAGGAGAAAACCTACAGCGTCTACAGATCCGGTATCGCCAAAGGCTACTTCCTGCGCAAAGCCGATGGCAACTTCTTCGTCGGAACGGTGTGGCCAGGCCCTGCGGTCTTTCCCGATTTCCTCAATCCCAAGGTGAGGCGGTGGTGGGGTGACCTCCACGCCTCCCTGCTCGCGCAGGGCGTCGCCGCCATCTGGAACGACCTCAACGAGCCTCAGGTCTTCCTCTACGCCGAATACGATGAACTCGCCAAGGTCGTGCACTCCGACGGCGAAGAAACGATCCCCGACGCCAGCGTGCACAATCTCTACGCGAACCTCGAGAATCAAGCCACCTTTGAGGCTCTGCTACGACGCCGTCCGAATCAGCGCCCCTGGATCTTGTCTCGCGCGGGCTGGGCCGGCGTCCAGCGGTACGCCGCCGTGTGGACTGCCGACAGCACTAGCACCTGGGAGCATCTTCGCGTCACCGTACCGATGCTGCTGAATCTGGGGATGTCTGGCATCCCGTTTGTGGGCGCTGACGTCGGTGGCTTCTTCAAAGACTGCACCCCGGAGCTCTTCACTCGCTGGCTGGAAATGGCGATCTTTACCCCCTTCTGTCGAGGTCACACCTGCGATGGAACCGCTGACCAGGAACCGTGGGCTTTTGGCCCCGAAGTAGAAGCCATCAGTCGTCATTTCATCAACTGGCACTACCAGCTCCTTCCCTATCTCTACGACTTGACCTACGAAGCCTCCGTCACCGGCACCCCCGTTGTCCGCCCCCTCATCCTTGAATTCCCCAGCGACGAGCACTGTTACGCGGTGGAGGACGAGTTCCTCCTTGGGTCCTCCCTCTTAATCGCGCCGATACTCTCGCAGGGCGCCAGAGAACGAGAAGTCTACCTACCCGCTGGAGAATGGATTGACCAGCACACACTACAGTCCCAGGCAGGACCAGTCACGATACGAGTCTCTGCACCCCTGGGCGATTGTCCAACCTTTGCACGAATTGGCAGCATCATCCCCCTCCATCCCATCGTCCAATACACGGGCGAACCCGCAAAGCAGCTGCATCTGGACATCTTCCCCCCAACGGTCACAGGAGACGCCGCGGAGTACCGTCACTACGAAGACGATGGCGAAACGCTCGCATACAAACGGGGCGAAGTCGTCTTCACGCAGTACTGGTGTCACGCCGAACTCGATGGAACCACTCTCAGCATTCTCCCCCGAGAAGGACCGTATGACCCCGGCCAGCGCAGCTACCGGCTCTCCATCCACCAGGTCATGCGACGACCCACCAGCGTCCTTCTTGATGAGAAAGAGCTTACACGGCTTGACGATCTCCGCAGGCTCGAATCCGTAACAACGGGTTGGCATTGGCAGGCGGAAAACCACACTCTCCACATTCAGTTTCCAGACAACGCGAACCGCATGGAACTGGTCATCCATTGCCGGTAGCTGACGAAGACCGACAACGCGCCTTGAGAACATTTTTGAACTATCACCCCCTAGGCATGCTCCAGCACACAAACTCACGCCTTCGGATGATTGGTGGAAATGGAGAACCTCCAGGAAATCGCAACCAAGATTACAGCGGTAACTCTGTACCGAGACGGCGCGCGTGTTGAACGCACCGGCTCAATCACGCTTCAGCCTGGCGCGCAGAAGGTCCGAGTCCCGAATCTGACCCGCTACCTCGACAAGGAGAGTGTCCGCGTGTCCGGACGCGGGTACGCCTCCATTGTGAGCTTCGACACAGTGGACACCACCGTACAGGTCAGCGGCTACGAAAAGCTCGACACCCTGGCAAAACGAAAAGAAGACCTTGAGAAACAGAAAACCCAAATCCAGCGGGAGCTCGCCCGGTTGTCGGCACGCTCCAACTTCTTCGCGCAAGTGCTGGACAAGTCTGCTGGCGAATTCTCGCGGTGGATACCGGCGGGCGAGTGCGAAGTCGATCGCGTCACCACCTTGGAGTCGCAAGTCACGACTCAACTGGATCAGCTGGATAAAACCCAGATGAAGGTCCAAGAGAAGCTTGAGAACTTGGACAAGGAGCTGGCCGTGGTGAACCGCGAGATTGACAAACTGCGTCGGGAGGCGCAACAGTACGAGGTCACTAATACTATCATTGTCAATGTGGAAGCCCAGAAACCCGGCAAGTGCGAATTCAGGATTACGTACTTCGTCGCCGGGGCTGCCTGGGCACCGACGTATGACTTCGATCTCGCGGAAGACAAGGCTACGGTGACGATGTTCACGATCGTCCGCAACAACACCCGCGAAGACTGGCAGAGTGTGCAAGTTACAGTTTCCACGGCCACGAATCGCCCTGCAACAATCGTAGAGCCATCACCGTACCTCCTTCGCGAGTACGTCCCACCCCCACCAGTAGCCATGAAAGCTCGTGCTGCAAGACCAGCAGTGGCGTCCGGATATGCAAGGGATGAAGCCATGGCTCAGGAAGCTATGATGGAGGAGAAAGAGATGGCACCACCTGCACCGGCCATGGGGGAAAGTGAAGCCGCCGTCCAGGAAATCGGCGGCGTACTGGTCTTCGTGCTCCCAGAACCGGTCTCCGTACCCGCTGACGGTGAACCTCACGCTTTCAGGACGAAGTCCGTGGAACTCGACGCCACCCGGAAATTCTTCTGGAACGCGGTCGACTTCGCCGAAGTCATCGAGGTTACGACCATCGAGAATGGAGACACGGTGCTGTTGCCTGGCCGGGCTCGCATCTATAGCAGCGACGAGTATTTGGGTGAAACCGTGCTCAAACTGGTGGCGCCCAATGAGAAGGTGGATTTGGGGACCCGGTTCACCTACGACCTGAAGGGCGAGAAGAAGCTCGTAGCCAAAGGCGCCGAGAAGACCGGGCTGACTCGCGGCAGCGTCGCTCGCGACTACGCGTACGAACTCACGATCAAGAACTTCCGAAAGAAGCCCAGCTCCGTCAAGGTGATGGACCGGATTCCTCATAGCGACTCGGAGAAGATCAAGGTGGAGAACCGCCGGTTCTCACCGAAGCCCACGGAAGACAAGCTCGGTGTTCTCACGTGGGAACTGGATGTTCCCGCCAGCGACGAGACCAAGATTACCTATTCGTTCCAAATCGACTATCCACGCGACCTCACCATCACACCGCCACCGCCATAGACAGGTGAAACTCCGGAATCCCGCACAGTAGACGCGAGGGATTCGCAACGCCGTCCGCTCCAACGCCAGAACTACCACGGGAAAGCTCCAGCACCTCGAAACGTGTTCACTACGTCATTCGCCGCCATCCGCATCCTGCAGGATTCGGACTCGCCATTGAAGACGCCGCGCGGCGACTTCTGTTTCGAGTGCGCCCTCGACCAACAGAGCCATCGCGCTACGTAATCTCTCCCGCAGACGCAGACCAAGGGAAAGCCCTCATCGTCAAGCTAGTGCAAATCGGGTCAGAAGCGCGCTACACGCTGTTCGACGAGGGATCGGAGCACCTTTCACTTCTCCAAGCGTCCTCATCTGCCGAGTTCCTCCTCCGAGACTCTAACCGTCGCGTCGTTGCTCGGTTCAGACAGCTAGGCCCTGGTCTAGTCGTCCTCCGTACGCCCACCACGGTGGTTGCTCGACTTCGTCTCACCGAGTACGCTGCACCGGCAGGTCTTCGCGTCGACTGCGAGGCTGAAGAGGAGCTGGAATGGCTTCTGGCGGTTCTTCTCTATGCAATCGTGCTCACGGAACAGATGACCCGGCAAGGCCCCCTGTCCGAATCCATCAGAACGATTCCCACTCAGCCAGCAATCAACCAACCCTAAGATTAAAGCGGACGTCAGCCGGCATTCTCACAACTGGGGATCACGAACAACGACCGGCGCGCCCCAAGGTGGTCCTTGAAAGTTGCTGATAACCGTCATCGGTAGCTCATCCTTCGTACCGACGCGCAGACGGACCTGGACTTCCCTCTTCTTCGACCTCGGCAATGGGGATTGTGTGCTCGTTGATGCAGGGTCCGCCCGTCTTCTCCGCCCCTGCCACGAAATCCTGTCGGTCTCCCACATCTACATAAGCCACAACCACCCGGATCACACCATCTTCCTAGGCCCCCTCATCCGCCGAATGTATCGCCGAAACCGACGGACGCCGCTCACCATCCTCAGTCCAGCCAGCGCCTATCCGCGCATCCGCTTCTTCATCCGGCTTTTCAATCGCTGCCGGATTCCGGCCTTCGTTCGATTCCGGGTCTTCGCGCCGGGTGCCCCACGTCGGATCGGTCGATTCGGGGGTTCCAAGACGCAGGTCTGGGCAGCCTCCGAGTGTCACGTCGTCGACGCAGCCGCCTACGCATTCCTGCAAGGCAGCACGAAGGTCGCCATCGCCACGGATACGCGAGCCAACTGCCCTTCGGTAATCGCCCTCGCCAAGGGCGCCACTGCGCTCTTCCACGATGCAACCTTTCCAACTCGCGCAGCCCGCATGGCGCGGGTTAGAGGTCACTCCAGCCCCGAAGGTGCCGGAATTGACGCCACTCAGGCAGGTGCTCAAACGCTCGTCTTGACTCACGTAAGCGATATTCGGTTTCCAGACGAGCGCGCCCTCGTCGTTGGGGCTCAGCACCACTACAAAGGCCGCATCCTCGTGGCCAAAGACATGGAAACGTATGAGTTCTAGCCCGGCACGAGCGGACAGATGGCTATAAGAGGTCACAGCTGGACAAATCCCCACCAACACCGAAACGTGGCTTTCCGATGAACGCAGGTCAGCATGGACGCGCCACCCCAACTGTACTGTGCCTCGGCGAGGCGCTCATCGACTTCATCGCTGAGACAACAGGGCCGCTGACCACTGCTCCAAGATTCCTGAAATGCGCTGGAGGCGCACCCGCGAACGTCGCCGTGGGCATCGCTCGACTTGGCGTGCCATGCGGCTTCATCGGGAAGGTGGCTGCGGATCCCTTTGGAGACTTCCTTGTGGCGGCTCTGCAGACCAACGGTGTGGACACTCGACGAGTGGTTCGAGCCCGCGATGCACCGACAGCCCTCGCGTTTGTATCGCGCACTGCGGGCGGGGAGCGAGACTTCCTTTTCTACCGAAATCTCTGCGCTGACCTGCAACTGACGGAGAAGGATTTGCCCCTGGACTGGCTGCAACAGGCCCGGTTCCTCCACATTGGCGGCGTGGGCCTCAGCAGCGACCCCAGTCGGCAGGCTACCTTGCGAGCAATCGAGTACGCCAAGGCTAATCGTGTCGTCGTGTCGTTTGATCCAAATCTGCGCCTGGACCTCTGGAAGGATGGACTAGCCGAGTGTCGACAAGTGGTTCAAAATGCACTGCGCTTTACGGAAATCTTCCTGCCATCTGAGGAGGAATTGCTCGTCCTAATGAACACGAAAGACCTCGACAAGGCCGTCTCTCAGGTGCTAGAGCTTGGACCCCGAGTGGTATGCGTAAAACAAGGCCCGAAGGGAGCCTTCGTCACGATTAAGTCCCCAGATAGTAGACTAGAAGGCTTCCGGCAAGCCGCCTTCATGGTGCCGGTCGTGGACACTACGGGAGCGGGGGATGGGTTCAACGCCGGGCTGGTGGCTGGGCTCGCGAGCGGCATGAGCTTGCCCGTGGCGGTTCGTCAAGGTACGGGAGTGGCTGCTCTCGTCATCACAAAGAAAGGTGCTATGAGCGCCCTACCCACCCATCGCCAACTGCTTCGCTTCTTGGCTCATGCGCGTGAGAAGAAAGACTAGGGCACGCGGATGCGATAGACCTTGTGGGTGCCCGCGGTTGCGGAACGCCGGATGATTTGAACCACATCACCTGGCCGTGCGCCAATGGCTTTGGCCGCGGGATCGCCTGCCTTAATCTTCGGAAGCTGCATCCGGAGGATGCCATACTTGGTTTCCAGCTCCTTGACTTCGTCCTCGGTGATGATGACATGCTCGGGTACCAGTTCGTGCATGAAGAGGTCGATTGAGAGGAACCGTCGGTGCAGAAGCTCAATGTCCTTCAGTTTGGCTTCGCGCCGGGCTGCGTAGGTGTAACGCTCGCCGCCGATTAGGATGGCTTGAGCGAATCCACCCTCGTCCCGCGCCTTGATGCAGCTGCGGAGAATCTCAACGCCCACGACGGTAGCCGTGTCTTCGACAATCCTGAGCAAGAGGGTACGCTTGTCGCCTTTCCGTGTTGACCGGGCATGAATATCGACAATGCCCGCTTCCGCGTCCTCAATCTTATTGGTGACTTCGAAGAAGCGGCGTTCAAGAAGCTTTTTGGCGAAGTCAAATTGCCTTTCGGTTATCACGAAGTTCACCAGCAGCTGCGAAAAGGAATTGGCTTACTCCGGAGCTCAAGCCGGCTCAGAGTTTCGAATGGCGCTTAAAAACATTTGTGTCTTCTTCGCCAGCGAGGCGGCTGCTGGCGTGGCGAACACCCGTTTGCGTGAAATCTGGAATCGCACCGACTTGGGTCAAGTCCACAAGTCATCATCAAGAAACGTCAAGATGGTAACGCTTTTCGCCTGGTTATGTCTAATGGCATGGTACAGACTGTACATATTGGGAGGAATTAGGAATTAGGCTAGAACAAACTCTAACCTTAGCAGTAGTTATTGTACTTCTGGTTCCCTTTGGTGCCGCTTCGAATCCCTTCGTACTCATGTCATACGAGATTCTGCCCGTGGTGGGCGACGTAACTCAACCCGAACCCATAGTTCCGTCTGCCCCTGAACCCGTCATGCTCTTCCGGCAATACCAGTTGCCGATGTCGCCTCTCGCTGCGCTTGCGCTGCGAGCCCCCTACTGTGTTGCATACGACGCCCAGGGATTCATATGGGCCACCGACATGCAGAAAGACTGTATCTACCGCCTACAGCCTGCAACCGCGATCAACCAGACCTCGACCACTGTCTGGGAGTGGCAGCTTCCGAATACCGCCGGCAAGCGCGGTCCGACGCACCTCATTGTGCACGATGCCAACACCACCGTCTGGTTCTGCTGTCCACTGAGTGGACAAATCAGTTCCCTCAACTGGATTAGCAACCAACTTACGGATTGGAATGTCTTCCAGTGGAACTTGGTGCCATGGGACTTGGTGCTAGATTCCCAAGGCGACATCTGGGCTACCTCCTACAACCAATCCCGGCTCATCTGGATTCCGACGCCTAACCTCGTTGCCATCCAAACCTTGGTAGCCGTTGGCGGACCCACGCCCGGTCTGGCCGAAATCGCTACGAACGGTACCCATCTTTACATGTCTGACCTCAACCTAGATCAGGTCTACTTCGTTCCCCCAGTGCGACCGGTCGGTGTTGTGCTCTTCAACACCCTTTATCCTGGCACCAAGCCTAACCTCGGCATTGCCGAAGATGGCTCCAACAACGTCTGGGTCACGCAGCCAATGGCCAACCTGATTAGTGAACAGAAGGCCGGAAGCTGGATTAAGTACGCATATGATGCCACGTACCAGGATTTTGCTGCCATTCGGGTTTACAGCACCGTTACGCCTCACGCTCTCACTATCCCCGTGAGCATCCAGCCCATCCGGGCTGTGGAATACAACACGGGGCCCGATGTCATCGGAGACCCGATTTGGCTGTGGCCGGTTCCCAGCTCTCCCTCCGGTCCATGGGCTATCGATGTCGACTACGGTGGTTACGCTTGGTTCACCGAAGTCTTGGGTCGCCAAATCGGCGCCATCTCACCCAGCGAGAACAAGACCTGGGAGTACAACCTTCCCATCTCTCCCGCCTACCCCTTGGACATCATCGTCGTCCCGCAACTAGTGATTCAACCAGACCACATTTGGCTCACTATACCAACAGCCTCGCGGTTTGGCGAACTCTTCATGGACTACGCCAAGGATGTCCGGGTCTGCCCCCTGCAGCCACCAGTGTATCCGCCGCCCGAACCGGGGTCAATCCGGTGGACTTGGGAGCCCGGAGCCGAAATCTGGGTTGACGCACCGAGCAACGGGTACGATCCGACTGACCATGACGCTCCCGAGCGGGATAGCACGAATCACCTCTACGCCCGCATCAAGAACGTCGGCACCGACACGACAGGCAGCATTCAAGTGAAGTTCTATTTCCACAACATGTCGCTGGGCTTTGGCGAATGGATCTCGCCTCACGGAACCGCTCCTTCGCCGTTATACTGGACCTTTATCGCTGAGTACGACATCCCCTCGCTTGTCCCCGGCGCCCAAATGGATGTCTATGTGGACTGGCTAATCGGGCCTACGACGCCCTCACACCAATGTGTCGGCGTTCAGGTAGTATGCGCCGACGATATTAACCACTACGACAACGTCGCTTACCGGAACTTCATTATGGCCACCGGAATCACGGGTGTTGCCGACGACTTCGAAGCCACCCTCTGGATTACCAATAGCTTCGACAGAGCAGGTCAGGTGCGAATCGGCATCGGTGAATATCCTGCGGGCTGGAGCGTCTCCGTCAAACCCGATGACTTCCAGCTGGGAGCTGGCGAGAGTCAAGAACTCACGCTCAGAATCAGCTGGCCCGCCAACACGCAGCGCGGGACACACGCGATCATCGAGTTGACAGGTACCATCGACGATGAACTCGTCGGACGCGCCTGGGTACAAGTTGATTTGCTGCAAGAATCTCAGATTACCTGCCAGGTTCAGCCACCTACAGTCTACGCCGGAGGCTCGGTCTATTTTGGGGGAGTCATCACGCCAGCCGGCAGCGGCGTTCCGGTGTACATTCACATCACCGAACCAGACAACGTCACCTACTTGATTGGCGGACTCACCGATTCCAGCGGTGCCTACAGCATGAGCACGGGGCTCAACAGCAAACTGGGGACCTACAAGGTCTACGCTTACTGGAACGGCGATGGCTACATCATTGGCAGCCGGAGTGCTGATTGCTACTACACAGTGGTCATCAGGCCCCTAGTCACTCTGGGACCTGACCTGTTGGTGGGCCTAGGTGCAGGCGCCGGCATCATGCTCGTCGTCGCCCTCGTCGCCATGCAAGTGCGGAAACCAAAGACCCCTGCGCGCGGAAGACGCTGAGCCAAGACAACCAGATCTCCCAAGTGGCTAGGAAGCCATCCTAGCCATTCCTTCCTTTTTTCTGTGCCTGCAAGCATAATGCTGTGATTATCTCTGCCAACTTCGAGCACACAAGCTCTCTGCCGCGAACAGCATAACCAGCCGCGAGTCCGGTGCAAGACTCTTCCGATCCTGAACGCATCACCTGAGACTGACACCTCGCTGACTCTAAGGAAGCACACGTTGGTCGGATCGATCGCCAATGAGGAGCTGCTCTAGGTGTTGGAGGAACCCCAGCGGAGTCAAGCCTCAGGGCGTCTTGGGGTCAATTCGTGGCTCTGGGCGGCTACCGCGCCTGTTTTCGTCCTTGGGCGAGAAGGACCTTGTCCTCCCTCAGGAGTAACAGCCCGCCGCGGACCAGCTCTTGGACGCGACGCTGAGCTTCGAGACGACCGACGCCCAACACCTTGCTCAGCTCTTCCAGTGTACGCTGTCCAGTTTCTCGTACTAGGAGATAGACCTTGAACTTCGGGTCGTTCTCCAGTGCCACCCGCAACTGCTCAAGCTCTATCTCGAGGTCCGTGACGCGTCGCTGAAGAACCGAGGTGTCCCTAACCGGGCCTTGTTGCCCGAAACCTGCCGGGCGCAGATGTTCCGTCTCTTGGCGAGCACTAGCTTCGGCGTCCTTTCTCGCCAGAAGCTCTCCCTGAACGTGCACGAGCTCTTCATCGCGCTGCCGCAGCACAGCACGGAATTTGTCGAGTTGTTCGCCCATCGCTTCCAATTGGGTCTTCTGGTGCGCATCGCGGGCTGCGGAGGCTTCCGCTATCTCTTGGCTTTTCTTCTTCTCCATTACCAATTGCTGCTCAAGGTCCGCACTAGCTCGCTCAAGCTTGTTCATCTTTGTGCGGCCCTGTGTCTTTTCCTTCTGAAGCTCCTCAGTGGCCGAAGCTAGCTGCTCTTGAAGGTCTTCGCGGTCCTCGTTGGTCTTCTCGAGTTTTGCGGTGAGCTGGGTCACCTGCTCTTGGAGTGCGCGGCAGTCCTTGTTCGCTTTCTCGAGTTTTGCGGTGAGCTGGGTCACCTGCTTCAAGAGCTCTTCAAGGTCCTTGCTGCTCGTCGCTTCAGAAGCGTCTCCGGTCGCACTTGGACTCGGTCTGTCAGACATGGCAATCCCCACTGGAACAATGTACTATCAGCTGCGAACGCCCATAACCTTTCCGGAAACGATTCACCGGTCTTGCACCGCTACCCCAGCCTGGCCTATTCGCCTTCTAGCCGGGGTTCACGCGGGTTCAGCTATTGCTCAAGAGGAAAGCAGTACTGTATCGCCTGGAACTGATCTGCGAGGGTGTTCACCTGCTTCTTGACGCGGCTGGGCGGTACCTTGCGCACGAGGAGGTCCGCAATCAGACCGGCTACGAGCTTCATCTCCGGCTCGCGCATGCCTCGTCTTGTCACCTCTTGGGTACCCAACCGCACTCCTGCGTCGGCTATGATGTCGCCCTGCTCTAAGCGGTTGCGAACCTGTAATCCCTCGTCAAGATTCGCGACATCGAGGAGCACCTGATGCGAGCTGGTGAACCCATGCTCCGC
>Ga0153916_10004370_pt1 | contig 10669 bp, 10 predicted proteins | sample Opewatmetagenome_FD_109642 | JGI IMG/M metagenome (GOLD analysis project Ga0153916, IMG submission 109642) | Freshwater wetland microbial communities from Ohio, USA - Open water 3 Core 3 Depth 4 metaG | ecosystem: Environmental > Aquatic > Freshwater > Wetlands | place: USA: Ohio, Lake Erie...
CCCGCCTAACTCTTCTTCGATTTCCCCTACCCGAACGACCGCTCCAACGACAGAGGCGCCTGAACCCACGTCGCCACCCCCTACGCGTACCCCTGTGCCACCTACACGAACACCAGCTCCTACATCACCCCCGCCAACAAATACGCCGCGACCTCCCGATCCAACGGATCCACCTGACCCGCCGGATCCATACCCACCGCCACCGGAAGACACACCATATCCATAGTCGGGCTAATGCCCGCAGCTAGCGCAGCTACCGCCGTCACACGTTGCACAGGTGTTGCCACTATTGCCAGCCACGACCTTCCCGCTGCTCTGGGCATAGAACAAAGACAGGAGGCGAGAGGTATGCTCGCTTTGACACTGGTTGCATTTCATGGGTGCATCCGCATCGCTCATTAGGCGCAGCGCTTCGAAACGCGTTCCGCATTCGAGGCAAACATATTCATAAATTGGCATGTGATTTCCTCTCAGTAAGCTTATTCGATTGTAATCGCCCGATAAACACAGGTCAATAGACAAATATCCGTGATTCAGGGCTTTCACAAGGTTGAAAGCCCAAGAAGGAATTGGGGGTGTCGGCAGGCGGCGCAGCCGCCTGCCGACACCCCCAAACCCCCTTCTTGTGAAAACCCTGATCCATGATTCGGGATGCATAAACTCTTCATTTCAGGTTGAATCGAAACGTTATAATATAGGGAAATTTGTAATCTTTTGCCTGGGATTATCTTTCGATGAAGAAGTACCTATTCTTAGTCTGTGTTTTGTTTACCGGCCTTGTTTTATCCAGCTCGTGCAGCATGCCTTCGAAGAGCAGCGAATCCGTTCCAACTCGAGAGGCTGCCTACACCGCAGCGGCTGAGACGGTCATCGCTCAACTTACACAGGCGGCGCAGACTGCAGTCCCTGGGATGAGTTTATCAGATACACCCCTCGGGCCGACGCCAGTCAACCCGGCTCAATCTACACTTACACCCTCACCCAGCCCAACGCTGGCAGAGCTGCCCTCGCCTACAGCGACGATTACGCCAACTGAGAGCATCGCAGCAGATGATCCCAGGCTGCGATTGGGGGAACCTGATTGGAGAGACACGTTCAAAGACGGCGGGAACTGGTCTCTGTACGATGACGAGCATGTGCGCTTTGATGTTAGTGATGGTGTATTGATTATGACAGCTTTCCAGGCGGATGGCCGCGACTCCTGGATGCTGACCAGGCCCGAACCGCTGAACTACTATCTTGAGATCACCGCAGCCCCCCAGGACTGTAGCGGATTGGATCGATACGGGGTCATTTTCCGGACCGATGCCGAAGAAGGTTATCTTTTTGGCTTTTCTTGCGATGGACAGTATTCGCTCAGGCGGTGGAACGGCGAGGACTTCAAAATACTCGTGGATTGGACATCCAGCCCAGATATCCGGGCGGGAGCAGACCAGACCAACCGCATGGGACTCATGGTCCAGGATGACCAATTTACATTGTACGCTAATGGGAACCGGCTGGCAGAGGCCAGCGATGATTCGTATTCCGAAGGCGGTCTGGGCTTGTTCGTTGCCGCGAAGGAGACAGAAGACTTCAATGTTCAGGTCAGCGAAGTAGCCTATTGGGAGTTACCATAACCAGTCGAACATAGAGAGATCTTAAAGTCAGACCATCATCATTGTTGTTTCGGGGATTTGAGCCATGGCAGAACAAAACAAACCACGGGTACGCAAACTCTACGATTGGGAGGTGAAGGAATTCTCGATTGTCTTTGGGGATTCCTTGGACACAGAGCGAGTCCGCATCCACGAGTTCGCCCCCTGGCCCGATTGGATTGACCGGCTGGGGAGGTTCCTCAAGCGCATGCCGTCCCCAGGGTTGCACGAACATAACGCAGTCACACTAGGCAACCATTGTTTCTTCCCTGTGGGAATGCCTGAGGAGCTGTTACCAGTTAACGATCAAATGAGCTTCAAACACGATTGGCTGGTACACGAGCTCACCCACGCCTGGCAGTACCAACACATTGGCTGGCGTTATCTCTTCAAAGCCCTGTTCGCACAATTCCGAGAGAAGAGCAAAGCATACGATTTTGAGGGCGAGCAGGGCTTGCTTAAGAGCCGCCATAAAGGCCGAATATTCAAAAATTTCAACCCAGAACAGCAGGGCAATATTACAGAGTCATATTACCAACGTAAGCGGCGAGGATTGGACACCAGCGCCTGGGACTCTTATATCGACGAAGTAAAGAAAATGGCTTAAAGTACTAACATCTCCAGCTCTTTTCCTAATTGTTCCGCAAGCGCACGGCGGGAAAAATGCTGGACCGTGTAGGCACGCCCATTCTGCCCCATACGCTCACATTCTTGAGGTGATACGCTTAGCGATCTCAACGCCGATGCCATGGCTTCGGGAGCCTCTGGCGGGATGAAGATGCCCCCACCAGCAGCCTCCATAATTTGACGCGCTTCGCCATCCACACTGAGTAAGACGGGTTTGCAACAAGCCCAGGCATCGAATATCTTCGACGGCAGCGCGCCCTTGAAGATATCGATTTTTCGTAATGGGATCAAGGCTATGTCTGCCGCAGATAAGTAGGCGGGGATGTCGTTGCGTGGCTGTTCAGGGAGAAGCGTCAGGTTATTGAGCTGGTATCTCTCTGCCAGGGCGGCAATCTCAGCTTTTTTGGGACCTTCCCCGATCAATAAAAAGTGGATATTGGCTTCATTTTGAAGCAACCGGGCAGCTTCGACCACATGCTCCAGTCCCTGAGCCACCCCGTGAATGCCGGCATAGATGGCGATGAATTTATCTTGTAAGCCCAGGCCGGATCGAATTCTCTCCCTTATAGCGGGATCAAACTGGAATAGCTCAGTATTGGCGCCGTTGGGAACCAGAAGGATTTTCTCTTCGGAAATGCCGCGTCGAACCAGCCGTTCACGGATGTCCGAGGTGACCACGATAACTTTCTTAGCCCGCCGGTAACAGGCTTCTTCGAGGCGAGTGGACCAGGCGATGAAGCGTGGATTTGAAAGCTCGCCAAGAGCGACCGCCGATTCTGGCCACAGGTCGCGCACTTCGAATAGCATGGGGATACGTCTCAGATAGCTCACAATCAAGGCCGAGGCGCCGACGAAAAGGGGCGGGGAGCTGGCATAGAGCAAGTCATACCGGCCGCGGGCGAGGAATATACCCGCTACGGCAGCATTAAACATATAGGTTAGATAAAACAAGATGCGGTTGCGGAAATTCTTCACCGGGGAGGCCTTCACCCACACGCGGATGATTTCAATGCCATCCAATCGATCGATTTGATAGAGCCTGCCTCGATAGGCAGGAGGGATGATCCCGGAAGGGTGATTCGGCAGCTCGGCGATCAATGTAACGTGATGACCCAGGCGTACCCAATTGCTGGCCATCTCGTAAGCGCGGGTCTGTGTGGCGCCTACCTCAGGGAAGAAGTATTGGGAAAGATAAAGGATACGCATCTCGTTAGCGGCGAGGAGCAGATGTGAGGATGTTTTTATAAAGGTGAAGAAGGCGCTCCTCCATCAACTCCCATCTAAAATTCTGGCCGACCATCTTTTGCCCGTTTCTACCCATATGATTAGCTTTTTGAGGGTTTTTTAGAATCTCCATGATCGCATGGGCATGAGCATGCGGGTCTTCAGCGGCGACCAAGTAGCCATTCTCGCCTTGATGGATAAAAGGCTGAACAGACTTCAGATTGCTGCTAACAACCGGGAGAGCATATGCCATGTATTCAAACAGCTTGGTAGGAATATTTTTTTGATATTTTGATACTGGTTGGAAAGGGACCCAACCGATTGCAGCCTCTGTAAGATATGTGGGTACTTTTTCAAAAGGTACTTCTCCAATTACTGTGACTGCGTTCTGTATGTCAAGTCTTACAATATCATCCCGCACTTCCTTCTCCAAGGCACTTGGGGCGAATGGGCCAACCAGCATCAAACGCGCTTGCGGGATTTCTTGAAGAACCAAGCTGAATGCTTCCAGCATCAACTTTGAGCCCCGACTGTGTTTCATTCCGCCCAAATAGAGAACCACCGGCAAACGAGCCTTTATATTCTGAGTTGCCGATAATGCATTGTCAATGAAATCCGAATCAGGAAAATTAAATAATGTGGTTTTAGGTAGCGAAATATCCTGGAAGGATTGTGCAATCTGGTCGTCAGCAAATATCAACCCACTCTGGAAACGAGCCATTAGAGGCTCGAGCCAGCGAAAGAGCCAAGCCAATGCTATCCGCTCAATTGTTGGGAGATCGTCTTTTATCTCGATGAAGTCAGCTACAGCTTCATGGATGTCGTAGATCGTAGGGCAGCGCGTTATCTTGCGTATCCAAGGTGTAGTGAAGAGCAGCTCTGGATCGTGGAAATGGTAAATATCCGAATCTGTCTCAATTACACGACGCGTTAGCGAAAACCAAAGTTGAGGCCGTCGCCAACGAGGAAAGCGAGGCACGGGAATGATATGAATACCATCGCGGAATTCCTCACGTGGATGGACGGCAATTAACACGACTTCATAGCCGGCTTTATGCAGACTGCGCGCCTCCCGGTAGTATATTCGATTGTCCAAGGCGTTATGTACAGAGGAAAAGATGCAGACTTTCATGTCTGAATTTTCTGCTCAAGGGATCCATAGATGGCTAATAAATTCTTGCTCTCTTGCTCCCACGTAAAGTTGGCTGCTGCCGTCTTGGTGTTCGATCTATACTGTGAATAACGAACCGGATCATTAAGTAAGCGAGAAATAGCGCTAGCGATGTCCTGGGGATCATCGGGTTTGACCACTTCTCCAATTTGATGCATGGAAACTACACGGGCAATTTCAGGTAAATCGCTAGCAATGACAGGCAAACCAGCGTGGATGTACTCAAAAAGCTTGTTAGGCAGTGAAAGGTGGTAGCTCAAACAGGTGTCCTCGATCAGGAGTACTCCGATATCAGCCGAAGCTGTATAAGAGGGGAGCTCGGCAAGGGCAACTTTACCTGGCAGGTAGACCCGTTTCCATTGCCCGGAGGAGACCTGATCACGGTACTCTTCGAGCGCGGGACCTTCCCCCAGGGCGACCACGGAGATATCTGTCAATAATTGAATGGATTGAATAAGGCGTTCAATTCCCCTCCCCCTTGCTATCAGACCCTGGTACAGGAGGATTTTCTGATCCGCTGGGATCTTCATTTCTTCACGCAAACGGTTTGTACGCGGTACGGGCAGGTATTCTGGGCAATTCATGACCACTGCTGGACGCGGGATGCGATACAAGCGCACAAGTTCATCGGCGATCGATTCGTTTACTGTGAAAGCAGCGTCTGTTTGACGGATGAAGATTTTTTCGGGTAGAGCCCAGATGCGTCGATAGAATGCCGCCAGATGACTGCCGGAAAAATTCCGCCCTGTTTCCAGTTCACGTGCGTCGTAGACAAGTTTTGCCCGATTTCGATGTGCGGCCAGCCAAGCAGCCGGCAGAGTGAGGGCATCGTTGGCGTGGTAGATGTCAGCAGGACATTGTCCGGCTAGCTGCCAAACCCTGACATTAAACTCGAGGAATTTTGCTAGTGGAGCGACTGACCTCCCCCTCCATTTACGGGTAAGTAAGCAAAGGCGGATTATTTCGTACCCTGCCTGTTTCTCATATCTCTTTAGACCTTCTTGCCAGAGCGCCACAACAATGACCTGATGGCCATGCGAGGCCAGGGTTTTGGCCTCCTTATGGACACGGGCATCGTTGGTAGAAGGATTGAGGATGAGTAAGGTAATGTTCATACGTCGCTGAGTTTAATCAGAGAACGAAGACGCTTCAGGGCAATTCCCCAGACTTTCAGTAAGTAAGCCAAGTCTGTTCGGTTGGGTAGATAAATACTCAGCCAGGAAACTTTGGCAAGGCGGCAATATACACGAAGTGTGAGGATTGCCAGTACAGAGTAGGATATCGTTGAGGCGAGCGCCGCACCCCGGGCAGCAAATAAGGGGATCAAAATTAGATTGGCAATGATGTTTACCGCCAGAGCAATGGCAGATTGTAGTAAATTGATTTCGGGTAATCCCCGTCCCGCAATATCGTTAGCGAGGACCCTGACTGTATTGAGCAGAACAATACCCGGTAAGATCAAACGTAGTGAAAATGCAGCTTCTTGAAATTCCGGAGAATAGAGAAGGGTGATCAGCCATCCTGCTATAGGCCAAAGCACAATTACCATGAGCAGACTCAACCAGGTTACGTAGCGCGCGGTCATCGGCGTCAATTGCCGCCTTCGCTCCTCGTCGTAGTCTTGGGAGGCAATGCGGGGCAATATCACCGCGCTGACGGCGCTTGAGGGTATCCAGAGTTTCTCACCAATCCCGACTGCCACACTATAAATGCCAACCTGGGATGTACCGGCAAAATTATTCAATAACAGGTTATCCAAGCGATAATTCAAGAACGTAATGAAATTTGCAAGATAAGCCTTTATACCATATTGGAAGGCTTGGTTAAGGTGGACCGAGTCGAGCCGAAAGTTTGGTTTGAAGACAAGACCCATCTTTTTCGTGAGCAAGACCACCAATACAATCAGTCCACCTAGATTACTCCCAATATAAGCATACAGTGCGCCATAAACGCCTTCGTGGAAAATCCAAACCAACAGGATGACAAGGATTAATAACAAGAGTTGGGAGGTCATACCAATCAAATTGAACGTGCGAAAATCTTGAAGCCCATGATAGATTGTGTTTAGATAAGCCACGAGAATGCTGATGGGAATATTAATTAAGCTGATCGCCAATAGCGATTTTGGGATTTGAGGGAAAAAGAAATCACCGCCGAGGAAGGTTAAACCCATACCAATGATGATGCTAACCACGCTTATCCAGAGAGCAAGGGCAAGGTTTCCTCCCAGAGCTCTTTGAGGTGACCATTGACCGCGGCTTACATAGTAAATCGTCGCGGGACCGATCCCCATATTTAACAAGGTAATCAGGAGTTGCGGCAGCAGGAGCGTGATCGTCAGAATACCCCAATTCTCTTTACCTAATCCACGCGCCAATAGTATCGAGACTACCAAACCAATGAATATTGCCCAGCCCTGGCGGATCAGATTGTAAATACTATCTCTTGCGAGGCGACGCAGCTCCAACCGTTTATTCTGCATGAGGTATCCAGATTATTAGCTTTTCTTACGGCAAAACCAGTATTTCAGGCTTGGACCTTTCTTCGTGAGCGATCCAAGCCAAATATCCAGGAGATAAAGGGGTGCGCCGATCGCATGGTTGACCCACTCGGTTCTCCCACTTTGCGCCAAGCGTCGTACGAGTTTTGGCATGAACGCTGTAAAGGCTTGTAAAACGCGTAGATATGGGCTTTTCTTCGAGCAGAGTGTCGTGGTCAATGTGTAAAATATAGGCTCTTGATGTACGAGCTCAAGATGATTTATCTTTAATTCGGCCAGATACTCATCTCTTGACCGGTGGTATTCATTAAATGTTGGTCCCCAAGGATTTTCGCAAAATCCATCGCTCAGGATGACCCAACCACCCTGCCTGGCGAGGGAAGCGATATTGCTTATTGCCCTCGAAAATAATTTGTCTTCAACGATGTGGAATAAAACGTCAAATGTCGTTACGATGTCAGATGTGTTTATTTGGATGGCTGATGCGTCGTTTGTGACGTCAAACTGGTGGAAATAAAAGTCAGGATACTTGTTTTGTAAGGTACGCACACTGGTGTTTGTAATGTCTAGGCCCACGAAACTCCCTGGGTTATATGCCTGCCAAAATGGAATGTAAGCCCCGCTCCCTACGCCTATATCGACGATCGATTTTCCTTGAGGTTGGATGTCCAGCCTCTTTAACCCACGATAGAGAGCTGAGAAGCGTGCCCGGTACATCCAACGGTTGTATGTCAGGCCCAGTCCGCTGTGACCTACAAGGTCAACGTCCAACTTAGCGGAAGACAGGCGATTTTCCCAGTACGCCTGCGGATGGTATTCAGGCTTGGGAGGTGAGTTGTTGATAGATGGCATCAAGTTGTTTCCCAATGATTTGCGGACTGAACCGTTCGCCAGCATACTCCGATATCTGATTCCTGGAGTACTGACCCAGATTATTCAACATATAGCTGATCGCCTCTGAGAGGGCTTGAAAGTCACCAACAGGGACGAGTCTGCCAACCTGATCGTTAATGTATTCTTGTGGTCCTCCGCAACGGGTTGCCAGGACGGGAAGACCTGTGGCCAGCGCTTCCGCTGTTGCAACGGAGAAAGTCTCAGCAAGGCTAGGTAGAACGAACAGGTCAGCCCGGCGCATGAATTCGGCCAGTCTTGGCTTGCTCAGCATACCGTGAAAGCTCACTCTATCCGAGAGTCCTAATTCGCTGCAAAGCAATTCATCAGATGTGCGCCCAGGCCCATCACCCACCACTTCTAGTTTCCATTTAAATTTATCCGGCATCATAGCTAAGGCCCTCAATAAATAATCCAGGCCTTTAACGGGTAGCAGCGAACCAACAAATAGAATACATTTCACTTCAGAAGCCTTAGCAGATGGCGCCGGATAGAATAATGTGGTATCGACGACGTTTGGAATAATCCGAAACTTCGCCTTAATATTATAGGATATTATCCCATTTTGCAGTGCCTGGCTGACGGGTAATACCAGAGCTGCGTTTTGGTAGGCAAACCGGGCTATCAGAACATGATGAAGCGGAAGCGAAGGGTGCACAAACGCGGCATTATGCTCGCTCACCACGACGGGCAAACCATACAATTTTCCTATGATAACGGCGTGGACACCAGCGCGGTAGACGTGAGCGTGGATCAGATCGGGGCGGAACCCTTGAGTGTAAATATACCTGTATGCGCGGATTGCGCCAACAATCGAATTGAGATATCTAATTGGGGAAGGAAGCCTAGATCCAATACGAACGCGAATAGTGTCAATCCCTGAAGTCAGTTCGGGATTTAGCTCAGACTCAATGAACCAAAATTTCTTGACCTGTTTATCGTTTTCAATCAAGTGCAGTACAAATACGTCATTATCCAGGCTGGCTGCTCTAACGTATTCACGCACAAATACCCCCCACATCGGATTTTCTTGTGTTGGATACCAGGAAGTCAGGAAAAGGATTTTGAGACGTCGGTTTTTTGGAGTCAATGGTGTCCTTGACTTGCTATCCTTGAAAAATTATGTTATCGTAATCGAGTTATTAAACTGCACCCTCCCGGGTGCTTAGCCTGGATATCAGTATGCCGACAAAACTAAGTCGCTATTGTGAGGGCATCATTGAGGCTGCATGGCTATCAGCCCTCATCCTCGTGCCGGTTTTCTTTAATATCTATTCCAGCCGTATTTTTGAGCCCGATAAAATAACACTCTTAAGGTCGTTAGCCTTACTGATCCTGGGGGCCTGGATCGTCAAGCTTGTAGATGAAGGCGGACCACGCTGGGAGCGGATTCAGCCCACCGGCTCGATAAATAAGTTTATCATCAAATTTCCTCTGCTCGCGCCGGTCGCGGGGATGGCAGCTCTTTATATTGTCTCTACTTTATTCTCTGTAGCCCCACGCGCCAGCTTCTGGGGGTCTTACCAGCGGCTGCAGGGAACTTACACGACATTTTCCTACCTGATCGTCTTCGCGGCCATATTGGGAAACATGCGGAGGCGTACTCAGGTTGAACGCCTCATTACGACAGCGATCATGGCAAGCCTGCCGGTAGCTTTGTACGGCGTATTGCAACGCTACCAGGTGGACCCTATACCCTGGGCGGGCGATACATCCATCCGGATCGCGTCTAATATGGGGAACTCGATCTTCGTGGCGGCATATCTGATTATGGTCTTCCCATTGACGGTGGGGCGCGTAGTCCAATCCTTTGGAGCCCTCCTTCGAGACGAGCAATCCCTTTGGTCGCAGGTGGCTCGAGCCACGGTTTATGTCTTCCTGGCAGCCATCCAGGTGATCGCCCTGTACATGAGTGGCAGCCGCGGGCCGGCGCTGGGATGGCTGGCAGGCTCCTTTTTCCTGTTTTTGCTGCTTTCATTGTATTGGCAGAAGCGGTGGTTGACTCTCACCACGGTTGGCGGGGCGCTATTGCTTGGATTTTTCCTGGTCGTGTTCAACCTTGAAGGCGGCCCTCTGGAAGGGCTGCGCACATCACCCGCTATCGGCCGGTTTGGGCAATTGATGAATCCGGAAAGCAACAGCGCTCTGGTGCGCAAGTACATCTGGCAAGGGGCAGCGGAACTGGTGAAGCCACATGCGCCCATCGAATACCCGGATGGGCGGGTAGATACTTACAATTTCATGCGCCCGCTCATAGGCTATGGTCCGGAGAGCATGTACGTGGCATATAACCCATTCTACGTACCGGAACTGGCCATCGTCGAGAGGCGGAACGCATCACCCGACCGGTCGCATAATGAGACCTGGGATGCTCTGGTCATAACGGGGATTTTGGGCATTCTCGTATACCTGGCCTTGTTTACGCTGGTGTTTTATTATGGCCTGAAGTGGATAGGCCTTATCAGCGGAGCCAGGCAACACAACGCCTTCCTGGGATTATAGCTGGGGGCGGGCGGAATTGGTGGCGCTGGGATGAGCGTGTGGCGAGGCCAGGCATATTGTGGAGTAGGTCTGCCTTTGGGGATGCTGATCGGTCTCCTGGGTTACCTTACACTGGTA
>Ga0153916_10004371_pt1 | contig 10669 bp, 8 predicted proteins | sample Opewatmetagenome_FD_109642 | JGI IMG/M metagenome (GOLD analysis project Ga0153916, IMG submission 109642) | Freshwater wetland microbial communities from Ohio, USA - Open water 3 Core 3 Depth 4 metaG | ecosystem: Environmental > Aquatic > Freshwater > Wetlands | place: USA: Ohio, Lake Erie, Old...
CGCTTGTGGCGGCTCTGTCGCCCCTTGCGGGGCTTTCCGCGGAGATTGGCTTCCCCGTACCCAGGGCTCACGCCCTGGGCTATTGACTTGCGCCCCTAACGGGGCTGGACTCCCTGACCCGGGGACTGTCGCAATTCTCGCGCAGCGAAAATGGGACCGTCCCCCTCGCGAACGAAAGTTGCCGTTCGCTTGGTCCCGAGAAGCATTGCCATGACCGCAGACCCGATGAGCCCGAAAACACTTGCCTGGCTGGCCAACGAGATCGAGGCCGCCATGATTGTCAACGCGCTTGAGGAGCAGGGGATCCGGGCCACGGCGGTCGGCGGCTATACTTCCGGCTTCAGGGCGGAAGCGCCCGGGGGCGTCCGCGTGGTGGTCGCGCAAGGCGATCTGTTTCGGGCCCGGGAGGTGTTGGCCGAGGTGCGGCGAGAGCAGGCGGAGATCGCGGGTCCGGAAGCCGATCGCGACGAGGAGGAGCCGACTGAGGACGGAGAAGAGCGTGCGTCCGGCCTGCCGGCGGGGCCGCCCGCCGCAGCTTCGCCGCCAAAGCGCCGCGCGTTTCAGTACAGCCTGGGCACGCTGGTGGCACTGCAAACCATCGTGAGCGTGGCGTTGGCCATGAGAACAGGGTTGCGTGCGGACGCGTTGACTGCGGTGGCGATTTTCGGCACGATGCTGGGCGTCGCCATCCTCTGCATCGTCCCGATCACGTCCGGTCCAACTCGGACCCGGGCTGCTTGGGCCCGCGTCGGCCGGGTCCTGGTGCCTGGGTTCGCGGCAGTGGTGCTGGTCGAGCTGATTCTCGTCGTGGTGGAGGTCCTCGTACGGTGAATGTGAAGGCCTGTGGAGGAAGAGCGAAGGGGTCGGGACTCGTTTGTCGTGTCGGCGAGAGAGTCAACCTATACTAAGAAGCCATTCCCGCCGACACGACAAACGACTCCCGACCCCCTTGGGCAACCCAGGACTGTCCCCTTCGCCAACCCTGTGGAGAGAATGTTATGCTGCGTCGTCATGCTGGGTTCGGCATCGCGCTGGTCGTGCTGTCAACCGCGTTATCCGGCCGGGCGGGAACGTTGCCTGCCGCGGAAGGCAAGGTCTTTCGCGCCGGGGCGGCCGCGGTCGAGATCACGCCCCAGAAGCTCCCGGTCACGATCAGCGGGGGCTTCTTGCAGGGCCGGGCCGACCGGGTGAACGACCCCCTGCTGGCCCGCTCCCTCGTGCTGGACGACGGATCGACCCGCCTGGCGATCGTCGTCGTCGACACCTTGATGATGCCCCGGGAATTGGTGGACGATGCCAAGGCCCGGGCGGAGAAAGCGACCGGCATCGCCGCGGACCATATCCTCGTCGCCGCGATCCACACCCACTCGGCCCCCTCGGTCATGGGCGCGCTGGGGACCGGCGTGGATGAGGATTATGCCGGGCGGCTGCCCGGCTGGATCGCCGAGAGCATCGCGGGGGCCGCCAGGAATCTCGCCCCGGCAAAGGTCGGCTGGGCAGTGACCGTGGACGAGCGGCACACCAACTGCCGCCGCTGGATCCGCCGGCCGGACCGGATCGGCACCGACCCGTTCGGCGAGCCGACGATCCGGGCGATGATGCACCCCGGCTATCAGAACCCCGACTACGTCGGCCCGGCCGGGCCGAAAGACCCCGGCCTCTCGGTCCTGGCGGTGCAATCGCCCGAGGGACGCCCGATCGCGCTGGTGGCCAACTACTCGATGCACTATTTCGGCGCCGCGCCGGTCTCGGCCGACTATTTCGGGCGGTTCTGCCGGAAGATGACGGAGCTGGTGGGGGCGCGGAAGGGCGATCCGCCGCTGGTGGCGATGATGTCCCAGGGAACCGCCGGCGACCTGCACTGGATGGACTACAGCCGGCCGGCCAAAGCGATCGGCATCGACACCTATAGCAGCGAGGTGGCCCAGGTCGCATCGGCGGCCTACAAGACGATCCGCTACCACGACTGGGTCCCGCTGGCGATGGCCGAGCGAAAGCTCGTGCTCGGCCGCCGCGTGCCCGACGAGAAACGGCTGGCTTGGGCGCGAAAGATCATCGAGGGGATGCAGGGGCGGACCATCCCGGCCAGCATCCCGGAGGTCTACGCCTTTGAGCAGATCCACCTGCACAAGGAGCCAAATCGCGAACTGAAGCTCCAGGCGGTGCGGATCGGAGCGCTGGGCGTGACGGCGATCCCGGCCGAGGTGTTCGGGATCACCGGCCTGAAGATCAAGGCCCAAAGCCCGCTGGAGCCGACCTTCAACCTCGAGCTGGCCAACGGCGCCGATGGATACATCCCGCCGCCGGAGCAGCACAAGCTGGGCGGCTACACGACCTGGCCGGCGCGGACCGCGGGCCTGGAGGTCCAGGCCGAGCCGAAGATCGTGGAAACGGTGCTCCAATTGCTGGAACAGGTCTCCGGCAAGCCGCGGCGCAAGGTGGTTGAGTCCCACGGCCCGTACGCACGGGCCGTGCTGGCCTCCAAGCCGGCGGCGTACTGGCGGATGGGCGAGTTTGCCGGGCCCCAGGCGGTCGATGTCACGGAGCACAAGAACCACGGCCGCTATGAGGACGGAATCGCCTTCTATTTGGACGGAGCCGAGGGGGCCGGCTTCTGCGGCCCGGGGCATGCCAACCGCTCCCCGCACTTCGCCGGCGGACGCCTGAAGGCGTCGATCCCCGGCCTGGGCACGAGCTACACGGTCGAGGCGTGGTTCTGGAACGGCCTGCCGGCGGGCGTCCGGCCGGTCACCGGCTACCTCTTCTCCCGCGGTTCCGAAAGCGGCCCCGATGCGCCGGGCGACCACCTGGGGATCGGCGGCACCCACCGGGCCGCCGGCAAGCTGCTTTTCACCACCGGCAACGCGCGGAACGAACCGCTCGAAGGGACGCACGTCATCCCGGTGAAAACCTGGAACCACGTGGCAATGGTCCGCGACGGGAGGAAAGTCAGCGTCTACCTCAACGGCAACAAAACGCCGGAGGTGTCGGGCGAGATCGCCCCGGGCTGCGATCCCCGGGAAGAGCAGCTTTTCGTGGGCGGCCGCAGCGACAACTTCGCCAACTTCGAGGGAAAGATCGACGAGGTGGCCGTCTACGGCCGCGCCCTCGGGCCCGACGAGCTGGCCAGGCACTCCGCCGCCGCGGGACGAGATTGAACCTCAAGAAACGCAACAGCCCGCCGGCCTCATTGCCTGCGGGCTGCTCGCTTCGAGAGGGAGGGGCTCTCAAAGCCGCTGCGCCTTGGACGCTAACCGGTGCTTGTCCCTCCTCCACCTGGTGCCATGCTCACGCAAGCGTGAGCATGGCACCCGATCTTTGGCCCTACCAGGAAGACCTACTTCTCCACGCGGATCACCACGAACTGCGAGCCTTCGGCGGTGCGGACCAGCAGGAGGAGGCCCTTGTCCAAAGGCTGCCCCTCGATGGCCTTCTTCAGCTCCTCGACCGTTTTGACCGGCTTCCGGTTGGCCTCGACGATCAGCGTCCCGCTGGACAGGCCGGCCAAGGCGGCGGGGCTGCCCGGCTCGACGCGGGTGATGACCACGCCCTCGTTGGCCTTGATCCCGAGCTGCTGGGCGACGTCTCGGGTCAGGGGGGCCACTTCGATCCCGAGCTGCCCGAGCCGGGAGCTTTCGGCGGGCCCGCCCCGTCCGCGCCGGCTCCCGCTCGCCAACGCCAGCCCGAAGTTGACCGGCTGCTTGTCGGCGGTCACTTCCAGGCTCATCCGCTTGCCGTTGCGGACGATTTCCATCGCCTCCTTTTGGCCGATCGAGGAACGCTCCACCAGGTTGGTGAGCTCCTGGGGCGTGGAGACCCGCTTGCCCCCGTAGCTGAGGATCACGTCGCCGGGCTTCACGCCCGCCTTGGCGGCCGGGGTGTCGTCGAACACGGTGCGAACGCCGACGCCCTCGTGGACCTTGACGTGGTACATCTCCGCGAATTCCTGGTCGACGGGCTTGATCTCCACGCCGAGATAGGCCCGTTGGACCTTGCCGGTCTTGACCAGTTGATCGGCGACCCACTTGGCCAGGTTGACGGGCACGGCGAAGCCGACGCCCATGTTGCCGCCGGTGCGGGTGGAGATGGCGGTGTTGATGCCGATCACCTCGCCGTCGAGGTTCACCAGCGGACCGCCGCTGTTGCCGGGGTTGATCGCGGCGTCGGTTTGGAGGAAGTCGTCGCGCGCGGTGATGCCGACCGAGCGCCCCTTGGCGCTGATGATCCCCGCGGTGACCGTGCCTTCGAGGCCGAACGGCCCTCCCAGGGCGAGGACCCAGTCGCCCACGTCCACGTCGCTGCTGTTGCCGAGCTTCGCGGCCTTCAGGTTATCCGCCCCCTTGATGCGGACCACGGCCACGTCGGTCCGCGGATCGGTCTTGACGTCCGCGGCCTCGAACTCCCGGCCGTCGGAGAGCCGCACCTTGATCTTCCCGCCCCCGTCCACAACGTGACTGGAGGTGAGAATGACCCCGGACGAGTCGATGAGCACGCCCGAGCCGACCCCCAGCTCGTTGCGGGGCACCGGCGGAATCATCCGACCCCGCGGAATCGACGGGACCTGGCCGAAGAACCGCCGCAGCTCCGGATTGCTGCGGAACAGCTCGCCGAACGGATCCATGAACTCTTCGTTCTCGTCACCCGGCCTCGGCCCCAGGGTGCTCGCTCTCGCGGTGGCGGCCGGGACGTTCTCGATCGTGACCACGGAGGGAAGGACCTTCTCCGCGCTTTCGCGGAACGCCTTCGAGAGGCTCCTGGCATAGTCTCTGGCCTCCTGAGAGGTCACGGCCGCCGTCGTCTGGCTGCTCGCTGGGCTGGCGGCGTCCTTGGCAATCGAGCCGGCAGCCAACGCCGCGACGGCCGCCAGCAAAGCGACGCCCAAAAGCCAACTCCGCAATCTCATTCCCAGAATCACTCGTTTCATCGCTCCGGTTCTCCTTGTGTTGATCCTCGTCGCAAGGGCCCCCGCCTGAGGTCCCCCAAAAGACGGGACATAGGTATCTCGCCCCCGGGCCCCATGTACGGGTCCGGCTCCAGATACTGTCATAACGGTTGTTGCCGCGGGAGAGGAAATCTTGCGGAGGGACGGGAATACCACCCGGCTTAGGACCGGCAAGTGGGATACGGAGGTTCACGCAAAATGCGCAAATTGGCGAGAGACGGCCTGCCGGATACGGCACAGCCACGCTCCCTCTAGAACGGGAACACAGTGTGAAGGCCCATGCGGAACCCGAGCGGGCCAGGTATGTTCCCGTCAATCGACCGTGCGGTACGGCTGGTCACGGCCCGATGGGGGACGGGCTCCGCTGCAAGAAATCTCGTGGGCCACGCAGCGTGTAATAGGGGTAAGTGATCTGGCCGACGGGCGGGCCCGATGGCTCCCCGGTCCCGTGCTGACGCCTCCCACCGCAGGCGATACCATGCACCCCTCCGCAGCGAGGACATGCCCCTCGATCGAACGCGACCCTGCCCAGCCAACCGCACGGCACCACGTTTCCGCCCGGTCCTGCCGCCGGCTGTTCACCGGCACCGTTGACCGCCACTTGGTCGTGCAGGCAACCGGCCAGTCCGGTGAGGATGGCTGCTGCGAACAAGGTGAACAGTGCGCGTTTCATGTCCCCCATCCTTTGCTTTCTGGGTCGCACGGGATCTCCTTGGAATGACATCGGTCCGGTAATTGCCAGAGTCCAGAAAATCGGCAGAACTGTTTCAACCTGCACGCTGCGCACCGTCAGCACGGGACATGCCGGAATACTGCTGACGACTGGTTCCATGTAACTCTTCAGACCTATGATGGTTTGGGCGGGCAACGATTCCACTCGGCTTGGCGAATTGAGTCCTCCGCCTGGACGAACCCCGCCCCAGCGGTTACCGTGTACTCGCTATGGTCGCATCGATCGAGTACATCGAGCAGGTGGTCGCCGACTACGAGAAGGCGACGGAGGCCAACTGGGAGACGCCGGGACGGGAGGGAAACGTCATTCTCCTCGACTCGACGTTGGGCGAGGAGGTGATGATCACCGGGGACCTGCATGGGCACCGTGGCAATTTCACACGGATTCGTCGGACCGCCCGGCTGGACCAGTTCCCCACGCGGCACCTGGTTCTTCAAGAGGTCTGCCACGGCGGCCCGACGTATCCCACCAACGGCGGCTGCATGTCCCACGCGATGCTCGAAGACGTCGCCAAACTGAAGGCCCAATACCCCCAGCGGGTGCATTTCATCCTCGGGAATCACGAACTGTCGGAGATCACCGATTATCCCATCCAGAAGAACAAGCAAATGCTCAACATGCTTTTCCGGATGGGGATGCAACAGATGTATGGGGTGGCGACGGAGCGGGTCCGCGAGGGGATGATTGCGTTCCTGCAGAGCTGCCCGCTGGCGATTCGCCTTCCCGGGGGGGTGTTTGTCAGCCACAGCATCCCCGAGCGGTGCGACTGCCGCCGCTTCGACAGATCGATCTTCGGCCGCCGCATCGATCCGGTCGAATACTATGAGCGGAACGCGGTCTTCGACCTGGTCTGGGGGCGGGACTACCGCCAGGAGAATGCCGACGCCTTCGCGCAACTGGTCGGTGCCGAGGTGCTGCTCAACGGCCACGAGCCCTGCGACGACGGCTTCCTGGTGCCCAACCGGACGCAGATCATCCTCGATTGTTGCGGCGACAAGGCGGGCTACGTGTTGCTCTCCACCGACCGGGCGTGGAGCCATGCAGAGATCATCGAGCGGATCTGGCGACTCAGCTAAGGCCCATGGGGACGGCGGTCCCGCGCGCCCGCCGCGGCCGCCGCGCTGGAAGTGGCACCAGTTCGGCGTGTGGGTCTGGTTTCCCGCGGCCCTGTTGGTCAGTCTGGTGATGGCGTCGCTGGCCGGGATGATCCACGGGGATCGCTTCGGGGGGCGGGTCCCGCGGGACTTCTTCATTCTCATGGCGGCCGCGCTGCCGCTCGGCATGGTGATCGTGATGAGCCTGCTCCGCCGGCTCTCCAGCGCGGCGAGGAAAAGGCGGCACGATTAGACCCCATTGTGCACGGTGGTGTGCCACTGCCTCCCGCCCGGCAAACAGTGCCGGCCGTCCCTCCGGATTGCGCTGCTTCCGGCGAGAACCACGAAAACGCGAAAGGACGAAAGCTCGAAACCAGAGCGGACGGCGGCCCCCTTCGGCAGTCGCGCCGTCGCCTTCCGCTTTTCTCCCTTTTTTGTGTTTTCGCTCTTTCGTGCTTTCGTGATTGCCTCGTGTCCTTCTTCCCGTGCCGCGGATCCGGCGAGTCCGCTCTGCCGGGTTTCGGGGCCCGCGTCACGGGTACCAGCGGCGCAGTCGGACCTCGACGCCGCTATCCCGCCCGACGAGCTTCTCGAACTGCGCCAGATCGGCCTTCTTCCCGTCGGCGCTGCGGAAGTGATAGGGATAGACGATCTTCGGCTTGAACGCGCGGACGGCGTCCGCGGCCTGTTCGATGCTCATCGTGTAAGGCAGATTCATCGGCAGGAAGGCGACGTCGACGTTCTGGAGTTTCCGCATCTCGGGGGTGTCCTCGGTGTCGCCGGCGACGTAGAGCCTCTTGCCGCCCAACTGGAGCAGGTAGCCGTTGCCGCGCCCCTTGGGGTGAAACTTCTGTCGCTGGGGCGTGGTGTTATAGGCCGGTACTGCCTCGACCACGACCCCGGCGACTTCGACCTTCTCGCCGGCGGCGAGGATCGCGGTCTTGCCGCCTCGCAGCGCTTCGGGGAGTTTCTGGGCGACGGCCTTGGGGGCAACGATCCGGGCCTTGCCGGCGGGGAAGAGGATGCCCTCGAGGGTCTCGAGGTCGAAGTGGTCGGCGTGGATGTCCGTGATCAGGATCAGCTCCGGCCGCGGCAGCTCCGCGAAGGCCGCGGGCCCGCCGACCGGGTCCACGTAGATCGTCGTCTTGGCCCACTGGATCACCAGCGTGGCGTGCTCGACCGGGTGGACGATCAGGTCCCCGTTGGCGGCGGGGATGCGATCGCCCGACAGTTCCTTGACGGCTGCCTGCGGCGGACTGGCCGCGGCCGAGAGGATCAGGATCGCGAGGCCGGCGATGGACCGTGGCGAGGGCATGGGCAACTCCTGGCGTCTGGTGGTTCGGGGGGTCCAAGACCAGCAAAACCCGCGGCGGGGCCCTTGTCAACCCCGCCCCCACGACGGCGGCCCCCGGCGCGAGCCGCCTGTGCCGGATTTGACGGCGGGGCTGTGCTGGATGTAGCGAAGAGTCGGCCTTCGCCCGAAGCTTCCGTTTTGCGGTTCGCACCGGACGCACCGGTTCTCACGTCGCTTCCGGTGCGAAACGGCAGCGACAAGCCGGTTTGGCCAAATCGATTCCTCCGGGCGGACGATGGATTGACTGGAAACAGGGCACGTTACCGAACGGAGTCGGAATCATGAGACCTTTCCGCACACTTCTCTTGGTGTTTGCCGTTGCCGGGATGGCTTCGGCGGCGTGGGCCCAGGTGGGCTCGTACGGATCCCAGGCATTGCCGCGCCTGTCCCCGGCGTCGCAGCCGTACCGGCCGATCCTGGCCAGTGCGGGCCAGCCGGTGCCCGGCGCCCCGTCAGCCGCCCAGCCGCCGGCCCCCACGACGCCGCCGGCTTCTTCCCCCTCCATCGTCAGCCAGATGCTTCTGGAGGCGGGCTGCTGCGACACCCCCAGCTACCAGCCGCGGGGATGCCGGTCCTTTGCCTCCGGCACTTGCGACGCCAACGGCGACGTGTGCTTCGAGCCTTGCTGGTACGTCTCGGCCGCCGGGTTGGTGATGACGCGGGACCACGGCAACCGTGTCTGGACCACCTTCGAGACGGGCGCTCCGGCCAACGCCCTGATGCACACCGAGAACGCTTCTGCGGATTGGGAAGGGGGATACGAGATTCGGCTGGGCCGGCGCTTGGCCGGCGGTTGTTGGGCCGTGGAGGGGACCTATTGGGCGGTCAACGGGTTCGACGGTTACGCGGAGGCATGGGCCCCGGGCCTCGGCACCCTGAGCACGCCGCTGGGGGTCAGCGGGATCGAATTCGACGGGCAGGGGGGCGATCTGTTCTTCAACGACGCCGCCGCGCATCGCCTCTGGAGGCACGACGACATCAACAACGTGGAAATCAACCTGGTCCGAAGCCGCCTGGCCGAAGAGTGCGGCCTGGCGGACGTCCGCTATCTGCTGGGAGTCCGCTATTTCCGGTTCTCGGACGAGCTGACGTTCGGCTCGCTGGCCTTCGGGGGCGACGGCTGGGGCGGATCGGGACTCGACGAGGCCTACCTCTACGACCGCGTCACCAACCACCTGGTCGGCTTCCAGTTCGGCCTGGATGCCCGGTACCACCTGGGGTACGGCCTCCGGCTGTTCGCCGCCCCGACGATGGCCATCGGCGGCAATCACATCGCGCACCGCTTCCGGGCGTACCGCGGCGACGGGTGGGGAGCGACCCTCTCCCCGCTGAGCCCCTACACCGGGGACTTCCCCGTGTCGTCCAGCGACAACGTGTTCGCCTTCCTCGGCCAGATTGACGCGGGGCTCGATTGGCAGCTCAATCCCCGCTGGTCGGCCTTCATCGGCTACCGGTTGGTCGCGGCCACCGGGATCGGCCTGGCCGACAGCCAAATCCCGCAGAGCGTCGACAACCTCCCCGAGTTGGCCAACGTCGACCACAACGGCCACCTGATCGTGCATGGCGGCTTCGCGGGCCTGAAGGTCCGCTTCTAGGGCGATACAGACACCCGAAGGGGAAGGTGACAAGGATCGGACAGCGGCCGTTCCACCGCTGCCCGATCCTCTTTTTTTCAGACCGCGGAGTCAAGCGCTCGAGCCCGTCAGCGCCTGGAACTGGGGATCCGACCGAATGGGGTCGAAGTCGGGCTCCGCTTCGGTGAGTTCCCGGTAGCTGGCGTCCAGGGCGAGGGCCTTCGAGAGGTGCGTCAAGGCCGAGCGTTTCCGGCCCGCCAGGCTGAAATAGCAGGCGAGGTTGTAGTGGAGCAGGGCCTCTTCGGGCTCCAGCGCCAGGGCCCGCTGCATGTCCTCGATTGCCGAGTCCAGGCGGGCGGTGCGCTTGTGGCACCATCCCAAGGCGAGCCAGATGCGGACGTCCCTGGGAGCCAGCCGGGCCGCTTTCTCCAGCGGGGTCAGCGCGTCCTCATAGCGCTCCAGCGCCCGCAGCGATTCCCCTTCCAGATGATGTCCGTGAGCGCTCAGGGGGACCCCCGCGCCGCGCCGGGCCAAGGCGTCCAGGGCATCCTGGGCCATGCCGAGCTCCAGATACCCCTCGGCCTCGCGCTCGATCTGCTGCAATCGAATTCGATCGTACGCCGTCACTGCCGTGCGACCCTCATCTTCGTCCGGCGGGGAGCCCCGAGCCCTCCAGGTCCCCGCTCTGCCTATTATACCAGGTGCCCTGGCGGAGCCAGGGCCAATCGCCCTCCTCGCGGCCGGTCAAACGCCGAGGTCCACTTTGGGGGCATGCCCACGACTGGAAGGTGAGCGGGGCGCGCGTCTCGCCCGTCCGCGCAGTCAGCCCAGGTTTCCCCGGGACCGGCCAGACGCCAGGACCGGCGAGACGCCAGGACCGGCGAGACGCCAGGACCGGCGAGACGCCAGGACCGGCGAGACGCCAGGACCGGCGAGACGCCAGGACCGGCGAGACGCCAGGACCGGCGAGAC
>Ga0153916_10004372_pt1 | contig 10668 bp, 8 predicted proteins | sample Opewatmetagenome_FD_109642 | JGI IMG/M metagenome (GOLD analysis project Ga0153916, IMG submission 109642) | Freshwater wetland microbial communities from Ohio, USA - Open water 3 Core 3 Depth 4 metaG | ecosystem: Environmental > Aquatic > Freshwater > Wetlands | place: USA: Ohio, Lake Erie, Old...
AGGCGGTGTGCCTCGTTATGCTGGACAACCCGCACAGGACCGGATCCACGGGAGGAACAGCCAGTGCTCCTATCTTCAAGGCGATCGCGCAGCGTGTCTATGCAATGTCGCGCCGCTTCACCAGGTCTTCGCCGGAAGGCATCGCGGGCAGCCAGCGCGTGGCTGTCCCCGATGTCGTGAACCTGAGGGTGGATGCGGCCAAGTCAACGCTGTCGGCGCGCGGCCTTCAGTGCAAGATACACGGAAAGGGCGAAACCATTCTGGGCCAGACTCCGGCACCCGGGACAGTTCTCGCCCCCGGTACCGTGATTACACTTGCGACAAGCAATGGAAACGGCCTGCTCCAGGCGGGATATACGATCGTTCCGGATCTGCGCGGTCTCTCGCTCCGTCGCGCCCTCAACAGTCTGGTGACTAGCCAGCTGGACGTCAGCATCAGTGGGTCAGGAGTCGTTGCGGCGCAGAATCCGGCAGCGGGCCAGCCGGTGAGGATCGGTACCCGGGTTACCGTTCGTTGCGAACCCAGAAATCTCGCCGCGGGTTGAAAACCGATGGTGCTGAGCCGCCTCCTGGAGGGTGTTCGCGTCACAAAACTGTTCTCCGCCGCGTACGGGAAGACGGTCCAGACCCAGGAGCTGTTCATCCGCGCAGTTCAGTATGACTCGCGGAATGTCGGGCGGGGAGATCTGTTCGTTGCCATACGGGGTCTCGCGCGTGATGGCCACCAGTATGTCGCCGATGCGATCGAGAAGGGTGCCGCGGCCGTTGTTGTGGAGGACGATACGGTGGTGCCGGACGAGCTCTTTCTCCACACGGGTGTCGTGAAGATCGTGGTGGGTGACTCCCGGCGGGCGCTGGCGGGGATTTCCGCAAACTACTACGGACACCCGTCGGGTCTCCTCATGCTTGTCGGGGTGACCGGGACGAATGGAAAGACGACGAGCACCTATCTGCTCAAGTCGATTCTCGAAGCTGCCGGCATACGCGTCGGACTTCTGGGCACCATTGCGTATCTCGTCGGGGATGAGGTGCTGCCCGCGACTCACACGACGCCCGAGTCTCTGGAGCTCAACGCACTGCTCGCGGATATGGTGACGCGAGGGTGCACTGCGGCGGTGATGGAGGTGTCGTCTCATTCGCTGGCGCTCGGCCGGGTGGAGGGGCTTTCCTTTCGCGCTGCGGTTTTCACGAACCTAACGCAGGACCACCTGGATTTCCACGGCTCGATGGGGGAGTATTTCCGGACCAAGAAAATGCTCTTTGACAGCCTGACCTCCGGCGCGGTGGCCGTGACAAATGTGGATGATCCCCGGGGAGCGGATATCGTGCGCTCGACACAGGCCGCGGTTGTGCGGTACGGAGTAGCGGGCCCTGCCGATGTCTCGGTAGGCGATGTACGGATGAGCATATCAGGGATGGATCTGGCGGTGATTCACGGGGGTGCCTCCACGGCGATGCGCAGCAGGCTCACCGGGAAGTTCAACGTCGCCAACATCCTTGCCTCCTGTGCAGCGGCAGGGGCACTTGGCATCCCCTGGGAGGCTATCCGCCGGGGTGTGGAGGAAACGGCCTCCGTACGCGGACGGTTTGAGCAGGTCTCCTCCCCGAAAGGATGGACGTCCATTATCGATTATGCGCATACACCCGATGCGCTGGAGAATTGCCTTCGCACCGTGCAGGACCTCCTTCCCCGGGACAGGCCCGGAAAGGTCATCACGGTGTTCGGGTGCGGTGGCGACCGGGATGCGGGGAAGCGGCCCATCATGGGGCGGATTGCGTCAGGGCTGAGCGATGTTGTCGTTGTCACCTCGGACAACCCGCGCAGTGAGAAACCGGAGCGTATCATCGAGCAGATACTCGCCGGCATCCTTCCGGGGAAGGATGTGCGGGTGGAGATTGACCGCCGTCAGGCGATCAGCGGGGCGCTGGACCTTGCGCAGCCGGGCGATGTTATCGTGATCGCCGGCAAAGGTCATGAGACCTATCAGGTTCTGGGAGACAGGCGCGTGCATTTCGACGACCGCGAGCAGGTAGAGAGCTATATTCGTTCACACTCATGAAACTCACAGGGCACGATCTCTCTCTTCTGAAGCCTATTGCTGTCCAGAACGGCGAGGGGCTCGCGAGAGCCTCGTTCACGGGCGTCTCGACAGATTCGCGAACCGTGCGGGAGGGAGAGCTCTTTGTCGCGCTGCGCGGGGAGAATTTCGACGGACACCGGTTTCTGGGTGATGCCCTTGCGCGCGGGGCGCGGGCGGCTGTCGTGGAGTCGATCCCTGAGGTGGCGAGGGAGACGTCTGTGCCGCTCGTGGTTGTCCCGGATGCTCTCCAGGCTCTGGGTGAGCTTGCCGCGCTGTACCGTGGTCGATTCGCAGTGCCGGTTCTGGCTGTCGGCGGGAGCAACGGGAAAACCACCACCAAGGAGATGATTGCCGCGGTGCTTCGGAAGAAGTACCGTGTGCTGAGCACCGAGGGGAACCTCAATAACCAGATCGGGGTGCCGCACACGCTGTTCCGACTGAAACCCTCTCACGAAGTTGCGGTGGTGGAGATCGGCACGAACCACCCCGGTGAGATTGCCTACCTGTGCGGCATCGTGAGGCCGACCCACGGTGTGGTGACAAACGTCGGCCGGGAACACCTTGAGTTCTTCACTTCTCTGGAGGGTGTCTCGAAGGAGGAGGGGGCGCTGTTTGCGTATCTGGCGGCGGACCCGGCTTCGCTGGCGATTGTCAATGCGGACGACCCGCTCGTCCGGGCGGCGGCAAAGCGGGTGAGGAAGAAGTTTCTTTACGGGTTCACGCACCCGCGTGTGCAGCTCAAAGGGAGCGGGCTGCACCTGGATGGCAACGGGTATGCGAGCTTCTCATTCGCTCTGGCCGGCGGCAGGCGCAGTGCGGTCGAGCTTGGTGTTCCAGGGGAACACAACGCGCGGAACGCGCTTGCTGCCGCTGCTGTCGGCGCGGCATTCCGTGTGCCGGCCAGGGAGACCCGGAAGGCTCTCGGGGGATTCCGCGCGGTCGGGAAGCGGATGGAGGTCCTGACGCTGAACGGCGTGACGATTTTGAACGATACGTACAATGCGAACCCCGACTCAGTTCTCGCGGCACTCCAGACCCTTGCCCGGACTGCGGTGTCAGGGAAGCGGATTGCGGTTCTGGGGGAGATGCGTGAGCTGGGGGACCGTGCACGCGAGGAGCATGCCGCGATAGGGGCGGCCGCCAGCCGGTATGCCGTGGACTACCTGCTGACCGTTGGCGAATGTGCCCGCTACATCAGCGAGAACGCGCAGGGCATGTTCGCGGCGCACTACGAACAAAAGAACGTACTGGCGGAATATCTTGCCGAGCTCCTTGCGCCGGGCGATGCGGTGCTCCTCAAGGGCTCGAGAGCAATGAAGATGGAAGACATTGTGCTCTTCCTCCTTAACCGGGAGGTCGGGAGAGGACGGGCGTAGGCGGGGATGCTCTATTATATCTTCGACATACTTGAACAGCTGTACCACCCCCCGGGGTTCGGGATGGTGCGGTACCTCACGTTTCGCGCGGCAGCCGCGGCGATTACAGCCCTCGTTATTGCTTTCTGGCTGGGGCCCAAGATTATCCGTGCACTGAAGGCTCGCCAGATCGGCGAGGCGGCGAAACTGGAGGCGCCGAAGACACACCTGACAAAGGCGGGCACGCCCACCATGGGGGGGCTGATCGTCCTGGCTTCAGTCCTGGTTCCCACGATTCTCTGGGGCAACCTGGGGAACATGTACGTTGTGCTGATACTCTTTGTCACGGCGCTCCTCGGGGCGGTGGGTTTTCTGGATGACTATCTCAAGGTGGTGAAGAAGAAGCCGAAGGGTCTGATCGCCCGGTACAAGATCATCGGTCAGGTGTTTGCGGGGCTCGTCGTGGGGGGGGTGATCTATTTCCTGCCCGACTGGGTGGATCCGGGTCTCTGGAAATACAGCTCCTCGACCACGGTTCCTTTCTTCAAAAGTCTGGAGTTTGATTTCGGGTATCTCTACATCCCGATGGTCGTCTTTGTGATTACCGCCACCTCGAATGCCGTCAACCTGACGGATGGTTTGGACGGCCTGGCGATCGGCATTGTCGGCATCGTCAGCCTGACGCTGGGGGTTATCAGCTACATTTCCGGGAATGCGATACTGAGCGAGTACCTCACCATCCCCTTCCTCCGAGGGAGCGGCGAGCTGGTCGTGTACTGCGCCGCCCTTGCCGGCGCGGCCGTTGGGTTTCTCTGGTTCAACGCATATCCCGCGCAGGTATTCATGGGGGACACCGGATCGCTGGCTCTGGGCGGGGCAATCGGCGCGCTGTGCGTTTTGATCAAGAAGGAGCTGCTGATACCGACACTCGGGGGCGTATTTCTGGCAGAGGCGGTGTCCGTCATTATCCAGCGCCTCTACTTCAAGTACACAAAGAGACGGTACGGTGAAGGGCGGCGCGTGTTCAGGATGGCGCCGCTCCACCACCACTTCGAAATGCTTGGTTGGCCTGAGCCGAAAATCGTCACGCGGTTCTATATCGTGGCCGTTCTGCTGATGATTCTCAGCCTGGCCACCTTCAAAGTGAGATGAGATCCCTTGCGAGCATCTAAGGTCCAGGGGACACGGTTCAGTGTTATCGGCGGCGCACGGAGCGGGCTTGCGGTTGCAGCGCTCCTGCATGCGCATGGGGGGAAGGTATTTCTGAGTGAGAAAGCCCCGGCCGAAAAACTCGGGGAGCTCAGACGTGAGCTCGAGCGAAGAACAATCCCGTATGAATTCGGGGGTCATTCCTCGCGTGTGCTTGACGCGGATGTCGTTGTGCTGAGCCCCGGCGTGCCGTCGGATGCGCCGGTCATCCGCGATGCTCTCTCTCATGGAATGGCCGTTGTCAGCGAGCTGGAAGTAGCCAGCTGGTTCTGCCGGGCACCAATTGTGGCAATTAGCGGTACGAACGGGAAGACCACGACGACCGCCCTGACGGGGAGAATGTTTTCCGATGCGCGTGTGCCCACGGTCGTCGCCGGGAATATCGGGGCGGCCTTCTCGGGTATGGTTGAGGAGCTGACCGGAGATCACGTTGCGGTGCTGGAAGTGAGCAGTTTTCAGCTGGACCATATCGGCACGTTCCGGCCGCGGGTTGCTGCCTTGCTCAACATAACGCCCGACCACCTTGACCGGTACGGACATTCGCTGGAGAAGTACCGAGACTCAAAATGCAGGATCTTTGAAAATCAGGGAGGGGGAGACACCCTCATCTACAATGCGGATGATAGGAGTGTCCGGGATGCCGTGGAGCTCCGCGCCCCCCGCGGGGTTGCGCTGCTCCCCATCAGTCAGGAGCAGTCGCTTGGGAAGGGAGCGTATGTCAGGGACGGCCGCCTGCTGGTGAGCACAGCGGGAAAGCCCGCCGAACTCTGCGCGGTGGATGCGATCAGCATTCCCGGCACGCATAACCTGTATAACGCCATGGCTGCGGCCCTTGCAGCGGAGGTGATGGGAGTGCCCGCGGCCTCCATCAGGGCCACGCTGAAGAACTTCCGCGGGGTCGAGCACAGGCTGGAGTTTGTGCGGGAGGTCAATGGCGTCCGGTACGTGAATGATTCCAAGGGCACCAACGTCGACTCGGTCTGGTATGCGCTCCGGAGCTACAGCGCGCCGATCGTCCTTCTGCTGGGGGGAAGGGACAAGGGAAATGACTATGCGCGGCTTTTTGAGCAGGTGCGGCAGCACGTCCGGGCGATTGTAGCCATCGGGGAGTCAGCCGAGAAAGTGCGCGGTGCGTTTGCAGCACTTGTCCCGGTCACACTTGCAATGAGCATGAGCGAAGCGGTGGCGGAGGCGTCCCGCCTGGCGCACCGGGGCGATGTCGTGTTGCTCTCCCCCGCATGTGCGTCGTTTGACTGGTTTGACAACTATGAGCATCGTGGCCGGGTCTTCAAGGAGCTTGTGCTCAGGCTGGAGGCGGCGGGTCGCGAGAACGTGTGAAGAAAGACCGGAACCATATAGACCTCATCACCCTGATCGGCGTGTTGACACTGATGGTACTGAGTCTGGGGGTGGTGTACAGCGCCGGGTCATCGTGGATGGCACAGAAAGGGAGCAGCAGCGACACCCTCTTGGGATCGCACGCGGCGAAGGTCTTGATCAGTTTCCTGGCGCTCTTCCTTGCTATGCAGATCGACTACAAGATCTACCGGAAGATCTCGAAGCCGGCAATGCTGGCGGCCGTAGGGCTTCTGGGGCTGACCCTTGTCTTCGGGGGCGAGGTCAAGGGAGCCGCACGGTGGATTAGCCTTGGCGGGGTCGGGTTTCAGCCCTCTGAATTTGCGAAGTTCGCGCTCCTGTTTCATCTTGCGACACTCATCGTGCAGAAGGGGGATCGGATTCGGGATTTCAAGACCGGTTTTGTGCCTCTGGCATTCTGGGTCGGGGTCGTGGCGGCGCTTGTGCTCCTGCAGCCGAACTTCAGCACGGGTGTGATGATCGTGGCGCTCAGCTTTGTCATGCTGTATGTGGGACGGGTGAAGTTGACCCACATCGCCCTGTCGGTTGCAGCCGTACTGCCGCTTCTGACGGCATACATGCTGACTGCGGAGTATCGTATGCAGCGGATCATGGGCTTTCTCCAGGGAGAAGGCAGCAGCAGCGCCACACATCAACTGACACAAGGGATCATCGGGTTTGGAAACGGGGGCATCCTCGGGCTTGGACCCGGTGGAAGCAGGCAGCGGGACCTCTTCCTTCCCGAGTCTTACGGGGACTTTGTCTTCTCGATTGTGGGGGAGGAGTATGGTCTGGTCGGCACAGTCTTTATCATCCTCCTTTTCATGGTGATCATGCTGCGCGGGATCAAGATTGCGCGGCACGCGCCCGATCAGTTCGGAAGTCTCCTGGCAATGGGTATCACGTCGACGATCGCGCTGTACGCGCTCGTCAATGCCGGCGTGACTCTCGGCATACTGCCGACCACCGGGTTACCGATGCCGTTTGTGAGCTACGGGGGAACGTCCATGCTCTTCTCCGCGGCGGCCGTCGGCGTGCTTCTGAACATCTCGTCGCAGACGGATCTGCATCCACGGCTTTCATCCGGGGTGCGCGCTGCGCAGCCGTTGGAGCCCAGACAGGCGGCAGTGGGGAAAGTCTATTGAAGCAGGGACGGATCTGCATAGTCTTCGCGGGTGGCGGAACGGGCGGCCATCTGTATCCAGCCCTGGCAATGGCGGCCGAGGTGCGGCGGCGAAGGCCTGAGGCGGAAATCATGTTCATTGGCACACGGGGAAAGATCGAGGCGCGTGTCGTTCCGGAGCAGGGATATGCGTTCCGGGCCATCTGGATCAGCGGGCTTGTGCGGGGTCTCTCCCCGGCAACCCTGCTGCTACCGCTGAAGGCACTTGTCGCCACACTCCAGTCGCTGGGGATTCTCCTTCGCCTGAAGCCGGCGCTTGTAGTCGGGACGGGTGGGTACGTGTCCGGCCCGCCGCTTCTGGTTGCGTCGTTCCTGGGAATTCCCACGCTGATTCAGGAGCAGAACAGCTACCCCGGTATTACGACACGCCTGCTGGCGAAGCGCGTGACGGAAGTTCATCTGACGTTTGAGGGTACGAAGCGGTATCTGCGCAGCGGGCTGAATGTCAGGGTGACGGGCAACCCGACTCGGGACGTCATCGGGACAATTGAACGGAACGAGGGAGCGCACTACTTCGGTGTCGATCCCTCCCGGAAAACCGTCCTGGTCATCGGCGGCAGCCAGGGCGCGGCCTCGATAAACCGTGCGATCCTCGGGGCGCTCGGGGTGCTCGGGGCCGATGGCGTGCAGGTGATCTGGGGGACCGGCGGGCGGGATTATGAGCACGTGGAATCGGCTGTCGGCGCGCTTGGAGATGACGTGCGGCGGCTTGTGGTGGTGCGGCGGTACCTTGAGAAGATCGAATATGCCTTTGCCGCATGTGATGTCGCCGTGTCGAGGGCCGGGGCGACCACACTGGCAGAGCTGACCAAAGCCGGGATTCCGTCGCTGCTGGTTCCGTATCCGTTCGCGGCGGCCGATCATCAGAACGAGAATGCAAGAGCCATGGTCAAGGCGGGCGCCTCGGTGCTGTGCAATGACGCAGAGCTGGAGCAGACACTTCTGCCGGCTCTGCGGGGGCTCCTGGCGGATGCCGCGGCCTTGAAACGGATGGCAGAGGCTGCACGGAACGTGGGCAACCCGCAGGCGGCAGGACTCCTGGCGGAAGCGATCCTTCGTCTGGCGGAGGCATGATATGGCGGACCACGAGAAGGTGTTCAAATACAAGCTGGACTTCTACTACCAATCTGCGCTGATCTACCTGATAACGCTGATTGTGTACGGGGGCATACGCGGCAATTTCGTCGAAGCGGAGTTCAAGTATGTGCTGAATGATCCGCTCATGTATGTCATCGTTGCCTTCGTGCTGATGTCGTTTGTTGCGCTCGGTTTGAACTATCTCCGGGACCGGCGGCTGGTGGTGGTGGGCGATGCGATGGTTTTCAGGAATCGCTGGCGGGAGCGGCGCATCGCCGTCGGTGACATTGAATGGATGCATATCGGCCGTGAATCGCATGTGGAAACGGCCGGCAGATTCCAGGCGATTCTCTTCAAGTTGAAAGGGAAGCGGCGAGTGTACCGGGTCCGCCTGGGGCGCTACGAGCGTCAGAAAGAGCTCCTTACAGAAATGCAGCGCTTCGCGGCCACGGTGCCGCGGCGGCGCGCGCGGCGATGGCGCCAGAGCAAGATCCAGCATCAGTAACGAACAGCGTGGGTACAGAGAGACGAACGTATGTTCTCATCGATCAGGAAGCTTCACTTTGTCGGCATCGGGGGGATTGGAATGAGCGGAATTGCGGAAATCCTGATCGATGAGGGGTTTCAGGTTACCGGTTCCGACCGGGCGGCGAGCGACAATACGGAGCGCCTCGGTGCGCTTGGCGTGCGCGTGACAATCGGCCATGATGCCAGAAACGTGGATCAGGATGTCGATGCCCTGGTGTACTCATCGGCGGTCGGGCCCGACAATCCGGAACTGGCGGAGGCGCAGCACCGGAAAATACCGGTGATCCGCAGAGCGGAGATGCTTGCGGAGGTGATGCGTCTGAAGTACGGGATCGGCATTGCCGGGACGCACGGGAAGACGACGACCACCTCAATGATCAGCCTTGTGTTGATCGAAGGCGGCATTGATCCGACCGTGATCGTGGGTGGCAGGCTGCATGGACTCGCGGGGAGCAACGCGCGGCTGGGGAAAGGGGAGTTCATCGTAGTGGAGGCGGACGAGTTTGACCGCTCGTTCCTTTCCCTCACACCCACGATTGCCGTGCTGACAACGCTGGAAACGGACCATCTTGACTGCTACCGTGACCTTGAGGATATCAAGGCGGCGTTCATCCAGTTTGCCAGCAAGGTTCCGTTCTACGGGTTTGTGGTCCTCTGTCTGGATGAGCCCGCACTTCAGGACATCATGCCGCGGCTGAAGAAGAAGATCATCACCTATGGACTGAACGGTCAGGCGGACCTTCAGGCGGTGGACATCGTCCACCGCAGCAACACGACGAGCTTCCTTCTGCTCCGCGAGGGGAAGGAACTCGGTACTGTGACCCTGCAGATCCCCGGCAAACACAACGTGCAGAACGCGCTGGGGGCGATCGCCGTTGGCCTGGAGCTCGGCGTTCCCTTTGCAAAGGTGAAAGCGGGCATCGAGAAATTCACCGGGGTGTTCCGCCGCTGGGAAGTGAAGGCGGAGGTTGGCGGGATCACCGTGGTCGATGATTACGCCCATCATCCGACGGAAATCAGGGCGACGCTTGCCGGCGCGAAATCCGGCTGGCGCAGAAGGGTTGTCTGCGTGTTCCAGCCGCATCTGTACTCCCGGACCCGCGATTTCTATGATGAATTCGGCCGTTCGTTCTTCAATGCTGACGTCCTGGTGCTGACGGACGTTTACCCGGCGCGGGAGGAGCCCATTCAGGGCATCACCGGGGAATTGATCGTCAACGCGGCGAAAGAATTCGGCCACAAGCAGGTGCATTATGTTCCGGACAAAAAGGGGGTTCCTGATTTTCTCCTCACGATCGTACAGAAAGGAGACATCGTCATCACGATGGGCGCCGGGGACATCTGGCGGTACGGCGAGGAGTTCATTGCGAAGTTGAAACGCGCACGACCGTGAAACCCGCACGCGACATCGTCCAGACGGCGGGAAGATGGATTGCTCCCGCGCTGCTCGGCGTGCTGGCCGTTGCCCTCCTGGGGGCGACGCTGGCGGCGGGGTCGTGGAAGCGGGATCTTCGTGTGGTCAACGTGCGGACGGAAGGGAACCGGATTGTCACCGCGCCGGAGATTGTCAGACTGGCCGGTGTCGGGAAGAATGCAAAGCTGTTCGATGTGGACCTGTACGCTGTGGCGCAGCGCCTGAAGGGGAACCGTTTCATCAGCGATGCGTCCGTCAGCCGGAACGTCCCTGATGGAATCGTCATCACCGTTGTGGAACGGACCCCGATTGTCATGCTGTTGCAGGATCAGTTCTTTTACGTGGACGCGGATGGTGTCGTGCTGCCGCCGACAAAGTCGGAGCAGGTTTTCGATCTTCCGGTACTGAGTGGGGTGTTCCCCGACGCGGGGGAGGGTGCGGGAGAACGGCTGACGTCGAGCGATA
>Ga0153916_10004373_pt1 | contig 10667 bp, 5 predicted proteins | sample Opewatmetagenome_FD_109642 | JGI IMG/M metagenome (GOLD analysis project Ga0153916, IMG submission 109642) | Freshwater wetland microbial communities from Ohio, USA - Open water 3 Core 3 Depth 4 metaG | ecosystem: Environmental > Aquatic > Freshwater > Wetlands | place: USA: Ohio, Lake Erie, Old...
CGCGCTGATCCTTGCCTCTTCGGCCGCGGTCAATTCCTTCAGCGCGAAGGAGGTTGGCCACATGGCGCCTTCGTCGAGCTTCGCCACGTCGTTGAAGCCGAATGTCGCATACCTCGCGTTGAACTTGTGTGCGCTTTGGAAGAAGCACACGACCTTGCCGTCTTTGTTGGCATACGCGGGCATCCCGTACCAGGTTTTCGGTGCCAGGGTTGGCGCGCTGGCTTTGATGATTGCATGTAGCCGCTTACCCATGGCGCGATCTGGTTCCGGCATCTCAGCGATCGCTGCAAGCGCGGCGCTTTCCCCGTCTGCCCTCTCCGCCTCCGCCTTCAGCTCTCGAGCACGCTCCTTCATCGCGGCTTTTTCCTCCGGCGAGAATCCCTTCGACGACTTGCTGCTCTCATTGCTGCTCCTGCCGGATTTCTGTGTTGTTTTCTTGGTGGTGCTATTAACTTGGTCCATGAAATGCTCCTTACCATTTATTTGTTGGATTACGTCCTATGTATTCCATTATACCAAGATATAGATAATATTCATCCAATTTAGAATATATTAACGATTAGCGGTTAGCTGTTAATGTGTCATGATATGAGTGATTAGATTTCGATCAAGAAGAAGAAATCCTTGAAAATGGTTAACTTTGCTCGTCGATGGTCAATCCCTTACGGCTAATTCCCACCCTTTTCATCGAACCTTAAAATATTCGCTATTTCATTAAAATCCCTTGCAGAATAGAACATATGTGCTATAATACAACTATTCTTATTCATTGCCTTACAGTATTTGCTTGAAAATGTGCATGATTTCTAAAAATTCATAAATAAGTGTCATTGCGGTCATCCCCCTGTTTTTCGGGGGAAGAAGAGCGTTCCCAAATTACAAGTGACAAAAATTCGACGAAGCTCGCCGAAGCAATCTTCCTCCTGTCTATAAAATCTATGTAGGCAGGTATATTCGCTAACCCATGAGTAATTACATATAACTATGACTACCACTGTTCTTCATTCCATCCCACCCAACCTTTTCTCTGCTGTGCCCCCATCCCCATTACCCGGTCTCCAATCCCTAATCCCTATTCACTAATCCTTCCCTCTGAATTGAATGCTATTTGTTTTTTTCTAAACAAATCCTGATGATTGTGGCCTATTCATAATAACGACCAACCATTCAGTGTTCCCTGTATCATTTGCTCTTAGGCGATGTGCTTTCTTACCTGTCCACATACCAACCTTGCCATCTGCAAGCTTTCCCCAGTATCGGTTGGTTTTGACCGACAGAACATGTCACCTTCCCAACTTTCTAATATTCTGACATGCGTATCTGCAAACCTGCAAACTTGTAGATTTATAAATGAGGAACTTATTCGTTTGGATTCGTTTTTTCACGAAACGAATAAGCCCACACAGGTGGGGTTCGTGGTATTCAAAGCTGCGACTTTAGTCTGCAGTTAATTCAGGCTCATGTTAGAATATTTGGGCTCAATCTCAAAGCCAACCACATGCATTTCTGTCTCGAATGTGAAGCCTCGTGTGAACAGTCATAAAAATCATTTTGTTCCCCGCTTCGCCAGGGATAAATCCCTTATCCTGTTTTTCACTCTCATTGGCCTTGTCCTGGTGCTGGTTTTAGTCACCTGGCTGAACCTCCCCTGGCGGCCTGATATCACCCCTTTCCACACCGATGGTGGCTTCTATGCCTATTTCGGCAGAGCCATCTTGCATGGTCAGATTCCTTACCGCGATGTTTGGGATGACAAACCTCCCCTGGGTTACTATTTGAATGCCCTTGGGCAGTGGGTCTTCGGGCAAGATGCCTGGGGTGTGTGGTGGTCTGGTGTGGTGTGGATCTTTGCATGCACCGTGCTGATCTTCGTGGTGGTCAGGAAATTATTCGGTGTCTTCCCTGCCGGTTTATCATCTGCCATATTCCTCGCCGGGCTGATGAGCCCGCAGCTGTTCGAAGGCGCAAATCTGATGGAGGTCTACAGCCTGGCACCCCAGGTGGCTTTGATTGGGATCGCATATTTATTCTTCACACACGGGCGTAAAGCCCGCTTCGCCGTCTGCGCTGGAATATTAACTGCCCTGGCATTTCTGATCAAACAGCCCACGATTGTGCTCGGCTGTGTTTCCATCTTGATGATGCTGGTGAGCCTGCTCGCTGAGCGCAAGATCAAGCCCATGGTTGTGGCAGGCGTGGGGTTTTTGTGCGGGTTCGTGGGTGTGGTCGCCCTGGTGGCGGCTTATTGGCTTTTCAACGCGTCGATCGGCCAATTCATCGACGGTGGCCTGCTGCAGGGATTTTCCTTCATGGGCGGCCAGGGGAGCTCGATCAGGGAATATTTCTTCTATGCCCTGGTCAATGTGCTCCCTGGCTTGATGATCGGCCGGCTTTACCTGCTCGCATTGATCGTGGCATTGGTTTTCCTCGCAGGTAAACTGTATCGGCACTGGCTCAAGCCTACATTTACGGCCCATCTATCCTGGCTGGAGTGGTGTTGGGTGGGGCTGTTGCTGATCGCGCCCTGGATCGCCCGGGGGATTTGGCCGGACCAATACATCGGTAAGTGGGTGCTGATTTCTATCTTTTTGCTGGCTGTCTATTTCCTGGTCAGGTTTTATCGCCTGCCGCAGCGGCCTCCCGTCCCTCAGGTCTTCTCGCCCCTCGAATGGACCTGGCTGGTTGCGGTGGTCTCATTGCCGTTTGAAGCCTTGATGGTTTCTCTGGGGGGCAGGTACTTCGGGCATTATTTCATTTCCATGTTGCCTGCTTTAACTCTCATTATGGCTTATCCCGCCTGGCGGGTGGTGAAGGTCTTCCGTCATATTCAGGATTTCGTGCGTGAGCCGCTCTCAAACCTGCTTTATATCCTCCTTGCGGCATGCAGCCTGGTCTGGGGTGTGGCTTCTCTTATCCAGGTGTGGCCGGCTGGTGAGTACACGGCTGATCCCTCCCGGATATTTACGGATCAGGTTAAGCTGAATGACCTGGAGAAATATGTCATCGCTACCACCCAGCCGGAGGACAAAGTCTTGGTCTGGCACATCCATCTGGGGATAAACTTTAACACCGGGCGCTGGGCACCCTCACGCTTCTTGTTTCCGCTTAATTTGTTTATTCCCCCGACTGAGCAGAATACCAAGCTGAGTGAATTCCTCGGCGATATCGAAGGTCAGCCTCCGCAGTTGATTTTAGTCCAGAATGTTTCCTCCTTGGCGCTGCCATTTGTCGATCAGCCAGTTGACCAGCAGTGCCGGGATTACTGTACGCCTGAGTTTGTGCAGGCAATGGCAGTCCCTCAGATATATCAAGGGTGGCTTGAATTCCAGCAGTTTTTCAGGCAGCATTACATTCTGGATCAAAGGATTTACGATTGGAAAGTCTATCGCTTGCAACCCTGAGCCGCTCGATGGATTGGGGTTGTCCGCTAAGAGATGTTTTGATGTACTTGGTCGTCAGATGTAGGGGTAATGTTTAGTATACTACCTGTAGTGTCTACGATAGCTTAGCCCTGCTTTTTGACTGCCCCGGGTATATATGGGAGTCAGGTGAGTAGTCTCTTCATGCGGATCCCCCTCCATCGATGATCAGTGCCGAGCCGGTGACGTAGCTGGCAGCATCGCTGGCCAGGTACAGGACGGCCTGGGCGATCTCGCCGGGCTGGGCATAGCGATGTAAAGGTCGTTCCGCTGCCTCCGCCATGAAGGTCGCCTCGTCCTGGCCGAGCTGCCGGGCTTCATCGCGCAGCATGGGTGTGTCGGTGTCGCCCGGGCAAACGCTGTTTACGCGGATATTCTGTCTTCCATGATCGATCGCCATGGCGCGTGTCATGTTCGTGACCGCCCCCTTGGAGGCGCAGTAGGAAACCGCATTTGAGCCGCCCTTGATCCCCCAACCCGAGCTGGTATTGATGATCGAGCCCCCACCTGCTTTTTCCATGTACGGGATGGCGTATTTGCTCATCAAGAAGATGGACTTGACATTCACTGCCATGACTTTATCCCACTCCGCCTCGGTGGTGTGCACCACATTAGCCCGGCGCACGATCCCGGCATTGTTGAACAGGATGTCCAGGCTGCCATATGTAGCCACGGTCTTCTCCACTGCTGCCCGGCAGTCATCTGCAATGGCGGCGTTCGCCCGGATAAAGATAGCCTTCCCGCCTTTGGCTTCGATCTCCAGCATTGTCGATTGCCCTTGCTCGGCGTCGATATCGACAATTGCCACAGCTGCGCCTTCTTGGGCGAATAGCAATGCCGTAGCGCGCCCAATGCCAGAAGCTCCCCCGGTGATGATGGCAACTTTGTTGGACAGGATATTCATCAGACCTCCTCATATTTGTGATCTATGTCGATTATGATGCCACCCGGTAGACGACTTTTTCGCGATACCCGGTCACAATCGGGAAGTAACCAGTCAGTGATTCATCCACTGCCGGATCCCCAGTGTCAACCAGCAAGGGTTCGCCTTGCAGCGCATTCAGCTTCTCCGGCAGGCTGATGACGATGATGTTTTCCCTGCCCACTTTTTGGATCACCTTGGGACTGATGGGTTGGTTGCCTCGCCCAAAGATGAATCCCTGCCCACCGACTGGAGTGACGATGATCTTGGCAGGCTGGTTTCCGAGCAGTTCTAAAAGGCGCGCTTCACCCACATCCAGGGCAATGACCTTTTCTCGGTTGTATACGTCCACTCCCACCAGGGTTTTCGGGAATCCAAGCTGGCTGGCAATGGCGCGCGTGGTGGTGCCTGGTCCGATCACATACCGCCACTCGGGAAGCATATTCTCGACCACATCATCGGCAATCGCCTGTACCCTCACGGATTCGCTGGCAGGTGTGGGCGCTTTACGATTTTGCACCAGGTGTAGCCAGTGAGGCACGTTGAGATAACCATACAGCCGGGTAGTCACGCATCCTTTGCGGTATGCCTCCTCATCCAGATCCACCACTTCCGACTCACCACAGGCTACCCGCTCACCTCGCAGGTACGCCGCAGCGATCTCTCCCGCGCTGCGTGGGTTGATGGCGAAGGCTGCTGAATGGATTTTTACGCCTGCTGGGATGCCAAGCACGGGCAGCTTTGTACCTATCGCAGTGTAAATGTCCCGCGCAGTCCCATCGCCGCCTGCAAACAGGAGCAAATCGATGGGGATTTCAAGCATGGATTGGGCTGCACGTCGAGTGTCCTCTGCCGTGCTTGGGTCTGCAGGAGTTGTCGCGACCACATGGGGTGTCATTCCACATTGACGGGCAGCAGTTTCACCCATCAAGCCAGGAGGTGTGTAGATTTCAAAGGCAATTTCATGTCGAAGCAAGGTTTCCAATGCACTCCCTGCCCTCAGGTTCGCCTGTGGCTCTGCACCCAGTGCCAATGCTGTTTGCTGGGTCTCCTGGCTATCGCTGCCTTTCAATCCCACACGGCCACCTATACCGGCAATCGGGTTTACGATCAAGCCCAAGCGCATGGCAGCTACTTCGCCTTACGTTTATATGCCCGCCAGGTGATCGCCCATTCCTGCGGGTTATCGAAGGGTTCCGGGTTGATCCTATGCACAGTGCTGTTATGTGGGGCAGTGTGGATGGTCTCAGGGCTGTGATAGGCTTCCTCTGCAATGTGCTTGAGGATGGCCGCGTACTCATCCAGATCAGCCCGGGAATATGATTCGGTCGGCTCCAATGTCATGGGCTCGGGTACCACGTAGGGATGGTGGCTTGTCCAGTAGTGCGTCCCAAAATCAGCCGCCCGGTAGCCAATTTCCTCTGAGTGGACACCTGTCTCACGGCTAAGCTGCTCCCAGCTGTAGCGCACCTGCTCGATGCGGCGTTTACCCTTTGCATAGGGGGCACTGGCGCCATGGATCTCGAGCACCTTCTTGAGCAGGTAGTTGTTGTTCAGCACGGCGATTTCAGCCACTTCACGTAAGCCCTTGGCACCGAGGCTCATGATCCAGGCATAGGCTTTGAGGATATTTTGTGCCACCCCGAACCATGGCCGTATTTTTCCGATGCTGTGGGGCCGGTTGTAATCGAGGTAGTATTTTTGCTCATCGTGCTCGACCGTTGGCACGGGTAAGAACTGGGCCAGGCTTGAGGTGACACCACAAGCACCCGCAGCCGGTCCACCACAACCGTGCGGAGTGGAGAATGTCTTGTGCAGGTTAAAATGGCACATGTCGAAACCGGCATCCCGGGCGCGCGTAATCCCCAAAATCCCGTTGGCATTAGCCTGGTCGTACACGCATAATCCACCTACCGCATGGACAGCTGCCACAAATTGCTCTATGCTCGGGTTGAAAATGCCGGTATCCTCCGGGTTGGTGATGAATAACGCCGCCGTGCGTTCAGACACAGCTGCCTGGAGGGCAGCCAGGTCGGGGTAGCCGTCAGGATCTGGATAAATCGTGAGGATCTCATACCCTCCAACCTTGGCGCAGGCGGCATTGGATGGGTGCGAGAAGATCGTGGTGATCACCTGGTCGCGCTGGCCAGCCTCGCCACGCGATGTGTGATATGCCCGCACCATGGCCATGTTGGTATATATTGCAGCTGAGCCTGCACCAGGCTGCAAACTGAAGCGATCCATCCCTGAGATCTCTTTCAGGAACTGCTCCAGCCGCCACATCACCTCGAGGATGCCTTGTACGGTTGATTCATCCTGGAGGGGGTGTAAATCCGCCAGTTTGTGTGACCGGGCCAGCTGGTCATTCACCTTGGGACTATATTTCATGGTGCAGGTGCCCTGTCCGACATCTATATTGAGATCGACGCCTAAATTTTCCTGTGAAAGGCGGTCATAATGGCGTAACACATGCACTTGCGACATTTCTGGTAAAGCAGGAAGGGTTTTCCGCCGTAAGGCCTCCGGCAATGTAGAGGAAACATCACCCACTTCTTGCTCGATGCCTGACTCAACCTGAGGCAGGAGCACCCCGCGTGCACCCGGCTGGCTCAGCTCGAAGATCACCGGCTCATCCCAGCTGGCCTGGTGAAAACGGCGTGGTGTGGGTTTGGGAGCCACTGGCTTCATCTCAGCACCTCCTGTAAAGTGGCTGCCAGGCGATCGATATCGGCTTGGGTATGAACTTCGGTTATGGCATATAGGGCGCTCTGTCCGAGTGCAGGGAATTCAACACTCAGGTCCTTACCCCCGAAAATACCCTTGGCCAGCAGCTTCTTGTTGATCATAGCCACCGGTTGGTTGCAGTCGTTGAAGTCGACCACAAATTCCTTGAAATGGATGCCCTTGAACCGGATCTTTAACCCTGGAACCTGGCTCAATCTCTTCATGGCGTAAGCTGTCCTCTGCATGATACCCTTACCGAGCTCACCCATCCCTTGTGGACCCATGAGTGCCAGGTACACACCTGCGGTGATGCCCCACAATGCCGAGGCCGTGCCGACCCATTCCTTGCCCTCCTCCCGCTTGGCAAAAGAAGTCCGTTCATAAGCCACATCGCCAAAGCCATATTCCCCATCAACGGTTGTCGATGAAATTCCGAACAGCCTGGACGGGAATTCCAACACATAGGTAGGATCATCACGGGTGGCAATGAACCCTCCATGCCCACCGCCATACCACATGTGTATGCCGAGCGTCTGAATATCGCCACAGGCGATATCACCACCGTAGTCTGCAGGCGGTGCCAATACTCCAAGTGAGATTGGATCGATATCCACCACGCACAAGGCCCCGTTTTGATGAGCGATTTGAGCGATTTCCTCTGCTCCTGTCTCGATAAATCCGAGATAGGACGGGTTTTCGAAGTAGATTGCAGCGGTGTTGGAAGAGACCTTGGCCCCTAGATCAGCCAAATCCACCAAGCCAGAATCGGGAAGATAGGCGATCATAATGGGTTCAAGGTGTGGGCGGATGTAATCGCGGATCTTTGAGAGCTTATCACCCCCGATAGTCCCACAAATCATGGCTTTAGTGCGCCCGGTGATGCGCCCTGCCATCAAAAGAGATGTGGCCGCTGCCTGAAAACCATCGTAATTGGGGACATTGACCACGTCCATATTAAGCAGCTCGCCCATCATGGACTCATATTCAAACAATGCCTGAAAGCGCCCTTTATCTTCATAGGGCTCTCCGGCATATGCGGTAAGGAATTCGGCGCGTGAAAGGATTTCATCGCACACCGCCGGGACAAAATGCTGCCCGCAACCTGCGCCAAGGAAGCTTAACCTTTCCCGTGCGCTGGTGTTCTTTCCCAGCAATCCCTCGATGTGCCGGGTGAGATCAGCTTCAGCGAGTAGAGGCTCAGGCAGGTCGAGCGTGCCTTTGAAACGGATGCTATCTGGTATATCGGCGTAGAACTCATCTATATTTTCTGCACCAACCTCCTTGAGCATCTCCGCCTTGGTTGCTGGGCTTGAATTCGCGATATATGGGTAGACAATAGGTTTATGATCGCTCATGATGTTTCTCCGTGTTCACTCATCGTTGGTAATGGTCCTGTTGGCATTGTAATCCTTTACTACTAAGGGGTAGAAATGCGATTCATATAGTTTATCTTGGAAATTCACCAGACGTTCCGCGATCAAGATGAAGATAAGGCATGCAATAATTGGCTCTAGATGACCTGATTATATAATTCCCACATCCGGGAATACAAGCTGTGCCGGGATAATAATTCTTGATGAGTGCCACGCTCCACAATACGACCGTGTTGAAGCACCAGGATCTCATCCATGAATTCGAGCCCTGCCATACTTTGGGTGATGCTGATGATACTGCGTCCCTGGCTCAAGGCGCGTATAGAGCCGAGCACTTCTCGCTCTGTAGCAGCGTCCAGGTTGGCAGTGGGCTCATCCAGGATGAGCAAGGGGGTACCCTTAAGCAGCGCACGTGCAATGGATAATCGCTGTCGTTCTCCTGCACTCAAGCGAAGACCATGCTCCCCGATCCAGGTCTCGTAGCCATCCGGAAGTGAAGCCACCAGGTCGGATAAGCGGGCAGCCTTTATTGCCCCAGCTATCTGTTCTTTCGTGGCTGTAGGCCTGGCGATTAGTAAGTTTTCAAAGAGCGTTGCACTGAATAAATAGGTCTGCTGTGATATGACGGCGATGTGTTTCCTGATATCCTCCGAGAGATAATGCCGGACCTCATGCCCATTCCATTCAAGCGAGCCACGTTGGTAATCCCAGAAGCGTTGTAAGATATTGATCAAGGTGGTCTTTCCAGCTCCGCTTGGACCCACAATAGCGATGTGCTTGCCTTGCGGAAGCGAAAAAGAGATATCCTCAAGCTCGAATGGGGATATTGTATATACATTATCCTTGTCAGCCCATTCGGGGTACTGGAAGGACAATTCGTGGAGCTCAATCTCGGCTTCTTTTGACGATACCAACGGCTCAGCTGGCTCAGGCACTGATGGGCGTGCATCCACAAGCTCATAAAGTCTACGCGCAGCTGCCCGGTTCGTGGCCAGATTCTGGGCCGCCAGGGGTAAGGGCTGGACTGCCTCAAAACTAATGAGCGCTGCCAAAGCTACAACCCCTAGCAATACCCCGGCTAGCTGACCGCCAGACACCCTTGGGATCGCCAGTGCCAAGACAGACAGCATACAGAGATTGGCTAATAGACTGTGCATCCCAGCTTGAATAGCGGAGATACTGGCTATCCGGGCTTGTAATCTATTGAGATTACCTGCAGCCTGTTTCAACCGGTCGATCTGTTTCACTGCCTGGCCACTAGTCAATAGGTCTGGTAAACCCTGGAAGCTGTCGATCATCAGAGTTGCCAATTGTGATCGGGCTATGACCATCTGTGAACCGTGCTGGCGGTTCATTGTAAATACTAATAAGGGAAGTCCTATCCCTGCAATCACTAAAAATCCCGCCAGGATCCATGCCAGGTCGGAACCAAAGCTACCCATGAAGATACAAATGGCAATCCCCATCAGTAATGTTACTAGGGGTGGGGCAACTGCACGGACGTAAAAATTCTCCAAGGTTGCAATATCACTCATCACTCTACTGAGCAAATCACCAGAGTGGTATTGCATAAGCCGGGCAGGAGCAAGGGGCTCCAGTGCCTGGTAGAACCATACCCGCCAGCGTGCCAGCAGACGGAAGGTGACATCATGGGAGACCAGCCTTTCCAGATAGCGGAAGATCCCACGGGTCACCCCAAAAAAACGAACGCCAACAATTGCCATCGATAGCTCTGCAATGGACGGATGCAAGGCAGCCGCGGAGATGATGAAAGCTGCAGTAGCCATGAGACCGACTGAGCTGGCAATGGTGGCAAAACCTAAGAAGATCGATAAAAGGATGCGGCCGAAGAATGGCGCCAGCAGGCTAAACAGCCTGAGCTCAACCTTTAAGCGAGGGTTTTTACTGTCATCCGTTCGATCAACATTCTTATTAATTCCTCTTAGCTCAGGTAAAGCCTGCGGGTGGAGTTGTGGTAGGAGGTCAGGCAACCTTGGCTGAGTGGATCGTTGCTCCAGGCGGTTCTCCTGGATTTGTAGGATTTGCCCATGGCTTAACTGGACTACGATATCGGCGATGGCAAGGGTCGATCGTTTATGGGCAATTACCAGCACAGTGCGGTTGAGGCACAGTTGTGCCAGGGAATCCTGCAAAAGGACATCGGTGTTGGGGTCCAAATTCGAGGTGGGCTCATCCAGGATGAGTAGAGGAGCGTCTTTCACGAAAGCG
>Ga0153916_10004374_pt1 | contig 10667 bp, 11 predicted proteins | sample Opewatmetagenome_FD_109642 | JGI IMG/M metagenome (GOLD analysis project Ga0153916, IMG submission 109642) | Freshwater wetland microbial communities from Ohio, USA - Open water 3 Core 3 Depth 4 metaG | ecosystem: Environmental > Aquatic > Freshwater > Wetlands | place: USA: Ohio, Lake Erie...
AGCGTGCTGCTTGCGGGCGGTGGGCTCGGCAACGCGGTGCTCTTCTCGATTGCGAAGGCGCTGCGCGACAACGGCAACAAGGTGATCTACTTCGCCGGCTACAAGAAGGGGGAGGACCTCTTCAAGCGCGAAGAGATCGAGGTGGCCACCGACCAGGTGATCTGGAGCACCGACATCGGCGCCGAGGTCACGCCCGGGCGTCCGCAGGACGCGCACTTCCGCGGCAACATCGTCCAGGCGATGGTGGCGTACGCCAAGGGCGAGCTCGGCACGCCGCTCGTGCCGCTCTCTGATGTCTCGCGCATCATCGCGATCGGATCGGACCGCATGATGGCGGCCGTGAAGGCCGCGCGTCATCCCGGCGGCGCGCTCGAGCCGTATCTTCGCAAGGAGCACGTCGGCATCGCGAGCATCAACTCGCCGATGCAGTGCATGATGAAAGAAGTCTGCGCGCAGTGCCTGCAGAAACACGTCGACCCGGCAACCGGCCGCGAGGAGTTCATCTTCTCGTGCTTCAACCAGGACCAGCTGATGGACCACGTTGATTTTCCGAACCTGAACGCCCGGCTCCGTCAGAACACGGTGCAGGAGAAGCTGTCGAACCGGTGGCTCGATCACCTGCTGGCCGGCATGGAGCTGCCGCATGTCTAAGGGACTGCCGATGGAACTCGACGTCGACACGGTGCAGCTGATTCGCCAGATGCTGCACCGCGGCCCCTCCGGCGCAGACGATGTGACGAAGCAGCGGTATCACGACGTGATCGACACGTTCTGCGACCAGGTGGTGGACCTGCTGCGGATGATCGCGCTTGCGACGGAAGAAGAAGACGAAGACGAGGACTGACGCCAGACGCCCACCTGCCTTGGGCGCAGGGGGTCACGTCTGATCCTCTTCCCAGTGAAACCGGTGCAGGATGCGATGCACCACTGGCGCCAGGATCAGGCCGGCCACGGCGATGAACAGTACGCCGGAATAGAGCGCATACGTCCCCGCGAAGATCTTCCCGGCCACTGAGTGCGGCTGCTCGAGCGGCCCCTCTCCCCCCAGCAGCATCGCCGCGTTGATGAACGCGTCCAGCCAGCCGAGCCCTTCGAACGCGTGATAACCCCACATGCCGGCCAGCAGCGACCCAATGACCAGGCCGCTGGCGGCCAGGAAGTGATTGACCAGCCGTTTGAGGAAATGAGCGCGCGGGAGCGGAGGCGTGCTGCGAGGCTCGTACATGCGGCTACAGAGTGCCACGGGTGAGACCGATAACTGAACCGGTTTCCTGTACCCGATGAACCTGTTTCGGCCTCTCCCGCGCGCTGTCACCCGGCCCGTATCCTACCTGGCGCTGGCGGGCTGGCTCGTCGTCATGGGGCTGCTCGTGCAGCGGTCGTATCTGTCGGCCTCGGGCACCAACCTCGCCACCGATCTCGCGCGCTACGGCTCGGCCGCCTCCTGGCGCGGCGTCTACTACCGCGGCGAGAAGATCGGGTTCACGGTCAGCCAGACCTCGCCGACAGATGATGGCTTCGAGCTGCAGGAGGATGGCCGCCTCCAGATGTCGCTCCTGGGCGCCGCGTCGGCCGCCACGCTCAAGACCGTCGCGCGCGTGAATCGCGACTTCACCCTGCGCTCCTTCGACTTCTCGCTCGACCCCGGCACCGGGCCGATTCATGTCAGTGGGCAGGTCGAACGGCCCGCGGCCGGCAAGCCACGGCTGATCCTCACGATCGAGACGAAGGGGAGCCGCCGCACCGACACGCGCCAGCTCGAAGAAGAGCCGATCCTCTCGCTGAACCTGTCGCGGCTGCTCGCCAATGGAGGACTGACGTCCGGATCCTCGCACCGGCTCTTCGTGTTCGATCCGGCCACCCTTCGCAATGCGCCGGTCACGGTGAAAGTCGGCGATCGCGAGATCGTGCGCGGCGCCGAGCGTCCGGTGCCGGCCTTCCGTGTGGGCCTCGAGTTCCAGGGGCTCCAGACCACCTCGTGGGTCACGGACACGGGAGAGGTCGTCAGGGAGGAGAGCCCGCTGGGACTGATCTCGGTGCAGGAGACGGCGCAGCAGGCACAGCAGCTCGCGGTCTCTGGCCGCATGCAGACCGATCTCCTGAACGCCGCGGCGATTGTCCCGCTCATGCAGCAGCGGATCGATGAGCCGCGCGATGTGCGCCGTATCGAGCTGTCGTTGAGGGGCGTCAACCTCGCCGACCTGGACCTTGATCTCGATGGCGTGGGCCAGCAGCTCAAGGGAACCGAGCTCGAGATTCGTGACCCGCGCGATCTCCGTGCCGGCGCCGGCGATCCGATGGCCGCGAACTACCTCGCCGCGGAACCGCTCATCGAAAGCGACGACGCCGACATCCGCGCTGAAGCGCTGCGCGCGATCGACGGCGCTGGTCCCGACGTGCGCGCCCGAGCCGAGCGCCTGACGCGGTATGTGAACGGACTCCTCGAGAAGAAACCGACGGTGTCGATTCCGTCGGCGCGCGAGGTGCTTCGCACACGCGTGGGCGACTGCAACGAGCACACGGCGCTCTACGTCGCGATGGCACGGTCGGTCGGCATCCCGTCGCGCATCAACGTCGGCCTCGTGTTCATGCACGGCGCCTTCTACTACCACGCCTGGCCCGAGGTGTACGTCGCGGTAGCCGGCAACCGGGGCTACTGGCTGCCGGTTGATCCCACGCTGAATGAATTTCCGGCCGACGCCACGCACGTGCGCCTCGCGCGCGGCGGGCTCGATCGCCAGGCCTCGATCCTTCCGCTGATTGGCCGCCTGAAGCTGGTTGTCACGGATCTCGAGCTGGCCCCCAACTCGGTGCCGATTCTCGTGGGCCGCCAGCAGGCGGATCTCGGTGCCCTTCCCATTACCCCGGTGGCCCGATCGTCCAGCGGCTGCCGGTGCGGTCCCACGTCGACATCCCGATGATTGAAATCCAGAACCTCGTGAAGCAGTACGGCGCGTTCACCGCGGTTGACGGCGTGTCGCTCGACGTTCCGCCAGGGGAGATTCACGGATTCCTCGGCCCGAACGGCGCCGGCAAGACGACGACGCTGAGGATGATTGCGGGGCTGCTGAAGCCGACATCGGGACGCGTGCTGGTGAACGGGCGCGACATGGCGAACGACCCGGAGGGGGCCAAGGGGTCGCTCGGCTTCATCCCCGACCGACCGTTCATCTACGAGAAGCTGACCGCTGGCGAGTTCCTGCGGTTTCATGCGGGCCTGTACGGGATGGATGGCGCCGGCGTCACGGAGCGCGTGCACGAGATGCTCGATCTGTTCGAGCTCGCGCGCTGGGAGAACGAGCTGGTGGAGAGCTTTTCCCACGGGATGAAGCAGCGGCTCGTGATGGCATCCGCGTTTCTTCACCGGCCGCGGGCGGTGGCCGTCGACGAACCGATGGTCGGGCTCGATCCGCGCGGCGCACGCCTGATCAAGGACGTGTTCCGCCGCATGAGCGAGCGGGGCGTCGCGATCCTCATGAGCACGCACACCCTCGAGGTGGCGCAGGAGATGTGTCAGCGCGTGAGCATCATCCTGAAGGGCAAGATCATCGCGCACGGCACCGTCGACGACGTGCGCGCGCTGGCCGGCGGCGTGGACGAACATCTCACCTCCGTCTTCCTCAAGCTCACCGGCGGCAGCGGGCTTCAGGAGATTGACGAGGTCGTGTGACCGGCGCCTATCCGTACCTCCTCCTGCCGCACATCTGGTCATCGCGGAACCGGGCCGCCAGGCGCGAGCGCGGCGACGTGATGCGAGGCGTGTTGTTTGGCGGCGTCGGCGTAGTGGTCTGCGGCGCGCTGTTCTACGGCGCGTACTGGCTGACGTCACAGCTCGCCGCCTGGGATGAGCTCGGCGACTTCCTGCTGCGCATCGGGCTCTCCTGGCTGTTTCTCACGTTCCTCGCGTTTCTCGCATTCAGCGGGGTCGTCACCGCACTGTCCACGTTCTTCCTCGCAGACGATCTGCGCCTGCTGCTTGCGGCGCCGGTGGCGCCGCGGCGGCTCTTTCACGCGAGGTTGACGCGCACGGTCGTGCAGTCGTCGTGGATGGTCGTGGCGTTCCTGACGCCGGTGCTCGCCGGCATCGGCGCCGCGCGCTGCGCGCCCGTGGTCTTCTACGTGACCGCGGTGCTGACGGTTGTTCCCTTCGTCGTGATTCCGGTCGTCCTCGGAGCCGCCTGCACGCTGCTGCTGGTGAACGTCTTTCCCGCGCGCCGCGCGCGCGACCTGCTCATGCTCATGGGCTTCGTGTTTGCCGGCGCGATCGTGATCCTGCTGCGCGTCATCCGTCCCGAGCAGCTGCTGCGCGTGGAATCGCTGCCCGACGTCACGGGGTTCTTCACGACGCTGCAGTCGCCCATCACGCCGCTCCTGCCGTCGTTCTGGGCGGGGGAGTCACTCTTTGCCGGCCTGCAGGGAGGCACTGACTGGCTGCACGCCGGAGCGCTGTGGACAACGGCGGCGGCGTTCACGGTGATGCTGCGCGCGGCGGGTGAGCGGTGGCACTTCGCCGGATACAGCCGCGCCCAGGAAGCGCCGAAGGCGCGTTTCACGCAGCTGCACGTGGTCGATCATCTCGCGCGCATCGTCCCGCTCTCGCCGGTCCGGCGTCAGCTGCTCGTGAAGGATCTGAAGATCTTCCTGCGCGACGTGAGCCAGTGGTCCCAGCTCCTGCTGCTCGTGGCGCTGGTCCTCGTGTATCTCTACAACTTCCGCGTCCTCGATCTGAACCGCATTCCCTACATGGCCGGGTTCGTGAAGAACGTGTACGCGTTCGTGAACCTCGGGATGGCGGGGTTCGTGATGGCCACCGTCTGCGCGCGGTTTGTGTTTCCGGCGGTCTCGGCCGAGGGCAACGCGTTCTGGATCATCCGGACGGCGCCGATTTCCTTCTACGATTTTCTCTGGTCGAAGTTCTGGATCGGCCTGCTGCCGGTGCTGCTGCTCACCGAGGGACTCGTCATCGCGGCCAACGAGTTCCTGAACGTCGATCCGTTTCTGAAGGTCGTTGCCGCGGCGGCGATCTTCTGTCTGGCCTTCGCGTTCGTCGGCCTCGCCACCGGCCTCGGGGCGCGCTACCCACGCTTCGGCGCCGACGCGAACCAGGTGGCCGGCTCGTACGGCGGCATCGCGTTCATGATCCTCGCCGTGCTGCTCATCATCGTCATGGTCATCCTCGTGGGATGGCCGTCGTCGGTGTATCTGTTCAGGAACGTGCGCGGGCTGCCGTTCCGCACCATCGACATCCTGCAGATCGCGGTGGGGTATTCGTCCGCGGTGGCCGTGACGTTCACCGCGTGGCGCCTCGGGATGCGGTCGGGCGTTCACGCGCTCAACGCGATGAGCAATTAGGTAGTGTCCGGCTTCAGCCGGACGGGGATCCAGGACGTCAGGCCCGCCTTCAGGCGGGCCTGAGAAGATCAGCCGCCGCCACGGCGGCGCCGAGCAGGCCGGCTTCTTCGTTGAGGATCACCGACACGGGGATGCGGGCGACGAGATCGTGCATCGGCGCCTTTGCCAGGAACGCGCGCATGAAGCGTCCGTCGCGCAGGGCGGGAAGGATCTTCGGGGCGATTCCGCCTCCGACGTAGACGCCAGCGGTCGCGAGACCTCGCAGGGCCAGGTTTCCGGCCTCGGCGCCATACACGTCCACGAACATCTCGAGCGCTTCGCGACACCCGGCACAGGTGCCGGCAAGCGCCGCCTGCGACACCTGCGCCGGAGCGTCGGGCGAGCTGGTGTCGACTATCGTGCACGGGCGTGTGCGATGCGTGAGCTCGTGGAGGTTTACCAGTCCCCTGCCGCTGAGCACGTCTTCGATCGTGGCGCGGCCGAACCTGTCGCGGAGCATCCTCAGGAGATCCATCTCGCGGTCCGTTCGCGCCGCAAAATCCGCATGCCCCGACCCGGTGGGTACCGGTACGAGGCGACCGTTGACGCGATGAAGCAGCGCGATCCCCAGGCCGGTTCCTGCCGCAATCACCGCCGCATTGCCGTGCGGAGCCCGGCTGCCCTGCTGCAGCACCTCGAGTTCCGACGGTTCGAGCGCCTCGACGCTCGACGCCATCGCCTCGAGGTCGTTCAGCAGGCGGACGTGCGGCGTGCCGCTGTGGGCGGCGATTTCCGTGGCGGTGATGTCCCAGCCAATATTCGTCAGCGTCGCCCGCTGCTCGACCACTGGCCCTGCGACCCCGGCGGCAACAGACTCGATGGTGAACGGGCGGCCAACGTCACGCGCGAAGGCCTTCAGGATGTCGGTGAAGCTGTCGAAATCGGCGGTGGGGTAGGTGCGCGTGGTGATCGGCTGCGGCCGTCGAGGACCGGCATCAAAGATGCCCAGCAGCGTTTTCGTTCCGCCGACGTCTCCCGCGAGGAGCATCCGTGGATTATATTGGCAGCGCGTGGTGTCGACCGGTTCATCCTTCTCGTCGCGGCGGCAGTTGCTCGAGCGCTACCGCCATGTGCGCGAGGATCACCTCCGCTACATGGAGAAGTGGGGTCTCATCAAGCCCGAGCTGCGCGACGGCGACGCGCACTACGGCTTCGCCGACCTCGCGGTCATCCGCCAGGCGGACGCAGAACTTGCCGGGGGGGCCAACTTCCGCGCCGTGCTGCGCAACCTGCTCGCCTCGCGCTCGGGCCAGCTCGCCTTCGACTTTCGTCTCGACGCGCAGCCAGCCAAGGTGCTGGAGCTGAAGCGGCGCGAGGCGCCGCCGATGGCCGCGCTGCTGGACGTCTTTTCAGAATCGCGCCGCGACGAGGAACCGTCCTCCGCCGAGCAGTACTTCATGGCGGCGTCGATCCTGGACGATGGCGATCCGGAGAATTTCGAAGAGGCGTCCACGGCGTACCGCCGGGCGCTCGAGCTCGATCCTTACCTGGTGCCCGCGCTCATCAACCTGGCGAACATCCACTATTCACGCGACGAGATCGCCGAGGCGCAGGCGCTCTACGAGCGCGCGATCGCGCTCGAGCCCGACGTGTTCGAGGCGCACTTCAACCTCGGCAACATCCTGCACGATCTGGGACGCTATCCCGCGGCGCAGCTGTGCTATCTCGAGGCGCTCAGGTTGAACCCCTCCTATGCCGATGCGCATTTCTATCTCGCGGTGACGCTGGAGAAAAACGGCCAGTCCCAGGATGCGCGCCCGCACTGGCGCGCGTATCAGCGGCTCGCGCCCCACGGGGAGTGGGTGGCGCTCGCCAGGGAATTCTCCGACTAGTACGTGTAGTCCTCGGGCGAGCGCTTCTTCGGCGCGCGGCGCAGCTTGTAGTACTGGCAGTCGGGGCACCACGCTTCGCAGTCGAAGCCGGTCGTGCCCGCGTACGGCTTCACCTCGCGGTGCGTGCAGTACTCACTGTCGTTCCCTTCTTCCTTGGGCTGCTGCCAGCGGCACGAGCGGAACCGGACGAACGCGGCCGACTCCGGCACGTCGGACGTCACCTGCGGATGCGCGGCGACGGGCGACGGTCCCGGCGACATCGGCGACGGCGCCGCGGGAGCGGGTGCCTCGCGGTCGTCGGCCGTGGGCCGCACGATGTCGTCATTGAAGTTGTACGCCAACAGCTTTCTCCAGCGCCTTGAGGGCGCGCAGTTCTTCGGGGGCGGCAAGCGTCAGCGCGCTCCCTGTGGACTCCGCGCGGCCGGTGCGGCCCACGCGGTGCACATACGCTTCGGGCGTGTCAGGCACCTCGAAATTCACGACGTGCGCGATCCCGTCGATGTCGAGACCGCGTGCGGCGACGTCGGTCGCTACGAGCACCGGGTAGGTCCCGGTCCGGAATCCTTCCACCGCCGCCATACGCTGCTGCTGCGTGCGGTCCGCGTGCAGCGCGGCCGTGCGGATTCCCATGGCGTTCAGCCGGCTTGCCAGCTTGTCGGCGCCGATCTTCGTGCGGCAGAAGACGAGCACGGGGCCGGTGGCCTCCGCGCGAAGCCACTTCGCGAGCCACTGCACCTTTTCCTTCGCCGGCACGGTCTGCACGGCGTGCGTGATCGTCTGCGCCGGGCCGCCGCGGCGGCCGACCTGCACGAACTTCGGATCGCGCAGGAATTCCCGTGTCAGCGTAATCACTTCCGACGCCATCGTCGCGGAGAAGAGCAACGTCTGGCGCGGCGACGGCAGCGCCGAGAGGATGCGCTGGACGTCGGGCCAGAAGCCCATGTCGAGCATCCGGTCCGCTTCGTCGAGCACGAGCACTTCGAGCCCGGTGAAGTCCACCGAGTTGTGGCGCATGTGGTCCATGAGCCGGCCCGGCGTGGCGACGACGATTTCGACGCCGGCCTTCAGCGCGCGCTCCTGCGGCCCCATCTCGACGCCGCCGAAGACGGCGACGCTCGACGTGTGCGTGTGGTACGTCAGCCCCTGGACCTGGTCCTCGATCTGGACGGCCAGTTCCCGGGTCGGCGCGAGCACCAGCGCACGAGTCCCGATGGGACGTGCCGGCGCGCCTTCGATCAGGAACCGCTGGAGGATCGGCACGAGGAACGCGGCTGTCTTGCCGGTGCCGGTCTCTGCGCAGGCGATCACGTCGTGTCCGCCGAGCGCCAGCGGGATCACGCCGCTCTGCACGGGGCGCGTCGCATCCCATCCGAGATCGCGAATGCCGCTCAGCAGGCGCGTGTCGAGTCCAAGCTTGTCGAACGGGATCGGCGCCGGGTCGAACTCGACCGGCTCGTAGGGTGGCGGTCCCTGCGAGGCCGGCGTCTGCGCCGCGGCCGGGCGCGACCCGCCGCGGGCCGGTCCTCGGCGACGTCGAGGCTTGTGTGAGGAGACTGTTGAATGTGAAGTCAAAACCTTGGGCTTACCTGGCGCGGAACGTGATGATGCCGCGGACCGGATCGTAGGGAGAGACGCCAACCGTGACTCGATCCCCTGGTACTACCTTGATCCGGAAGCGGCGCATCCGCCCGCTCAACTGCGCGAGCACCTCGTGCCCCGCATCGCACTGGACGCGATAGAGCCCACCCGAGTGGACCGCTACGACCGTCCCCTGCATGTCTATAAGATCGTCTTTGCTCAACAGCTCATCCTTTCACCAAGACCCAGCAATCAGTGTGCCATGTGGCGTGCTCTCGCGCAACCCTCTGATCTGCTTGCAGTTGTCTGATCTACGCAACCGCGTGTGAAGGCAACGAGTTACCGTGAGGCAGTCCGCGAGGCTGTCATCGCGAGCGTGATGCAATCTGCAGCAGATCGCTCGTGCGGTCGGCGATATGTGTCGGCCGGCAGGACATGAGTGCATCGCGCGTGTGATTGCCCCAGGTGACGGCGCAGCTGTCGACGCCCGCCGCAGCTGCCATCTGCAGATCAACGATCGCGTCGCCGATCATCAGCGTTTCCGACGGCGCCGCGCCGGTGACGTCGAGCACGCGATGCATCAGGTCGGGGTGCGGCTTTGCGCGCTCGACGCTCTCGCCGCCGGCGATCGGGTCGAAGAGCGACGTCAGGCCGAATCGATCGAGTGTCGCCCGCGCGGGCGACGAATGCTTGTTCGTGGCGATGGCCAGCCGGACGCCGGCGCCGGCCAAAGCCTGCACGGCGTCGATGATGCCCGGAAACGGAGTGGTCAACTCGGGATCGAGTGTCGCGTAGTGCTCGCGATACCGGGCCACGACCTCGTCGACAACCGCTGCGTCTACCTCGCCACATGCCGAACGGACAATGGTCTCGAGCGGCAGGCCGATCCAGTCCTTGCGGATGGCGGTGCGGACGCCGCGCTCCTCGAGGGCGCGCGTGAGTGACCGACGGATGCACGCCTCGGAATCGACCAGCGTTCCATCGAAATCGAAAACCATCAGGCCGTACCGGCTCTCCCGCTGGCTCATAGCGCCCGGACGCTGTCCTCGACCTGCTTCGCCAGATCGGCGTAATCGTCGCCGCGCAGCCGCATCGGCGCGCCGAACGCGACACGCACGCGTCCAGGGCGGGCCATCCTCATCGTCGGATGCAGCACGCGATCGACGCCGTCGAGACGCACAGGGATGACCGGTAGATCGAGTCGCGCGCCGATCATGCCGATGCCGCCGCGGAACGATTTCATGTCCCCCGTGTCCGCACGCACGCCTTCGGGGAAGATCAGGATCGACCATCCGGCGCTCGTGAGCTCCCCGATGTACTTCAACGTCTGCCTCGTGCCCACCTCGCGCTGCGGCAGCGGGAACGCGTCGAAGTAGAACGCGGCAAGGTAGTAGATGATCGTGTTGGTGAGCCGGTCGCGCCAGCCGTACCCCGCGGGGAAGAAGTGCGCCTTGAAGAATTCCTTCGCCATGGCGGGCGCGACGCGCGCGCGCCAGCGGCCTGGCAGCGCCGCCAGGATCACCGGCACGTCGAGATGGCTCTGGTGATTCGAGGCGAACACGACCGGCCCTTCGAGGTCGCGCAGGTGCTCCAGTCCTTCGGCCTTCGTCCACGCGAACAGGCGGACCATCGGGAGGATCCAGGTCGCCTGTGACAGGCGGCGCACCACGCGCACCGGCCAGCGGCGGTTCCACGACGGGAAGTCCACCGGCTCTTCGACCTCTTCGACGGCCGGCGGCTGCTCGATCAGGGCCTTCAGATCCGTGACGCTGGCAACTTCGGAAAACCTGCCTTCGTCGATCCGCGTCTGGAACTTGTCTTCGAGCGCCACCATCAGCTCGACCCGCTCGAGCGAGCTGAGCCCGA
>Ga0153916_10004375_pt1 | contig 10667 bp, 7 predicted proteins | sample Opewatmetagenome_FD_109642 | JGI IMG/M metagenome (GOLD analysis project Ga0153916, IMG submission 109642) | Freshwater wetland microbial communities from Ohio, USA - Open water 3 Core 3 Depth 4 metaG | ecosystem: Environmental > Aquatic > Freshwater > Wetlands | place: USA: Ohio, Lake Erie, Old...
CCTTCCGCCTCGCCCCCGCGGCGCCCTCGAGGCCGGCCATCCCCTTCCCGGGCCCCGCCCGCGAGGCCGCGAGCGCGTCCACCTTCACGCGCAGCGCCTGCTCGCGGGCCCCGAGCTCGACCACCCGGCGCGTGAAGGCGTGGTAGCCGGCGAGCCCGAGCGGCAGGACCAGCGCGAGCACGGCGCCCACGGCGAGGAGCTCGCGGGCGTGGCGCCGGCCGAAGAGGAGCGCGCGGCGGCCCGCGGAGCGGCGGTCGTGCCAGGTCGGCTCGAGGGCCCGGTACCGGCGCAGCTCGTCGGCGAGGGCTCCCGCCGAGGGCGGCCGGTCCTCGGGCCGCCCGGCGAGCGCGCGCATGGCGATCTCCCGGAGCCGCGGCGGGACATGAGCGGCGAGCCTGGGCGGCGGCCCGTCCGTGCCGCGCTCGCGCCCGGCGTGCGGGGCCGCGCCGCAGAGGAGGAAGTAGAGCGTCCCGCCGAGCGTGTAGACGTCGGACGCCTCCGAGGGCGGCAGCCGGTCGCGGTACTGCTCGGGCGCCATGTACGCGATGGTGCCGATGGGCGTCGAGCCCGGCGCCGCGGCGGCGGCGCTGGCGAGCGACGTCGCGATCCCGAAGTCGGCGAGCATCACCCGGCGCGTCTCCGGCGTGAGGAGCACGTTCTCCGGCTTCACGTCGCCGTGCACGACGCCGGTCCGGTGCGCGGCGTGGACGGCGCGGGCGAGGTCCTCGACGAGGCCCGCTGCCTCGTCGGGGGCGACCCCCGGCTGGGCGTCGCGCAGCGAGCGCCCGAGCCGGATCGAGCCGGGGCTCTCGTCGTCGGGGTCGGCGCACACCGCCATCTCCACGTAGAACGGCCCGCCCTCGATCCGGCCGGCGTCGAAGACGGGCACCACGTGCGCGCTCGGGATGCGGCGCGCGCGGCCGGCCTCGCGCCGGACCTGCTCGACGAACTCGCTCATGCCCGGCCCGGGGCGGAGGAGCTTCAGGGCCACGTAGCCGTCGAGCGGCGGCCGGCGCGCGAGGTACACCTTCCCGTGGGCGCCCGACCCGAGCTCGCGCTCGAGCGTGAACGGTCCGAGCTCGCAGGGGAACGGCCCGGCCGGCAGCGCCGCGTCGGGCCGGTCGTAGTGGGCGAGCAGGCTCCGCACCAGCCGCTCGAGCTCGGCGTCGCCGCCGCAGAGCTGCGGCACGAGGCGGGGCCAGTCGGCGCGCTCGTGCTTGAGGAGCACCTCGACCACCAGATCGGCGCCCACCGGCGTCACGTGCCGACCTCCCGCGCGCCGTTCCCCCGCGCCTCGCGCGAGGCCACCCAGGCGTCGAAGAGCCCGAGGTCCCGCTCGACGCGCGCGAGGGGCACGCCGAGGGCGGCGGCGATGGCGGCGCGCGGCTCGCCGCCGAGGTAGAAGCGGCGCGCGGTCTCCGCGATCGCGGCGCCGCGGGCGAGCCTCGGCTCCGCGCCCACCGCGGCGATGGCGCGCTCGACGTGCGCGAGGTCCGGCGCGATCGCCAGGCGCGCCCAGGCGAGGAAGAACGCGATCCGTTGCTGGACCGTGGCCCTCGACTCGCCCAGCAGCTCCGCCGTTTCGGCCTGGGTGAACCCCGCGACGAGGTGACACTCGACCGCGCGGGCGATCCTGCGGCGGCGCGCGATGTGCACGTCGGCGCGCAGCCGGTCGAGGAGCTCCAGCATCGCGAGCGCCTCGTCGCGCGCCGGCGCCACGGCCTCTCCCGCCACCACCGCCAGCACCGGCAGGAGGGCGCCCGCCTCCCGCCGCTCGCGCCGCCGGGTGGCGCGCCAGTGGGAGATCCACATCCGCCGGATGAGGAACAGGCAGTACGCCGTGAAGTGGCGCCGGTCGCGGAAGGTGGTGCGGCGGCGGAGGATCCGGACGAGCGCCGTGTGCAGCCCGGCCGTGCCGGCGAGCGTCGGGGGCGCGCCGCGGCTCATCGCGCGCACGCGATCGCGAAGCTCCTCGTACGCCTCGGCCACGAGCCGCTCGGTGCCGGCCCTGCCGCGCTCGTCGTTCCCGTTCACCATCGCTCGTCGGGTCGGACGCCAGACTACGACAGCGCGGGGGGTCGAGGCACGGGGCCCCCCGCAGGAAATCTCGCGCCGAAAAGCGTCGCGACGCCGCGGACTTGGCCGCCGGAGAGGCGGGCGTGACCGGCCGGATCCGCCGCGGGCGGCGCTTACCGATCGCGGCGCGACGGTCGCGCCGCACGGAGGACCACACATGCACCCGCAAGCCCACCCCCACGCCTCGCGCGCCCGCTGGAGCGCGCTCCTCGCCGAGGCCCGCAGCTCGGCCGCCTCGGTGCTGCGCCTTCCGCGCTGGCACCCGGACGTCGAGGACCGCGCCCAGGACGCGATGGTGCACTTCCTCGGGTCCGGCCTCGCGCGCTTCGAGCGATCGCGCGGCACGCCCGAGCTGCTCGTCGGCGTCATCGCGCGGAACGGCGCGCGGGACCAGCTCAGGCGCAGCGCCGCCCGGGCGCGCGCCTGCGGCGTCCTGCGCGCGGTGTGCCCGGCGGCGTGCGACTCGGGTCACCGGCGGGTGGAGGCGGCGCGCGACCTGGGGAGGATCCTCGCGCGGCTCCCCCCGGCGCACGCCGCGGTCCTCCTGTCGATCGACCTCGAGGGCGAGCGCATCGCGGACGCGGCGCTCCGGCTCGGGAGGAGCTACGCGGCGGTGAACGCCCAGGTCGGGCACGCGCGCGCGTCGGCGCGGCGGATCGCGCGGGAGCTCGAGGCCGCGTGACCGGGGTCGCGAGCTCCGCGCGCGGCGCGGGTCTCCCGCGTCGTCAGGACCGGTCGGGTGCGAAGACCTTCCCGTCCGAGCGCGTGTCGCCCGCCGACCTGAGCTCGGCGCGCCGGTTCTTCGCCCACGCCGACTCGCCGGTTCCCTGCACCGCCGGGAGCTCCTTCCCGAACGACACGGTGTCGATCTTCGCGGTGACCCCCAGCTCGGCGAGGTAGCGCTTCACGCCCTCGGCGCGCTTCGCGCCGAGCGCGATGTTGTAGTCGGTGGTCCCGCGCTCGTCGCAATGGCCCTCGATGAGGAGCGCCGCCGTGCGCCGAGCCTGCAGGCACCGGGCGCTGTCGCGGAGGGACTGCATGGCCCGCTCGTCGAGCAGGGCGGAGTCGAACGCGAACGCGACGCGCAGGAGATCGCAGCGCGGCGGCTCGACGCACTGGCCGGCCGTGCAGACCTTCCCTGCGGCGCAGTCGGCGTCCGCGCCGCAACCCGGGGCGGGCGCAGCCGGTTGCGCCGGCGCGGCAGCGACGGGCGCGTCGTTGACGTCCGTGCTGGTCTGCAGCTTCTTGGGTTGGCTGGCGCAGGCGGCGAGGAGCGCGCCCGCGAGGGCGGCGAGGTGGATCGGGTGGATTCGGGTCGTGGGCATGAAGCCTCCGGGGGTGTGGCGGGGTCCGTCCCCCGCATCTCCTCCTACGCACGAGGGCCGCGTCTCTATCGCCGGCAGTCGCCCCCGATATCGGGTGCTTGACTGAGGCTGCGCGGAAGACCGATGACCATGTCCGCATCCGCCGATCCAGGTCGGCCGCCGCTCGCGCCCGCAGGCGCCCCGGCGTGCAAATTCTCGTTTCACCGCGCGCCGTTGCACGTTCCCGCTGTCAGAAGGGCCTGCTAGGTATCCCTCCGAATGCCCTCCTTCACCCATCTCCACCTGCACACGCTCTACTCGCTCCTCGACGGCGCCATCCGAATCAAGGACCTGCTCAAGACGGTCCAGTCGAAGGGCATGAAATCCGTCGCGGTGACCGACCACGGGAACCTGTTCGGCGCCGTGGACTTCTACAAGAAGGCGAAGGAAGCGGGGGTGAAGCCGATCCTGGGGATGGAGGCCTACGTCGCGAACGATCGCTTCGATCGGAAGGAGCGGGTGGGGCGGCACCTCATCCTCCTCGCGAAGAACCAGGAGGGCTGGGCGAACCTGCGCATCCTCTCCTCGCGCGCGTTCACCGAGGGCTTCTACTACGACCCGCGGATCGACAAGACGCTCCTCCGCCAGCACAGCAAGGGCCTCGTCGGCCTCACCGCCTGCCTGGCCGGCGAGATCCCGCGCTTCATCCGGCACGGGGACATGGACGGCGCCCGCAACGCCATCCGCGAGTACAGGGAGATCTTCGAGCCGGGCTCGTTCTTCCTGGAGGTCCAGTCGAACGGGATGAAGGAGCAGCTCGACGTCAACGCGAAGATGGCGCAGCTCTCGAAGGACGAGGGCATCCCGCTCGTCGCGACCGCCGACGCACACTACATCCGGCGCGAGGACGCGAAGGCACAGGAGGTGCTCATGTGCATCGCGTCCAACAAGACGTTCGCGGACCCGAAGCGGCTCAGGCACGACACGGACGGCCTCTTCGTCATGGGGCCGGACGAGATGACGAGCGCGATGCCCGGCTTCGAGGACGCGGTGGAGCGGTCCGCGGAGATCGGCGAGCTGTGCAACGTCGAGCTGCCGCTCGGCAAGAGCTTCCTCCCGCGCTTCTCGCTGCCGGAGGCGACCACCGAGGACGAGCACATCGAGCGGCTCGCGCGCGAGGGGCTCGACCGGCGGCTCCGCGAGATCGACGAGAAATACCGGTACGGACACGACAAGGACGCCTACCGCGCGCGGCTGGAGATGGAGCTCTCCGTCATCCGCAAGATGGGCTTCAGCGGGTACTTCCTCATCGTCCAGGACTTCATCAACTGGGCGAAGGAGCGGGACATCCCGGTCGGCCCGGGGCGCGGCTCGGGCGCGGGGTCCATCGTCGCCTGGTCGCTCAGGATCACCGACCTCGACCCCATCCGCTGGTCCCTCCTCTTCGAGCGCTTCCTCAACCCCGAGCGGGTGTCGATGCCGGACTTCGACATCGACTTCTGCCAGAACCGGCGCGACGAGGTGATCGGCTACGTCCGCAAGAAGTACGGCGACGCGAACGTGGGGCAGATCATCACCTTCGGCTCGCTCAAGCCCCGCAGCGTCATCCGCGACGTCGTGCGCGTCATGGGCCTCCCCTTCAGCGAGGGCGACCGGATCGCGAAGCTCGTCCCCGAGCCGGTGCAGGGCAAGACCCCGCCGCTCAAGGAGTGCATCGAGAACGAGCCGCGCCTCGGGGAGCTCTACGAGCGCCCCACCGAGATCTCCCGCTTCACCGACGACAAGGGCAGGCAGCAGGTCGTCACCACGAAGGACCTCCTCGACATCGGCATGGCGCTCGAGGGGCTGAATCGCCAGGCGGGCCTGCACGCCGCGGGCGTGGTCATCGCGGACAAGCCGCTCTGGGAGTACGTCCCGGTCTACAAGGACGACAAGTCCGAGATGCTCGTCTCGCAGTTCGCGAAGGACGAGGTCGAGAAGGCCGGGCTCGTGAAGTTCGACTTCCTCGGGCTCAAGACCCTCACCGTCATCGACGACGCGCTCCGCATGGTCCGCGCGAACCACCCCGAGCGGAAGGACTTCAAGACCTCCGACATCCCGCTCGACGACCCCGCGGTCTACGAGCTCATCAGCCGAGGCGACACCGCGGGCGTCTTCCAGATGGAGTCCTCGGGCTTCACCGAGATGGTCGTGAAGATGAAGCCCTCGCGGTTCGAGGACGTCATCGCCGCGGGCGCGCTCTACCGGCCCGGGCCGCTCGACCAGAAGCTCGAGGACGGCCGCACCATGGTCGACGTCTACATCGACCGCAAGCACGGCCGCGACAAGGTCACCTACGACCACCCCGATCTGAAGCCGGTCCTGGAGCCGACGTACGGCGTCATCGTCTACCAGGAGCAGGTGATGCAGATCTCGCAGGTCCTCGCGGGCTACAGCCTCGGCCGCGCGGACCTCCTCCGCCGCGCCATGGGGAAGAAGAAGGCGGAGGAGATGGCGAAGGAGCGCGTGGGCTTCCTCGAGGGGGCGGCCGCGCGCGGGGTGGACTCGAGGGTCGCGAACGGCATCTTCGACCTCATGGAGAAGTTCGCGGCGTACGGCTTCAACAAGTCGCACTCCGCGGCGTACGGGCTCCTCACCGTCCAGACGGCGTGGCTCAAGGCGCACTACCCGGTGGAGTTCATGGCCGCGCTCATCTCGAGCGAGGCGTCGAACACGGACAAGGTCGTCCTGCACGTCGCCGAGGCGCGGGCGGACAAGATCGAGGTCCTGCAGCCGGACGTGAACGAGTCGGGGAAGGACTTCAGCGCATTCCCGCCGCGTGGGCGAGCGCAGGGGCAGCCGGATGAGGCTGCCCCGGCCCCCCAGGGGGCCCCAACGAATGAGCGCGGCTCCGCCGCGAGTACGGATCTCGAGCGAGCGGGGGGCCCAGCGGCGCGAAGCGCCGCGTCTGCGAAGGACGGGGCGCGAGCCTCGAGCGAGGGCCCCCCCGGCAAGAAGTCCCGCATCCGCTTCGGCCTCGGCGCGGTCCGCGGCGTGGGCGACTCGGCGGTCGAGGCGATCCTGGAGGCCCGCGCGAAGGAGGGGCCGTTCAAGAGCCTCTTCGACTTCACCTCCCGCGTGGACGCCCGCAAGATCAACAAGAAGGTGGTCGAGGCGCTCGTGAAGTCCGGCGCCTTCGACTTCGAGGGCGTCCCGCGCTGGCAGCTCTTCCACGGGATCGAGACGGCCTTCAACGCGGGGGCGGCGGCGCAGGCGGATCGCGCCTCGGGCCAGGCGAGCCTGTTCGGCGCGGCGCCCGAGGTCGAGGCGAAGCCGCGCTATCCGAAGCCGGGGGACATGGTCGGTGAGCTCGCGGTCGAGGAGTGGCCGGAGCGCGTGCGGCTCGCCTTCGAGAAGGAGGCCCTCGGCTTCTACCTCACCGGCCACCCGCTCCAGGGCTACGAGAAGGAGGCGCGCCGCTACGCCTCGGCCACCTGCGCCGCGGTCGCCGGGAAGCGGCACGGCGACAAGGTCACGGTGGTCGGCATCGTCGCCGCGCTCAGGGAGCGCGTCACGAAGGAGAAGGGGACCCGGTTCGGGATCCTCACGCTCGAGGACACGACCGGCACGGTCGAGGTCATCTGCTGGGGCGGGCGCCCGGCGCAGAACGGCCGCCCCGCGCAGAAGGGCTGGGCGGACTGGGAGCTGTTCGCGAAGTCGGAGGAGCCCATCCTCGTCCACGGCGAGGTGCGCGTGAACACACGCGACGAGGAGAACCCGAAGGCGGAGATCACCGCCATCGACGTCGAGCCGCTCTCCCAGGTGAGGAGCCACAAGACCACCGAGATCGCGCTCCGCATCGACGCCGAGCGGCTCACCGCCGACCGCGCCGGGACGCTGAAGACGCTCCTCGTGAAGCACCCGGGGAACACCGCGGTCACGCTCCGGGCCGTCATCCCCGAGCAGACCGAGACCACCATCAGCGTGCCGCTCAAGGTCCAGCCGGCGGACGACCTGCTCGAGGCGGCGCGGCGGCTCGGGTTCGAGGTCGAGCTCAGGTGACGCCGGGTGTCCTCCCTCCCCGCCCTCGCCCCGGCCGCGGCGCTCGCCTTGGCCTCGCGCGCTGAGCCCGCCCGGACCCGCCCGCCCTCGCTCGACGACGTCGCGCGCGACCTCGTGCGCCTCGTCCTCGCCGTCGGGCAGCACCGTCCCGACTACGTGGACGCGTACTTCGGGCCGCCGGAGCTGAAGGTCGAGGCCGACGCGGCGGGGAAGCGCCCGGCCCCGGAGCTCGCCGCCGAGGCGGGCCGGCTCCTGCGCGCGGCGCGCGACGCGAAGGCGCCCAGGGCGGAGGACCGCCGGCGACGCGAGCTCCTCGTCGTCCACCTCTCCGCCGCACGCGCGTTCGTGCAGGCGCTCGAGGGGCGGCGGCTCTCCTTCGACGCGGAGGCGAAGGCCTACTTCGGCGTCACCCCGCCCCGGCGCGGGCTCGAGCGCTACGAGAGGATCGCCGACCGCGTCGCGCACCTCCTGCCCGGCGAGGGCACCGTGGCCGAGCGCTACGCCCGCTACCGCGAGCGCCTCGTCGTCCCGAAGGAGCGCATCGAGCCCGTCTTCCGGGCCGCCGCCGCCGAGGCCCGCAGGCGGACCCTCGCACACGTCCGCCTCCCCGCGAACGAGCGGTTCACGCTGGAGCTCGTCACGGGGAAGCCCTGGGGCGGCTACAACTGGTACCGCGGCGACTTCGAGTCGCTCATCCAGGTCAACACCGACCTGCCCTTCTACGTTGACGGCGCGGTGAACCTCGCCGCGCACGAGGGCTACCCCGGCCACCACGTCTTCAACGCCCTGCACGAGGAGCGGCTCGCCCGGGCGAAGCGCTGGATCGAGTTCACGGTCTACCCGCTCTTCAGCCCCGCCTCGTTCCTCGCGGAGGGCACCGGGAACTTCGCCATCGAGATGGTCTTCCCCGGCGAGGAGCGGACGGCCTTCGAGCGCGACGTGCTCTTCCCGCTCGCGGGGCTCGATCCCTCCGAGGCCGTCCGGAACGCCGAGATCCGGAAGCTCCTCGAGGACCTCCGCGGCGCCGGCATCGAGACCGCGCGCGCGTACCTCGACGGCGAGATGAACGCCGAGGAGGTCCGCGCCTGGAACGTGCGGTACGGCCTCGCCACCCCCGAGCGCGCGAGGAAGAGCGTCGAGTTCATCGACGCGTACCGGAGCTACGTCGTGAACTACGGCTACGGCGAGGAGCTCGTCGGCCGCCACGTGCAGCGCGCCGGGAAGGATCCGGAGAAGCGGTGGGCGGCGTTCCTCGAGCTCGTCACCGAGCCGGTCGTCCCCGCTCGGCTCCGGGCCCCGGCCAGGCGGCGCTGAGCCTCGCGCCGGACGCGCCCGCCCCGCCGCTCACCCGCCCCGCAGCATCACGGCCTTCGGGTAGGCCACGCGGAAGCCCGCCTTCTCGAGGTTCCGCTGCGACGCGCCGCCGGCCTCCACCGCCGAGGCCGCGAGGTCGCACCCGCGCCGGACCGCCCAGCCGAGCCGGGCCTCGACGAGCGCGAGCTGGAGCCCGCGCCCGCGCCACTGCGGGAGGACGCCCGCGCCGGTGAGCGACGCCACCCCCTCGTGCGCGGAGACCACCGCCACCGCCGCGATCGAGCTCCCGTCGAAGGCCGCGAAGCAGGCGTTCCCCTCCGCGCGGGGAATGGCGAGGAAGTCCTCCGCGGCGGCGTCCGAGGCGGGCGCCGCCCCGAGGTGCACGAGCGAGAACGCATCCGCCCACGCGCGCTCCTCGCCCGGGAGGATCTCCCGCACCACGGCGCCCCCGGCCACCCCCGCCGAGGCCCCGCGCGGCGGCCCGGGGGCGCGCGAGAGCACCTGGAGGAACCGCTCCAGCCGGTACCCGCGCCGCGCCAGCTCGGCGGCGAGCGAGGCGTCCGCGTGCGCGCACAGCTCGATCCGCACCTCACCCCCGAGCGCGCCGAGGTGCGCCTCCACGCGATCCACGTCCTCCGCGGAGACCGCTCCGGCGAGCCCGAGGCCGAACGCGGCGGACGACGCCGAGCGCGGGCCCTTGGAGACGGCGAGCCCGCCCGCGACGGCGAGCGCGCCCGCGGACCCCGGCGCGCCGGTGGTGGCGAGCTGCTCGGCCTCGGCGCGCTCGAGCCGCCCTGCCAGGGCGGCGGGGTCGAGCGGCGGCGGCGCTCGGGGGAGCCTGCGGACGGCCATGGCTCATTCTCACACCGGCCCCGGGCCGGTGGGCGGGCTCGCCGGGGTTCCTCCCGTGGCGGCGGCCTCGCCTCGGGTCGGCGCCGCGGCCGTGTCACCCGCGGTGATCGAGGGGACGCGCCCGTCCTCGATCCGATCGGCCGCTCGAGGCCGGACGGGCGAGCGCCCGGGTCCGGAGCGCGAGGCGCCGTGCTGTCCGCGCCGCCTCGCTCCCCCGGGCACCGCGCCGCCGCCGCCGGGCGCGCGCCGGGACCATCGCGACGTACTGCCGCGGGACCTGCGGTGATTGTCCGGGCTATTGTCGTGTCCGCGCCGTCAAAAGACGCGGCGCATCCCGCGGATTTCCGGGCGTGCGCGGCCCTGGAAGCCGTGCCCTGACGCTTCGACGCGCGCCCGGACGCTCCGCGCGCCCCGGACGCAGCGCAAACGAGCCCGACCCCAAATGAGCGCCGCCTGCAATCCCCCTCAGCGGGTGACCACTCGTTCCCAGGCCTGTAGTATGTGGGTGCTCGTCTCACGGCAGGGCAGGACAGGGGGTGCAGGCCATGATGCGCGCGAACGTTCGCGTCCCGGCTCCACGCGGTGCCGCGGCTCATTGCGACGTCGGCGGGGTTCTGCGCTGCGACCGGCAGGCGGAGGAGATGCTGAAGGTCTTCTTTGCCGATGCCAGCGACGGCGCACCGGTGCCCGCCGAGCTGCGAGGGCTCGCGGAGGGGGCGCAGGTGGGGACGCCCGGGATCCGGAGGACGCTCGTCATCGAAGGGCTCGGCGAGCGGCTCCGTATCGAGGTCACCGCCGTCGGCAAGGGCAAGACCCAGTTCCATCTCTGGCGCGAGCCGCTCCCGGAGCCGCTGCAGCTCGGCCCCGAGGCGACCGTGGCGGGCCAGCCCGCCGACGGGCTCACGCACCGTGAGCGGGAGGTCGCGCTGCTCGTCGCCGACGGGCTCCGCTCCCGCGAGGTGGCGGAGCGGCTCGGCATCGCGTCCCAGACGGTGAAGAGCCACCTGAAGACCATCTTCGACAAGCTCGGCGTGCGGAACCGCGTCGAGCTGGCTCGCCGCCTGGTACAGCACTGAGCCC
>Ga0153916_10004376_pt1 | contig 10666 bp, 6 predicted proteins | sample Opewatmetagenome_FD_109642 | JGI IMG/M metagenome (GOLD analysis project Ga0153916, IMG submission 109642) | Freshwater wetland microbial communities from Ohio, USA - Open water 3 Core 3 Depth 4 metaG | ecosystem: Environmental > Aquatic > Freshwater > Wetlands | place: USA: Ohio, Lake Erie, Old...
GTTCAATGTTCCATACCTGATTGTTACTAACGGAATTAATCATTATTGCTGCAGATATCTTAAAGGCCAGGGAAAATATCAGTTTCTTGAAGAGATCCCTGATTATCCGGTTATTAATAGTGAGGATTGATCAACTGCAATAAATATTCATTTGTCCATGAATCTGTCCCCCGGAGCCAGTCTTTTTTTTCTCCGGCCACCTGGAATCCCGATTTGATAAAAAGATTATAGCTGGCCTCATTTCCCCTAACAACATTACAATACAGTTGATGTAATCCCAGTACTCTAAAAGAATAATCGATGAGGAGAGAAAGAGCTTCGGAGGCTATGCCCTGACGGCGGAACTCCTTTTTTGCTACAAGTATTCCTATTCCAGCTCTCCTGTGAAATGGGTCAAAATCAAACAGATCAATTGCTCCAACTGTTAATTTCTCATCATGACCGTCTGATTTAAGAGTGATCATTAATCGCATTTGCCTGATTTCATAAATATCTTTTTGGGATTCATCAATAAACTGCCGGAGGATATGTTTTGAATATGGAGCTCTGGTTTGGCTGATAAACCAGTTTTCAGTATCGTTTTCCCACATGTACAGATTATCAAGATCGTAAGGTTCCATAGCCCTTAGTATGATCTTTTCTCCTTCAAGAAAAACCATTTGAAGAGGTGTTTTTAAGGTAAGTATTATTTTTCTATAATGGTCTTGTAATTTCCGGAAGGTTGCGTAACCGAGAAGCGGTTGAGATTATGATTAAAATTAATTATAAGGGTATCCTGGGTATTCATATCAATAACCTTCAGGTTAAAATCTTCCCTGAAAAGGGAAGGTCCCAGCAAACCGGCGTTAAACGCACCTCTTTCAAGGATTTCGACATAATAAATATCCGAGGCGAATGGTTCTTCTTTGTCTCTGATTGCAAAGTATGCTTTTTCTCCATTTTCAACAGGAAAATAGAACAGATCGTCACCTGTAGTATTTAAAGGAAATCCTATGTTAATTGCATTAGTCCAGGTATTATCCTCAAGCAGGTCAGTGAAGAATATATCATAGCCACCCATATTGAAATGTCCCTTTGAGCTGAAATATAACCGTTTACCATCCAGGGTTATGAAAGGTGTCTCTTCATCAAGGTCAGTGTTTATCATAGTACCCATGTTTATCGCCGGACCCCATTCATTGTTATTCAATCGCTGTGACCTGTAAATGTCAAGTTTTCCATACCCCCCACGCCTGTCGCTGGTAAAATAAAGTGTTTGCCCATCACCGGAAATGCTGGCGTGTGTCTCATTAGTCCTGGTATTGATATTTTCATTCAGGGGTTGGGCTTTGGACCAGAAAAGACCGGAAAGGACACTCAAATAAATGTCATCATTAGTATCAGTTCTTTTTACAAGATACAACTCGGTGCCATCACTGCTTAAAGATGTGGGATACATGTCTCCGTCAGATCCTACCTGTGGATTAAGTACCTCAGGTTCTGTCCAGATTCCGTTGACTTTCCTGGATAAATGTATAGCATCATAGAATTTCTGCTGTGTAACAAAAACCATAGTATTACCATCGGCTGAGAGTACTGCCGCATAGTTGTCGCTTTCAGAATTAATGGGTGGTTCAAGCCGGATCTTTTGAAGATTGATTGGCACATCCTGGATGATCTTGGCCCTTCCACAAGCCCTGACCTCAGTTTCAACAATATTCAGATTATAATTTCCCTCAAAATCTTTTGAGTCCATAAAGGTCTGGTAAGTATCCAGGGCTTTGTCAAGTTCATTGTTAATCCGATATGCATTACCGAGATAATAGTAAGCATAGTGCGGAGCATTTGATTCTGTATATAATCGTTTCTTATATTTAATACTGGTCTGAGTAATTGCTTTTTCAAGGTAAGGTATAGCTCTGTGCTCCTGTCCAGGAATTTGAAGATAGGTCATCCCCGCTTTAAAATTGAAATTGACATTATCGGGGTATTTGTCCAGCAGCTGGAGGTAATAATAAAGAGCCTCCTGGTATTCCTCAGCGAGGAAAAAGAATTCACCTTCTGAAAACAGTTCTTCAGGATCAGTTATTTCCTGAGCAGATAACCTGGGAAAAAACAGACATGACAGTGTAATAATGATTAGGATCCTTTTCACCTTTATTTTATTTTCAGCTTATCAGGCACCGGTATAGGCTCAATTTTTACATTGGGAAGATCGGGCTTAATGACCTTAAATTCAACCCTTCTGTTCAGTTTACGTCCTTCGGGATTATCGGAGCCATCGGGATTTTGATTTATAGCAATGTGTTCGGTCTCTCCAAGAGCTTTAATCTGAAGTCTTCCGGCTTCAACACCTTTGGTTTTCAGATAGCCAACAGCGCTGTCAGCCCTTTTTGCTGAAAGATTCATATTATAAGCGTCAGCACCAATTGCATCCGTATGACCAATAGCAATAATATGCATTTCAGGAAACAACTTCATGATATCGGTCAGGTTATCAAGTGTAGTTTTAGCCTGGTTTGTGAGTGAGAATTTATCAAAATCAAAAAATAGCGCTCTCAGAAATACAATCTTAAGTTCAGCTTCAGGTTTAACTTCTTCCACCTTTTCTTCGGTTACTTCTTGCTTCACTTCTTCCTTCAATTCTTGACCAACTTCTTTCAACCCTTCTCCTTTCACCTCAGCGACTTCTTCAACTATTGGTTTGGTTAATTCTTCAGAAATCTGCTTGAGTGCCGCAAGATATTCAGACTCAGATTCAAATATCTCGAATCTGTATATATCCCTTAAACCGAAATTATCATCAGCAAATCTTGCCTGATAACCGTATTTACCATTTCCGGAAGGAAAGAAAAAAAGGTCATCGTCGGTGGTATTTAACGGGTAACCGAGATTTATGGGTTTTGCCCAGGAGCCATCCGCTATTTGTTCTGATTTGAAAATATCATATCCCCCGATATTAAAATGCCCCTGTGATGCGAAATACAGTACCTTCCCATCTTCAGATAGGAAAGGATGGTCTTCATTCAACTCAGTGTTAAGGGCAGGCCCAAGATTTTGAGATTGTCCCCAATCGCCGTTCGCATCTTTGTGGGCTACATAAAGATCCATCTCCCCAAATCCGCCTTTTTTATTACTTGTAAAGAAAAGAGATTCCCCGTCAGTGGATATCGAAGCATGTGACTCCCAGAACTTCGTATTAATATTTTTATTCAGTAGTTCAGATTTATCCCACCTGCCATTCTGATATTTAGAAAACATTATATCACTGTTGAAATTATCTTCGATATTCAGGAATAATTGAGTTCCGTCTTTTGACAGGCTATTCGCATATTGGTTCCCATCAGATTGTATCTCAGGTGTGATATTGATCGGTTCGGTCCATTTCCCGTCTACCTTCTTTGCGTATTTCAGGGCATTGTAAAACTTTAAAGCAGTCATAAAGACCATAACATTTTCATCTGCCGAAACAACAGGATTAAAATCAGAAAATAGTGTATTAATAATATCTCCCAGGTTATTCTGAATAACGTAAACGGGATTTTCCTGTGCCTTCTTTGCATTGTTGCAGGCAACTATTTGCTGATCTGCATATTTCGACATTTCGGATTTTTCATCCTTAAGGAGCTCTTTATATTTCTGGTATGACTGCACTGCCTTATCCAGCTGGTTTGTTATCCTGTACCCATTTCCCAGGTAAAGCCATGCATCATAAGGTGCCCGTGTTTCTTTAAATATTCCTTCCTGGTATTTGGAAGTAACATTTGTTACAGCTTTCTCAAGATATGGGATCCCCTTCGCTTTCTCACCTGGCATGTTCAGATAACATACACCTATCCTGTAATTGATGTTTGCGTTATTTTCATATCCTCTTGGTAATAATTTCTGATATTCTACTAAAGCATCTGCATAAGATTCATCCATCAGAAAAAATTCTGCATCCAGAAATATGGTTTTCAGAACTTCCTGATATTGTTGTGAATAAGATGTGAATATTACCAGGAAACATACTGTTATGAGGGTCAGGATCTTTTTCATCAGTTAGCTGGTTTAATGGTAGTATAGCAAATTTAAGAATAAAAATTGTGATATAATCCCTTTTAAGCTTCCTGTCCCTGTTTTTTCTTATTATTTTTCCTTCTTATCAGGAAAATAATTATTAACAGAATAATTAATAATCCGGCGCCAGAAAGATAATATACCAAACCGGATTTTTTCTCCATGGTTACCTGTGTGGCTTGAATTTGAGAAGGTTCGATTTTTTTGATGAGCTCCTGCCTGTCAAGGACATTTAAAAGATTAAGAAAGAGCTTGATTACGTCAGACTCTGTATAATTGTTATATTTTGCCTGTGCAAGAAGATAATTGAACAGGTCATTAATATTTTCAATTCCGGCGTCTTTAAGATTCAACCTTATTAATAATTCCTGAAGGGGACCACTTGCGGTACCAATAAGAATTTTCATTATTTCATTAAGATCTTCTGTTTCAAGGTAATCGAAAAGAAGATACAAGGCATCTGCCCTGGTATAACTATATGTATCAGCATTTTTCAACAGATAATTCATAAGGTCCACAGGATTCCTGAGATTTTCCTTTTCCAGATCAAGATCATCCAGAGCCTGTTTGAGTCCTCCAGTTGCGAGTTTGGTAAGGTTGTCAACAATATTAAGCAATTCTGTCCTTTGTGAAAGCTTCGTAAAAATATTATTGACTACCTGGCCTTCATATCCTCCAGTCTCAGAGTTTTTCATCAGATAATCGTACAAGTCCTGCAGGCTGGAAATATTTTCTTTACCAGGGTCCAGGTTAGATAATGTAATCTTAAGCGTTTCATTATCAGTCAGATCTATAAGCTGATCGATATATTCCTGCATGTATTTATTCTGGAGTTGCTTGAGGACCAGGTCATTATCTGAAGGTACCGGTGCTGGTTCGGTGACTGATTCTTTTATAGGTTGTTTTACTTTTTGGATTACATCGACGACTTTTTTCGGAGTATAGACAATCACCACGTCCTTATAGCTCAGGTTGCCGTCTTCATCGACCAATTTTAGTTTTAAAATATTTTTCCCGGCCACCGGCTTATAGGAATAGGTAAATCTCCTGCGATCAATCCTGAATGAATCAGTGTCGATATACTGCGAGTCGTGGTAAATGCTTACATACAGGTCAGAATTCCTTTCGAGTGTCATATCAATATCTACTATATTATCACTATTCACGTAGTACAATGAGTCTGAGAGTTTTATTTTGTCTACTATTTTCGGTTGAGGCATCTCCTTGAGTTTTTCTGCAAGGGCAAGCATTATGGCTGTTTTCATCTCCATTTCCTTCCCGATAAAATCTTTTGGAATGAAGACCGATGAGGTAGTTGCCTGAATATCCTCGCCCTGTATCAGGAGATCATACTGTCCTGAAGGTACATCAAATGAGAATTCGCCGGTTTCAAGATTTGCATAGGTACGAGCGACTGTATCCCGGGATAAGTACTCGATTACCTTAACCGTGACTGGTTTTGTGATTAATGCTTCAGGAGGAAAGCTGACCAGTCCTTTAATCCTGAACTTGCGCGGATGGGTGCCTGAAAATATTTCCAGCTTGTAAATATCAGTCCGCCCTAAACCGTTATCCAGAAATCTTGGGAAATATGCAAATATTCCGTTCTGTACAGGTAAGAAAAAAATATCATCTTCTGTTGTATTGATAGGGTAACCCGCATTGATAGGTACAGACCATGCTCCATCATCCAAAAGGCTGCAGTAAAAAACATCATATCCCCCCATGTTATAGTGTCCATATGAACTGAAATACAGTGTCTTCCCGTCATCGGTAATAAATGGAGTTTCTTCATTATAAATACTGTTAACAACAGGTCCCAGATTGACGGGATTTCCCCATTGGCCTGAAGCATCTTTTTTGGAAAAATAAATATCAAGTCCACCGTATCCGCCCTTCCTGTTACTTGTGAAGATCAGTGTATCATTTGTCCGGGTCAGACATGCATGTGATTCCCAGTATTTAGTATTGATATTATCGTTCAGCTTAGTCAGGGTCGACCAGGTACCATTTGAAAATTTTGATGTGTAGAGATCTCCAATGAAATTATCACTTCGGTAAATTAAAAGTATGCTACCGTCATATGAAAGTGATGTGGGATAAGCATCTTCATCGACACCAAGTTCTGGAATGATATTTCTTGGATGAGACCATACTCCATTAATCTTCTCTGAAAAGAAAACCGCATCATAAAACTGTTGTTTCTGGATGTAAACCATTTTTGTTTCATCACCTGATACAACTGGGTTAACATCAGAAAACCGGGTATTTATCCTGTCACCAAGGTTAATAATATCGAAGTCGATAGGCCTGGTTTTAAGATCAATATAATTATGGCATGCATTAATCTGTTCATCTACCAGTTTGTGATCATAAATTGCTGGATCTGACTGTTCTTTGAATTTCTGGTAAGTCTCGATGGCTTTATCGATCTGGTTATTGATCCTGTAAGCATTTCCAAGATTGAATAATGATTCAGGCGGTGCCGAAGTTTCTTTGAAATTATTTTCTTTATAATCAGGATTTATGTCTGTGACAGCACGTTCAAGGAAACTGATGGCTTTTTCCTTTTCATAGGAGTTATTCAGATAACATACTCCAATTTTAAAGTTTATATTATCATTCTCTGGAAATTTTTCGTTTAACCTTAAATACAGGGGCAATGCTTCATTATATTCTTCAAAAAGGAAATAGGATTCAGCTTCCAGGAACATTTCCCTGTAGTTGGGTTCTCCCTGTGAGTAAAGGCTAAAAGAAATGATCATGCACAATAGGAGCGACAATAGTACTTTTTTAGTCATAGCTTAATCGATTGACTTCTTAAAAAATTCTCTATTAAAGTATTAAATTTTCAGCAAAATACCAGCAAGGTTAAATATATAAATTTGACTGATGGTTAATAACTGGTCTTTAAGAATAGTTATTAACTGATAAATGAATATTACCGTACTTCAGATTATAGTCAGTGATTACCCTGAACCTTCCGACCTATTTCCCTTAATCCGGTAAATAAAATCCGGGCATCGGTTAAAATATTGTAGTTTTTCGCATATCCTGCATTTAGCAGATCTATTGCATTTTCAGGTAAATCGGGATTTTTTAGCCCATCCAAAGGAGTCAGAATACTTTTTTTGACTTTTGGAAGACTGGGATTACCATTTTTAAATAAGGGATAATAGCCGATCCATGTATAGGAACCGGATAGTACTTTGAATATATTTAGAAAGCCCTTCCATGGTTTTTTTACCAGGAACAGAATAACCGGATAGGTTATCAGTAAAAGCAGAGAAGATATAAGGTCGAAAATTCTTTTATTTCTTCTGCTGGAGCTTTTCGTTATAGAGCTGAAATCGATGAGGTATAAGTCTCCTGCAGTATTAATAGAGTTGCTGCCAATGATAGACAGGCTCTCGGGCGGTGCAATTTTATAATTGACCCGGATGTCGGATAGGCTTATCATTGTGCTGATAATTGCCTGTGCGGAAATATCAGATGCGCAGAAAATAATCTCATCAATCCGGTTTATCTTAATTATTTCAGGGAGCTGGCTTGCATGTCCGAGAAATCTGTCGGACGTATCAGGTCTGGCACTGACGAATCCAATGACTTCCGGACGTATTTCAGTATTCTTAAGCATGGATCCTACTCTTTCCCCTTCCTGTAAAGATCCTACAATGATAATTCTCTTTTTCCTGGTGGTACTCAGTTCAAAACCCGGAATTCCTGAAATGTGTGATAACAGCCTGAGCAATATTCCTGATAATAACGACCATGCACCACCCAGAAGCAAAAGAGCCCTGGAGTACCGAAGGCTTTCGGGCAACAGTGCATATATGACAAGTATTATAAAGGTGCCAGCTAAAATTCCTCTTATGACCGAACCAAGCTTGAACGGTCGATCATAACCACCTGAAAAGAACAACGATAGAATCCAGACTATTATGTAGGCTGGAACTACAAAGTGCATATATTCAGCAGGATACCCGCCCCCCTCGGGGAATTTATAACTTTCCCATATTGGTTTAATAATATAAAAACCCAGGTAAATAAGGGCAGCATCAAAAATCGGTATGGCGATATTTTTGAGGAACCGCCTGGCGATAGCAAGTAAAGCTCTGAAATAAATAGCTATATTGATCAGCAGAGTATAACTTTTTGCCATTCTGGGTGAGAAATGTTTCCTGGCAAATATTATCATGGCATTATAAAATGTAAGTACATAATTCATGCTTCCCTTCCTGGTACTTTCCCCTTTATAATGTATAATTGTCGTCTCCGGGAAGTATATGTTTCTGTATCCTGCCTTAATCAAACGGTAAGAGATATCAATATCCTCTCCGTACATAAAGAAGTCTTCATCAAGAAGACCAACCTTGTCAATTGCTGTTTTCCTGAGCATCATAAAAGCTCCCGGAAGCACTTCAACATTATGAATTTGATTCTCATCGAGATATCCCAGGTGGTACCTCGAAAATACCCTGGATTTTGGGAAAAGCCATGAAAGACCAAACATCTTATAAAAGGCAATGCGTGGAACAGGGAACGATCTCTTTGATTCAGGAAGGAAATTCCCTTTACCATCGATCATCTTGACACCAAGGGCGCCTGCATCAGGATTCTTTTCCATATGATCCAGGCATTTTTTAAGAGTATCTTCTTCAATAACAGTATCCGGATTAAGCAGCAAAATATAACTGCCTGCAGCCAACCTTATTGCCTGGTTATTTGCTTTGGAGAATCCCAGATTTTGATCATTTTCAATAAGATGCACTTCGGGGAATTTTTCCCTGACCATTGCACAGGAACCATCAACAGAATTGTTATCAACGACAAATATTTCAGAGGATATATTCTGTGAAGCTTTCCTTGCAGCATGAAGGCACTGCTCGAGGAAATATTTAACATTGTAGTTAACGATAATTATTGAAAGGTCTACAGACATTTGCCGGTTTATTATTGATTGGCTTATCAGATCCGGAGTACCTGTAACAGATTTTCTAGAATAATTCTTCGAGTATCACCTGGTTTCGTGTCAGATCGTCAAAATTTTCCCTTTGCCTTATCAGGTAATCCTTTTTCTTATGGATCATGACTTCAGCTGGTTTGTAACGTGAATTATAATTTGAAGCCATGGTAAAACAATAAGCTCCCGCATTCAGGAAAGCCAGGTAATCACCTTCACTGATTTCAGTTATTTTCCTGTTCCAGCCAAAGGTATCTGTCTCACAAATATAGCCAACTACTGTATAGATTCTCGTTTTACCGTCAGTCTTGGAAACATTTATTATCTGGTGGTATGCATCATAGAACATCGGTCTTATCAGGTGATTCATACCGGTATCCAGTCCGGCAAAAACTGTGGATAAAGTTTGCTTGACCACATTCACCCTCGCAATAAAATATCCTGCTTCACTAACCAGGAACTTTCCGGGTTCGAAAATAAGGGTCAGCTCTTTTCCATATTCTTTACAAAACTGGTTAAACTGTTTTGATAAACTTTTTCCAAAGGCATCAACGTCAGTAAAGATATCATCAGGGTGATAAGCTACCTTGAATCCGCTTCCGATATCAATATAATCAAGGTCGGGTAAATTCTTCGCTGTTTCCAGGAGAATCTCGACACCTTTCAGAAATACATCTATATCAAGGATATCTGAACCGGTATGCATGTGCAGTCCTTCCACTTTCATTCCATTTGTCTGAATAATCCTCTCAACATGTGGCATCTGGTATATTGAAATGCCAAATTTTGAATCAATATGCCCTGTTGAAATTTTATGGTTAGCCCCGGCCATTATATGTGGATTAATCCTGATACATATTGGGACAGATGATCCGTACTTAATTCCAAACTGTTCCAGGATAGAAATATTATCGATATTGACTCTTACACCCAATGTTACAGCTTCATCAATTTCATCAAGGGAAACGCAGTTTGGCGTATAAAGAATGTCTTTTGGATTGAAACCCGCCAGCAGAGAAAGGCGTACCTCCTGGATGGATACCGCATCAAGTCCTGCACCCAGATCACGAAAAAAGCGCAGAATATTCACATTCGTCAGAGCTTTGCAGGCAAAATAAATCCGGATATTAGTGTTACGGAATGCCTTCTGAAGCCTTTTATATTGTGATTTCATTTTTGATGTATCATACACATATAAAGGTGTCCCGTACTTTTTAACTAAATTAAGCACAGGTACTTCGTCAATCACATACTTTTTATTCTGAATTACCATTTTATATAAATCTTATTTCTTTTCCTGTTTTGAATTTCTAAGTGTTGTTATAAAAAGAGTGCGGTTAATAATTGACCGGCCAAGAGTTATTTCATCTGCATACTCAAGTTCGTCTCCTATTGCGACACCCCTTGACAGGGTTGTTATTTTCACCGGATATTTGTTCAACCTTTTATAAATATAAAAATTTGTTGTATCACCTTCCATAGTGGTGCTTAGGGCAAGAATAACCTCTTTAATATTGTCTGAAGATACTCTCTCATCGAGTGCATCAATAAACAAATCAGCCGGACCAACACCCTCCATCGGGGAAATTATACCTCCCAGTACATGATAAACGCCTGAATATTGCTGGGTATTTTCAATTGACATCACGTCACTGATATTCTCAA
>Ga0153916_10004377_pt1 | contig 10666 bp, 11 predicted proteins | sample Opewatmetagenome_FD_109642 | JGI IMG/M metagenome (GOLD analysis project Ga0153916, IMG submission 109642) | Freshwater wetland microbial communities from Ohio, USA - Open water 3 Core 3 Depth 4 metaG | ecosystem: Environmental > Aquatic > Freshwater > Wetlands | place: USA: Ohio, Lake Erie...
CTACTATCGCCCTAGCAAAAGAATAATATTCTGGTTCAGACCGGGGCCCACCGACTCGATTAGAGTCGAGGTTGTTAGAATGACAGATAACGAAATGCTTGTAGAATTGAGAGAGATACGAAAACTACTGACTCCCCCAGCCCCACCGGCTCCACCGAAGGGACTGATCAACGAGTTCGTTGCTTTCATCTCTGCGTACAAAGTGCTTGGGCTAGCTGTCGCGTTCATCTTGGGTATCTACATCGGTAATGTTGTTGGAGCATTGGTCAGCAGCTTCATTATGCCGCTGGTTGCCATAGTATATCCTGCCATCAGTCCACCCGCACCAGATAATTACGTACTCTCTGGAGGTCCAATCATGGACAGCCTAATCACTTTCATCATAGTCGCATTCGTGGTCTTCATCATTGTGAAGATTGCATCAAAGCTCGGGATCAAGTAGAACAAGACTTGTAAGACAAATAAAGGAGGGGAGCAAACACTCCCCCCGTCTTCTCTTTTTTGGTATGCGCAGATTACGTCAGGGCACCAATGATAAGAAACAGGAAACCGACTCCTATGAGTATGAGCATGAGCTCAGAAAGAAGGTATCCTGCTACATTGAGGGTGTAGTATCCCAGATAGAAGTAAGAAACATATGCGCCGAGACTAATCATAGGCATGATTAGAGGTAAGACTCCTACTATGATTAGCAAGAGTCCAAATATAGCTAAACCTTTTCCCATTCTTTTCATCTCCGGATGGTTACTCTTTTCATAAACAAATCAGTATTTGTGCGTTGTGTCATCAAACTAGCACTTTCTGACCATGGAAGCACAGCAGTTCACTATGTTTCATTTGGTGACCGATCAACAGAAGGTCTTCATTGGCCAATATAAGGTGCTAGGCATGCACAATAGGCCCACAGACCGCCGTTCACCTACCCGTTGATATTGGCAGCAATGCTTGATTCACGAAATCCTCAAGTTCGCTGCGAACCTGTTCGACACCCTCATGATGATCTCTGGCATCAGGCGTGTACAGGCTTGTCACGATTCTCTTTTGCTCTCCCAAATCATCAATCTCCCATCGACCGACGACTCTGCCATTCAACCATATCGAAGGTCTGACTTCCCCAGTGGCTGCTAATGTCCTGCTTAGCATCGCTCGTGGTGCGTCAGGATTGGACGGCCAGTAGTGTCTCCTATCTGCAGGGGACAACCTGGCCTGGATATCCTCGTTGATGAAGTCGGTTCTATCAATGAACGCCTTGAGAAAATGGTCCTCGTATGGTAGGAACCAGACTATGTCCTTTTCTGGTCTTTCGATGGCCGATGCAATCTCATGGTCAGATGTGCGCATGTAGCACTCTCTCTCACGGTGGAGGATCATCGTAATATCATCCCCCAGGTTCTGCACTGCTCTCTTGACTGCTGCCTTGGTCAGGTTCAGCCACCATGCAATGTCATCGACTGACACTGGTCCAAAGCGTCCAATGTGACCTCTAATCAACTTGGTAGTTGCTTCTTGTTCATCTAACACCTTCAACCTGAAACCACTGACCCATCTGTCAAGCAGGGCGTAGGATGTGAGATTACTGCGAGCATGATTTGCCTTGGCACGGACCACCTCACCTCGCGCCATGAGCATCAACAGAGCAGAGCGTACATGAGCCTTGTCAGGTACTATCCGTTTCAACGCACTTGTTCGCAGAGGGCCGTCTTGCAGTGCTTCTCTCACGTGGCTGAGCATATGCTCGATCTCTCGATCACTCAGCTGGTCGACTTTCGCAAATTTGTCATTTCTGCAGACCTTGTACAATGCAGGTCCTGTGGCACTGATAATCATGGAGAGATTGTCGATATGTATGACATGGAGGGTTGTCCTGAATGCATGAGTCCTGACCAATCTCTCTCCATTGTTAATTGACTCAAACATCCTCCTCGCGTCAAAGTCACCTATCCTTGCCCACACCGAGAAATAGGGTGTCCAGTAGTCTGTGGAATGCAGTCCCAGCTGCGCCTTGGCCACCTCATAGCAGTCCGAAACCTTCTCGTCCAGAAGATGCTGCTTCCGAAGTTGATTCCAGTGAATCTGTTCTGGAGTTGGCTCTGTCATCATTTCGTCCCTCTGAGAGGAGGTTCTATCCATCATGAGGCCAGTTCTTCTACTTTCTGACTCTGGATTATTTGAATCCCTCCCGCAATTGGAGTTTCCTTTCACTTGGATGAGTTTTCCCAGTTAGAGTCTCTCGGGTTGCTCTATGCCGGTCTGCCATCTTCCCTGAACGGGAGGAACACAGAGTAGTATAGCCTTAAGAGCGCCCGCTGGATGTATGCCCAAATAGGTCTTCTACGACCTAATGAATACTGCTTCCTACGGATCATGTTGCCATGTCCGAAACATCGGTTCCTCCCAAATCTGCACACCTTGAACTAAGGGCATTTTCAACTCTATTCACTTTCTTCTTGGCAATCTTTCTGGTACTCTGGGGTGTATCTGGGACAATTTACTACTGGGAAGCATGGATTTACATTCTCTTCTTCTCTGTCCTTGAGACATTCATGGCGCACTCTCTTGTCCGCAACGAACCTGAATTGTTAGGCAAACGCCTTACCTTGCGGGAAAAAGATACTATTCAACAGGGGCTAATTCTGTTTGGTGGAATCAACTATGTGTTGATGTACACCATACCCGCGATTGACCGCCGTTACGAATGGAGTATAATGCCTGTTTGGGTTATGATTGTGGGGTACATTCTACTGGGTATTGGATGGACTATGACCCACAGAGTCTTCCAGATCAATCGATGGGCCGGCAGAGCCATTCAAGTCCAAGAAGGTCAGAAGGTTATCAGTACAGGGTTGTATGGGATTGTCCGTCATCCCATGTACTTGGGAGGTTGGCTTATTTCTCTGGGGACCCCCTTGGTGCTTGGATCTTATTGGGGTTTGATTGCGTCTATTACTTGGTTAATCATGCTCATACTTCGGCTGTCGAATGAGGAAAAGATGCTCATACGAGATTTACCCGGCTATGAAGACTATTGCAAGAAAGTCAAATATCATTTAATTCCAGGTATTTACTAATTAGAAGAACAGAGAGTTCGACTCATTGATGCCTGCATGAGAGAAGTAGATTCCGGTGGACCTGCTCTGGAGTTGGCTCTCTCATCACGCAGTCCCTCTGTGAGGACGTACTGTCTGGTATGTGACTAGTTCTTTTACTTTCTGACTCCTAATCATTCGAATCCAGCAATGGTGATCTCAGTAGGTTTAGTCTGTCCTCGCACCGCTACTATGCGGGCACCGAATCCTCCAACCATTCCACTGAAGAGCCAGATGAAGTAGATATCCCAGGACAGGTCAAGAGTCAGTGGGTTCCATCCCAGCCCGGTACCTATGACCTGCCAAATGACCAAGTCCGCGCCCAGGGACAGCGCGAGAAATAAAGAACCCGCCATGATTCCCTTGACTAGGGCGCATATGTGGAACCTTAGACTACATTCCCCACCGACAAGGTTTCTGTAGGTAATCGGTATGACTACAAGGGGCACTCCGATGATTGTTGCCATCCAGTAATAACTAGGACCAAGAAGTACTCCGGCTATAACTCCCACTAGGAGCAATATCGGGTAAAGAACAATCCATGTCTTCAGAATCCATAGCCAGCTCTTCAGTTCTATAGGTATGCTCATCATCGTGACCGCCGCTCAGGCACCTCTATCATTGATTACTCCTCGCATTGATGCCATAAGAGAGATGCGGTATCGACATCCTGAGTCGTCAGCCTATCCTCCATTCTCCGTTACTCTTTCTTAGCCCGTAGTTCATTCTCTTTAATTCTTGCCTTGACAATTCTTGTCACGAGTTCAGCGGGAAGTGGCCTTTCGGTTGAGAATTGGATGGTTGTTCCAGACGTACGATAGGGCTTGAGTTCGTTGCTAAAGCTTCTCAAGGTCGGTTCACTCACTACAATGAGACTGCAATGGTTCGTGAATGCTGCAAAGTGGACCAATGGCCCGTGATACTTGTAGGTTGGAATTCGGTAGCTAATGACTTCATCAGCTTTCGGCGCGGCAGCTTTGATCACATTGCGAAGCTCTTCAAGAACGGCTCTTACAGCTTGAGGTAGTGGTTCAAGGTAGTCGTCCACAGTTTCGACCAATGTGCCTTTCTTGGTTGCTTCTCGTTTAGATACAGTTCTCTTCATTCGCTCATCCCCGTGCGTTTCTTGCTTCATGCTTTTCCTCTCATTCTATCCTGATAGTAGATGTTCGGCTCGTACGTGGGTGGCCATTGGGGCGCGTTATCCAATACTTCCTCAATCTGTTCCAGAACGTCCGTTGAGAGTTCCACGTTGGATGCTGCTGCGCTCTCAAGCACATGCTCAGGTCTTGTTGCTCCGGTTATCGCTGCGGAAACCTCGGGCCTTCTCAGAATCCATGCCAATGCCAGCTGCCCTGTAGTGATGCCAAGGGATTTAGCGATCTCTCCCAGCCTTCTCACCTTGGACAGATTCTCTTCTGTGAGCAATTCCTTCATGTCCTCTGATTTCGAGCCCCTGCTTCCATCAGGGATGCCATCGTTGTATTTTCCAGTGAGAAGCCCCTGTGCAAGAGGACTCCAAACGGTGAGGCCCATACCATGAGTTCTGACGATATGCATAATCTCGAGCTCGATATGCCTTGAGAACATGTTGTACATTGGCTGCTCCACAATTGGTCTATGGACATGCATCTCCTTTGCCACAGCCTGAACACGTTCGAGTTGAGCCGCAGTCCAGACAGAGGTACCCCAGTAAAGCACTTTGCCTGTCCTGACCAGGCCATCGAGGGTTTCCACGGTCTCTCTGACAGGCGTGAGATGGTCGTACCTGTGAAGGAAGTAAATATCGAGGTAGTCAATATTGAGTCGGTTGAGAGTGCCTTCAATGGCACGGGTGATGTTCTTCCGGCTATTACCCCAAGCATTGATGTCTTTACTCATCGGCCAGAACACCTTGCTTGAGATGACAAGGTTTTTCCTGTCGACAGTCTCCTCGGCAAGCCATTCGCCAATGACCTGCTCGGCTCTTCCTCCAGCGTAGATCTCGGCGCAGTCGATGAAGTTTATACCCTGTTCCACTGCTGTATTCATACATTCCTTGGCAACCCGGTCCTCGACAGTACCGCCATAGGTCAACCAAGAGCCAAGGGAGATCTCACTGATTTTTAATCCGCTTTTTCCAACTCGTCTGTACCGCATAGGCTTCCCCATGGTGAGATGGAAAATTAACTATAAATAAGATTCGCTACGGGCCAAAAGCTGTTGCGATGTGCTCTATCTGATGCATACTGTACGGCCTGCCTTGTATGTCGAAAGTTTGAAAGGACGCCATCTGAAACTGAATGAGTGGTGAGAATGCTGACCTGCTATTTCAGACACCTGAAGTTGATCTTTGAGCAGATTGGAATTGAAGTCACGGCGGCTAACAGAAAGGAGATCGACAGAAAGATACACGAAATGGTAGGAGTTCCCTACAGCAATTGCCCAGCAGCATGGAAAGCAATCAAGAGCAGAATGGCAGAAGACGAAGAGAAGTTCCTGGCTGATCTCGATAGGGTTCTCGCCTAGTCTCCCTGCTCAGGACTCCCTCCAAATTGCCGGTGATGCGAATAAGATAAAGCCAAGTTCAATTGTTCTCCCGTTCATGTTCAGTCCCTTCCGCAGGATAGTAGATACCTTCCGAGAGCGAGGAGCCACTACACCCGAGAAGGCATTGACATGGAAAGAACTCGGACTTCCAGAGAAGCTTGAGCATGTCGAGCCTCCCATCCCTCCAGGCATGGATCCCGTTGTACGGGTGGGAAACAAATACTACCTGTCCGAGGAGCGACTGGCTGTCTTTCGGGAGCAAGTAGGTTTTCCCAGTCCTATGCGCGAATGGTTGCAGCATACTGCTAAGGTTCCAAAGGGATTCCTGCGATACAGGGTACTGCACAAGCTCAGAGAACGTCCCATGTCTGGAGCTGAGCTCACATCTGCAATTGGATCTGAGCTGGGCGGTGGATGGAAGCCAAGACCAGGTTCTATGTACCCGTTATTGAACAGCCTCCATCGGGAAGGTCTGACGCGGCAGCTCTCTGATTCTGACGGGAGAACCAGAAGATACGAACTCACAGACAAGGGTATCGAGTTCCTCGAGTCTGAAGTTGATAGTTGCGGTGAGCTTCGCGAGAAGATCGAGCACGCACTCTTTCCCGGACCTTTTCTTCAAGACTCCAACCACTTTGAGGAGATTCCACCATCTATACGGAACCTATTCCAGACTCTCCCAGTTCTCCCCATGGTAATTATGAGCGATCCTTCCCCTGAGACTCTCAAAGAACTATCAGACGCAGCTGAACGTTTCACTGCCGCGATTGAGAAGGCACGCAAGAAGATAGAGCCCCAGTAGGCGGTCCACTAGTCTTTTTTGAAGTCAAGTGATAGTGAGTTTATGCAGTATCGCAGGCCTGTCGGATTTGGACCATCATCGAAGACATGCCCGAGATGGCCTCCGCACTTCTTGCACACTACCTCGATTCTTGTCATTCCATGGCTCTTGTCGATCTTCCTTTCGACGCTATCTTCGGATAGTTGGTCCCAGAAACTAGGCCAGCCACTACCTGACTCGAATTTCGTTTTTGAGGAGAAGAGCTCATTTCCGCATCCTGCACAGACATACACACCATCCTCCTTGTGATGAACATACTTGCCCGTGAAGGGGGGCTCTGTACCGCACTGTCTGAGGACGCGGTACTGCTCACGACTGAGTTTGAGTTTCCATTCGTCAGTTTCCTTTTTCATCTGCATCACTTGGTTAACAATAGTTCAGGGAGTAGATAATCTCTTCCATAGGTCATCACCATTTTGACCAGATTCGCCTGAAGACGACATCAAAAACCCCATCTGACTCCGTTCCTGAGGGCACATGAGCAGTATGACCACCATCCCTGTATGAGTCTTACTGCAATATTGTCAGACCAACCGATTTATCAGAAAGCTAGTACATAGAGAGGGCGCAAAAAAGGCAATTTCAGGAGATTTGGAAATGGCGTCAAAAGAATTAATCGATATGATGAACAAGGGAATCGCACGAGAGATTCAGGTGAGTATTCAATACATGTGGCAGCATGTACGAATCTATGGCTTTGACCATCTGGCAATTGCTGACGAACTGAAGAAGACTGCTATTGCAGAGATGAAACACGCTGAGAAGATCGCTGAGAGAGTGGACTACTTGGGTGACGTCCCTACAACGACTCCGGCGAAGATCACAGTGGGTAATGAGCCGAAAGAGATGATTACTCTCGATGTGAAAGCTGAAGAGGAGGCAATCGCTCTCTACAAGACCATCATTGAGAAAGCAGATGCCGAGAAGGACTATGTCACTCGGGAGATGTTTGAGGACATACTTGCTGACGAAGAGGACCATCACAACACATTCACGACACTTCTACAGAAACAAGCCGCTCCATGAAAGTGTCGAAACTCAGAATCGCAATAATGAAGTAGACAGATAGGTCAAAGCCAATTGCTACTGCATACTTGGCTTTGACATATCTTGTCTATAGAATAGCAGTTTCGTCATCTCAGCTGTAATGATGTAGGCTACAATAAGCCCTATCAGACTAATATTGTTCCATACTGGCAGTATCACAAGCCCAAGCAATTCTGCAATAGGAGAGTAGGGCAATACAATCACCACAGCCAGCATAATAGCTGATGACAGAAGCAAGTACTTACTCGGTCTACTTCGAAGGAAGAACCGACGCGTTCTGATTACTAGCACTACAATAATCTCTGTTGCTATGGAGAAAGTAAACCAACCTGTACGAAACTGGTCTACGGTAGAACTCAATACGAGTAGAAGAACACCAAAGGTCACAAAATCAAAGAGAGTGCTTTGAAGCCCGAATACGACCATAAATCTTTTGATGAAACTTATGTTCCACCGTCTTGGACGTTCTACGAGTTCAGAATCTACGCTATCAGTTGAGATCGTGGTCAATGGGATGTCTGTCAATAAGTTGATGGCAAGTATTTGTTTGGGCAATAGGGGAAGGAACCAGAATAGAAGTGATGCACCAGCCATACTTATCATATTTCCAAAATTCGCGCTTATTGTGAATGAGATGTACTTGATAGTATTTGCGAATGTCTCCCTTCCCAAGGAGATTCCTTTGACTAAGACACTAAGGTCTCTCTCAAGGAGGACAATCTCAGCTGCTTCTTTTGCAACATCAACAGCACCGTCAACTGAGATTCCAACATCTGCTGCATGTATTGCTGACGCATCATTGATGCCATCGCCTATATAGCCAACAACATTTCCTGCTTTTCTGAGTGCAAGTATGATACGCTCTTTTTGGTTCGGTTCAATCTCTGCAAAGATATTCGTCACTGCAGCCTGACTGACTAATGCTTCTTCACTCATCTGTCTAATCTTAGTACCCACCAAGATCTTCGGACTGTCCCAACCTACCTGAGCCCCTACCGACGCAGCAATCAACTGGTTATCGCCAGTTATGATTTTGAAGTCAACATTCAATGAATGAAGGGCCCGTATTGTTTCCTTTGCATCCTGTTTCAATGGATCTTCGAGGACCACAAACCCCAGGAACCGCATATCCTTCTCCATACTTCTATCAATTGAAGGCTCATCTACGAATTTGTAGGCAAGTCCAAGGGTCCTGAAACCCTGTCCGCTCAATTTAGTATACAGCTCATTGATAGTTCCCCGAAGCTCTTCTATGTCCACTGCCACGCCCTCTTCAAGTTCAGCAAATGAACACACATCGAGCAGACCGAGAACTGCACCCTTTGAAATCATCAGTTTTCTCGGCCCATCTGCAACTAGTATGCTCAGCCTCTTCCGGACAAAATCATAAGGGATTTCATCAATCTTTGTATATCTCTCAAGACTGAACGACTTGTGGTTGATAATGGCAGTATCAACTGGATTCTCATACCCTCCTTGAAGAGCTGCATTTAGATATGCGTACAATAGAACCCTTTCACTGTCATTGCCTGTAGGTCCAACTGCAGAATGGACGTGCATGATGCCCTCTGTAATGGTTCCAGTTTTATCAGAACATAGGATGTTCATGCTCCCAAAGTTCTCAATCGAATTGAGCTTCTTGACTATTACCTTCTTCTCCGCCATCTGCTTTGCGCCGTGAGCAAGGGTTATGCTTGTGATTGCAGGAAGGAGTTCCGGTGTGATTCCAACTGCAAGAGCAAGGGCGAAGAGGAATGAGTCTAGTATAGGTCTCTCGAAGTAGACATTCAAGGCAAAAATAGCTAAGACAAACAACAAAGCCAGCTGCATCAGCATTGAGCCGAACTTATCCATCCCACGTTCGAACTCGGTCTTTGGCTCCTTCACACTCAGTCTTTCAGCAACCTTTCCAAACTCTGTTCTTAGGCCAGTGTTGACGACAACAACTCTAGCTGTTCCACTGGTCACGCTTGTTCCCATGAACACCATGTTTGCACGTTTGCTCAGTTGCGTGTCAGGGTCTACTACACCAGATCTCTTGTCATCTGGCAGTGTTTCTCCGGTTAGTGCTGCTTCATTGACGAACAGATCCTTGGATTCTAATATGATACAGTCTCCAGGTACAATATCGCCAGCATTGAGAATAGCGATATCCCCGGGTACTACACCCTCCAGTGGTATTTCGACCTTCGCCCCATCACGAGAGACCTCTGCTGTGACACTGATTATGGACAGCAGTTTCTCTACAGCATTTGTAGACACATGCTCCTCCCAAAAGCCAATGATGCTGCTTAGCAACACGATAGAAGTGATAATCAAGCCATCCGTGTCATCACTCGTCACAAATGCTAAGAACGCCGCGCCTAGCAAGATTAGAACAAGTGGGCTCCTGAATTGATTGACAAAGAGAATGAAAGCACCAGACCTCTTCTTGGTCTTGATGCGATTTGGTCCATAGAGTTGCAGTCTCTCTGCAGCATCCGCAGATGCTAGACCAGCATAGCTAGTTCCAAGTTGCTGGAGCAATGTATCTTGATTGACGCTCCAGAATCTATCATTCACTGGCTCCATTTTACAGCACAAGCCTATTGCATAATTCAATTAAATAGTTTGACAACCCCCAAGATGGAATTCCGGCAGACCCATTGTTTGTGTTTTTGGCTTGATTATGATCCCGCATATGTCAGACAGATTGAGTGGATTTGATGAATTGCATAATCACATCCGCAACCATTCCTGCACCAATACTATTCAGATGGAGATAGTCGGTATGTAGTCGGAATCCTGTGTCTTCTGCTATTCTATCCCAGCTCTTCCTGAGGAGATGTCGTTTGGCTATTGCTTTGTACATCTGCATATTCGTTGTCTCAAAGGGATACTTCGGAGCTCCTGGATTCTCTCTGAGGTACGCTGTCATCTGCTCCAGCAGGGGAAGATATGTCACATCTGTCTCCGTTGCTATCACCTTGACAGTCGTACCGTAGCTCAGACTCAGAAGGAATGCCGGATGATCAGGTTTCTCTCCTATCGTGGGGATTGAGAGGAGTGCTATCCGCGCAGAGGTCTCGTCCTGTAGTCGTGTGACAATCATTCTCAGGGTTTCTCGGAACCATGCATGATCCGGAAGCTGAGGAAGCTTCATCTTTCTCATATGTGCTCTCCC
>Ga0153916_10004378_pt1 | contig 10666 bp, 8 predicted proteins | sample Opewatmetagenome_FD_109642 | JGI IMG/M metagenome (GOLD analysis project Ga0153916, IMG submission 109642) | Freshwater wetland microbial communities from Ohio, USA - Open water 3 Core 3 Depth 4 metaG | ecosystem: Environmental > Aquatic > Freshwater > Wetlands | place: USA: Ohio, Lake Erie, Old...
ATATATTGTAAAGTTTAAAGATAATGAAATGAATCAGTTTTACAAATACGAAGGGAAACTTGCTACATGCCCCATCATTGAATTTATTGCCAGATATAGTAACAGGTGCCATGGGAAATTAGTTGATATAGGTTGTGGAAATAAGCCTTACATAGATTATTTTACCCATGTCGACAAACATATCGGACTAGATATTTCCAACGATGCGGCAGATATTATCGCAAATGCCAAGTTTTTACCAATAAAAGGTAATTCTATAGATGTGGTGCTATGTAACCAGGTGATCGAACATGAATCGGAGCCCGAGAAAATAATTGCAGAGATTCCAAGAATTCTTAAAGAAGGAGGAGTTTTAATCTTGTCTGCTCCACAAATGGGAAGATTACACGGAGAACCCCATGATTATTATAGATATACAAGATGGGGATTAAAATATCTTTTAGAGAAAAATGGCTTGACAATTGAAACCATTGAGCCTCATGGTGGCATTTTTAGATCAATTGGCTCACATTTGGATTTCTTCATCATTGATTATTTTGGGACAATGAACTGTTTAAAGAAGATATTGAGATACACAGTTATTAATATAAATAATTTCATTTTCAACTTCTTAGATAAGTTAATATGTTGGGAGAAAGATACCTTGGGCTATAACGTTATTGCAAGGAAGGAAAGTCATTAATCATATGGCGGAAAGGGCACATCCCAACGATCCAGGCTTTAAAGATAGATGGCTCGGGTTTAAAAAAAGTCATTACAAAACAAAATTGTACGAAAGATATAAATTCATAAATAACTTTATTGAAGGGAAAAAAGTACTAGATGTTCCGTGCGGTGTCGGGTGGGGTACAAGTTTGCTGAAGGGATCTGACTTTGTCATTGGTGTGGATATATCCGACGAAGCGATAAACTATGCAAAAACGCGTTATGAAAATAAGCATAGAAAATTCTATGTTGGCGATATGCAAGCGATCAATTTAAAGGACAATTCCGTTGATGTTGTGGTTTGTTTAGAAGGTTTTGAGCACGTATCGAAAGATATCGGTGCAAGATTTATAGCAGAAAGTAAACGAGTGCTTAAACAAGGCGGGTTATTAATCATGACATGTCCTGTGCTTAATGAAAGGGGAGAAAGGACTGGAAATCCTTATCATTTATCTGAATATCCAGAAGATGAGCTGATTGAAATACTAAATAAACACTTTAGAATATTAAGCTTGGAAAGAATACAAGGGCCGGATGGTCCTGAATATAGAGCTGTCCTGTCAAATATTAAAGAAGGGCGCCTTACAAGTAAGTGATTGTATGAACGTACTATTCGCAACGTCAGCCGCTCCAAAGAAAAGCCCTTTTTTCACGGATGAGAAAAGGCCCCCCTTAGGGATGGGTTCTCTTATTTCATTGACAAGAAATGACGAGCACAAGGTATTTTTCATCGATAATTACTTAAAACCATCAGATTTTATCGAAGACGGATATTTACAGAAAAACAGAATTGATCACGTCGCAATTCATGCGAACACAATCTGTTATCGAGACACTTTGAGAATGTTTAACGAGATTGAAAATCTAAGGAAAAAGGGTTTATGGGCAGGTAAGATCATTGTTGGGGGACCTCACACTTCAGTAGCTCTGGGTACTATTCCAGAATTTGTGGACTATGTTGTTCAAGGTGAAGGAGAACGGGCAATTTTAAAAATTATCAATGGTGAAGTAAAGAGAAGAGTTATAAGAGAGGAGAGAATAAGGGATTTAGACTCACTTCCATTTCAGCCGTGGGATATTTTTAACAGTTTGCCCTATGATTACACCTGTCCGTGGTTGGACATTCAGCCCGTATTTACGATGAATACCAGTAGAGGTTGTCCCTTCGGCTGTACTTTTTGTTCGGTGGACTCGATTTGGGGAAGAGAATACACCTATTTTAGCCCGGATCGGATTACAGAAGAGATTCGATATTTGATAAAGGAATATGGGGCAAAAGGGATCTATTTTAGGGAAGACAATTTCACGCTGAATTTAAAAAGGACGGAAGAGTTTTGTAGACAATTAATAAGGGAGAATATTGGTATCTCGTGGGCTTGTGAAACGAGGGTGAGCAACCTGTCTGACGATCTGGTTCAATTAATGAGTGCGGCTGGTTGCCGGGCATTATATTTGGGGGTTGAGAGTGGGAGTCAGAAAGTGTTGGACAAACTCAAGAAGGGGATTACCATTGAACAAATCATCAACACGGTCAGATGGTGCAAGCAGTATGACATCAAGGCTTATTGTAGTCTGATCATCGGGACGCCGGGAGAGACCTACGAGGATTATCTGGAAACAAAGAACCTGATGGAGAACCTAAACCCACATGTCTTTGGATTTAATGTCTTCGTAGGCATTCCAAAGAGTCCTTTATACGATCACATTTTAGAAAACGAACTTTACGAGTATCAGGATGATCTTGGGTTACTCTATCTGCCTGGGTATGACGTTAAGACAAGATACTTCTATGCTATGAATTGCAGGGACCTGGTGGACCATGAATTTAAAGGAAGGACAACGTTTGATGTCAAATTGAAAAATGAGCTTGAAATGAGAGAGAGCGGGAAAAGACGTCTTTCATTGTTCAAATCCCTCTTGTCATTTGATTTATATAAACGGTTAACTAAGCTTGGTTGAGACCACTAAAACCTGGAAATGGAAGCACGAGATTCTCTGCCAAAAACTGCTTAATGAGTGTAAATTGTGATGACTTCGAGAAAAGATGATGCGATGGTTCCAAAGGTAAGCGTTTTAATGTCTGTCTATAATGGCGAGGCCTATTTGGAGCGTTCCATCGAGAGTATACTGTCCCAGACGTTTCGGGATTTCGAATTCCTTATCATTAATGATGCTTCAACCGATTCAACAGAAGACATTTTAAAAAACGCTCACGACCCACGAATAAAAGTCATTAATAATTCTGTGAACCTCGGGTTGACAAAATCCCTAAATAGGGGGATTGGGATAGCCCGCGGAAAATATATTGCCAGGATGGATGCGGATGATCTGTCTTTACCTTATCGATTTGAAATCCAGGTCGGTTTCCTTGACAGTCATCCTGAGTATGCTATTTTAGGAAGCTCGTACCTACTGATAGATCAAGAAGGAAGAACACTTTCGCTGGTTAAAGTCCCTGTTGAGGATTCACAAATCCGGGAGAACCTGTTGAAGCAGAACTGTTTTGGACACGGCAGCGTTATGATCCGAAGGGAAGCAGTTCAAAAGGTTGGCGGGTATGATGAAAGATTCAAGTGTTCACAAGACTATGAATTGTGGCTCAGAATAGTTGAAGCATTCAAAGCTAGCAACATAGAAGAAGCTCTTTACTGTTGGAGAATGTCGAACTATTCCATATCTAAAAGGAATGAATGGGAGCAGAAATATTATGCTTCGCTTGCACGTATTGAAGCGAATCGAAGGAAGAACGCAAATCAGGTCATAAGGGAACCAACTCCCACAGTGTCAGTAATCATACCTACTTATAATCGCCCTGAGAGCCTTGCTGAGACTATTCAGAGCGTTGCAGATCAAACCTACTCCCATTTTGAGGTTATTGTCATTAATGATGACGGGGTTGACGTTTCTAATATCATCAATCAGTTTAAGACAAAACGAGAGGTAAAGTACGTTAAACACGACCATAATAAAGGATTGCCAGCTGCCCGGAATACAGGGATTCGGTTTGCAAGTGGAAAGTACATTGCCTATCTTGACGATGATGATGTTTTTTATCCATGGCATTTAGAGGTCCTGGTGAATTTTTTAGAGAGCAATGAATTCAAGGTGGCATTCACCGAAGCCTGTCGGGCCTATCAGACCAGCGAAAATGGGAAGTATATTATCACAAAACGAGATATACCTTATGCTATGGATTTTGATGAAGACCAGATCTTGGTAAACAATATGATACCTGTTCTCTGCGTAATGCATGAGAAATCATGTCTGGACGAAGTGGGACTTTTTGATGAAAACCTAACAACTCATGAAGATTGGGACCTATGGATACGAATGTCGAGAAAATTCAGGTTCGCACACATCGAGGATCTGACCTGCGAGTTTCGGTGGAGAGAAGACAGTACAACGATGAGCAGTGAAAAACGCCAAGACTTTTTGTGGACCATGGAAACTATTCACGCAAAATATGAAAACTATACACAAAACAAACCCAACGTACGGCTAAGACAAAAAAGAAGAATGTTAGAGATATTGGAGGATATCTACCTGCAAAATTCTGTAAGAAGGGTGAACCCGGAATTTAACACGGTCGTCAAATCAAAAGGGAAACTTTACGACGACTATCATGAGGTTCAAACGGTGGTTAAGGCGGTTTCAAAGAAAGAAGGTACTTCTGCACTAATCAGCTTTTTGAAGTCCCACCCTGATCATAGCCAGGCCAATATGGATTTGGGAAAAATCCTCTTTCAAAAAGGAAACAAATGGCAGGCGTTAGCCCATATTGCAAAATCTTTAACTATAGAATCCGATAATATCGAGGCAACTAGGACTTATGCTCGTATCTGTTTTAAATTAGGCCTTAATGACAGGGCTCTAAAGTCGTATCAGGATGTTTCGAGATTGAATCCGAATGAACTTAAGTCCTTACTGGCCCAGGTGGGCCTTTTACTGCGCCTGGGACGAAGGAAAGACGCTTTATATGTATTCCTCGAACTAATTAGGAAGGTAATAAACATATAAGAGCTGAAGGGAAAGAATTGGTCGTTTAGGCTTTTAATCGAGATTACATTCTATGGTTACTACTAATGAATAAGATCTTTCCAGAAGTATCGATCATTGTTGTGAATTATAATGGACTGAACTACTTGCATGACTGTTTTACTTCTCTCATGGAAATTGATTACCCCAAAGAACTTCTTGAATACATTTTGGTTGATAATGGTTCGACGGACGGTTCAGTCAAATATATGGAAAGGAGATTTCCAGATGTTCAAATTCTTAGAAATACATCTAATAGAGGGTATGCTGGGGCAAACAATCAAGCTGCAAAGGCAGCGAATGGCAAGATACTAGCTTTCTTGAATAATGACATGAAAGTCCATTCCTTATGGCTAAAAACGTTAATACATAAGTTTATAGAGTCATCAGACGATTTAGTCTGTGTGTCCTCAAAAATATTGAATTATGAAGGGAATAAGATTGACTTTATTGGGGGAGGGTTCACTCCTTTTGGGATAAGTTTTCAAGTTGATTTTGGAAAACCTGTGAGAGAAATCGACAACGAGACTGAAAGTCACGAGAGAGAACTCCTTTTTGGTTGTGGCGGTTCCATGGCTATCAAAAAGAACGTGTTCATGGAATGTGGTGGATTCGATGAAGACTATTTTGCTTATCTTGAAGATGTAGATCTCGGTTGGAGATTGAGAATCATGGGATACCGAATCCTTTATGTGCCTGAATCAATAGCATTTCACAAACACAGAGGCACTGGAAAAAAGATTCCTTTACATCAATTAGAATTCATATTTGAGCGGAACAGATTTTTCACTATCATCAAGAACACCGAAGACACCTATTTGCCTTATTTTCTATCCATGGTCTGCATGTCCAACATTCATAGGACTTATCTATCAAGCATGGATAATATTTTGGATTTTTATTTTGCCTCCTTGAATCAAGAGAAACAACCTGGCCAGAAAAAGGATGGAAGAAATACCTCACCGTCGGTGTTGAGAAAATTGCGCAGGATGTTAGAAACAAGAGATTTGGGGCTTCTTTGGAGGTGGATTGTTCGAAAAAATATCGGATTAATGTCGGCCTTAACTGGAACTAAGTTCATTCCCCCGCGGACTCTTTCATTCTCGGCTGCCTTTACTTCAATTATCCCAGAGTTAGATTCGCTTCTTTTGAAGAGGAAAGAAATCCAGTCCAGGCGGAAGATATCCGATGCTCAAATATTTCCTTTGTTTTTAGCGGATCGGTATGCAAAGCAAACGATAGCCAATGATTATGTGTTTGGTATCGGAAAGATAATGAATTTTGAAAGAAATATTATGGAGGAAAATCAAATACATTTTCCTGAATAAGCATACTTAAATAAGCAGGAGAAATTGAATTGATCAGCATTATGACCCCAACTTATAATCACGAAAAATACATTGGTGAGTGTATCCAAAGTGTATTAAACCAGACATTTCAAGACTGGGAGATGATTATTGTCGATGATGGATCTACTGACAGAACAGCTGAAATCATCAGAGAATATAAAGACGAGAGGATCAGGTATTTCGTACAAGAACACGTTGGCCCCTGGAAATTAGATCAAACCTACAATTTTGCTTTTTCAAAGAGTTCTGGGAAGTATATTGCTATTCTTGAAGGAGATGATTATTGGCCGGAAGAAAAGCTTCAGGTCCAATATGATTTAATGGAAAACAATCCTGCTTTCATCATGAGTTATGGTGAGAGCCGGATGGTATCAGAATCAAAGAAGGAAATTGGCCATTTTTATCTCCCAAAAGAAAGATCTAACATTACTAATGAGCCAATGGGGAGTTCTTTAACTGCATTTTTTGATCTTCAGTTGTTTATACCCGCCCTTACTGTTTTGATTAGGAGATCTGCCTTAGAAAGAATCGGGGGATTTCAACATTCGCAATGGGTTCCTGCGGTCGATTATCCGACTTGGCTCAGGTTGTGTCTCGAGGGTCCTTTTCTTCCGACAGAAAATCAATGCTTGGGATACTGGAGAAGACATAAGGGGTCTATATCAATCGACTATCAATTAGAAGCATGGAAAGGAATGGCTGCGCATAATGTCTATTTTTTGGAAAAATATGAAAAGGAAATTCATGCATTAGGTTTCAATTTCGATAAGATGAAAATTCAAGAGAAGCTAAGCGCAAAATTAGAGAAGATTGCTAAAACCATTTCCTTTGAAATGGGCCTTCTCTATCTTAGTTTGGATCAGTATCAATTAGCAAGAAGAATGCTCTTGAATCATCTCTTAAACAAACCGGATTATCGCGAAAAGTGTTTTATCTATCTCGGCTTAATATCATCATTACTGAAGATTGATTTAGTATACCAATATAGAAGAATTAGAGATCAAATTAAAAAGTGGATGCCAAAGAAGAAGATAACGCTGCAGAGATAGTAGCTTGAAATACTTGGGAAAAAGCAGGGCAGAAAATGAGATTGATAGCTTGTGGCCAAAATCATGTTTCTGAATACTTTCCAAAATGGAATAACTTCTTTCCCCTTATCACGGGAAAACGGATAAAGCGTTTGGGCAATAAGTGCTTAATAAAATTTGAGAGCTGTTTCTTTGATTATCAATTGCTCTTAGATGAAGGCAATGAGTATCAAAACAGGGACCGTGTTGTGAAACAATTTGTTAGGACAGGATTTGGGATTGAGATAGGAGCCTTACATCATCCTGCAAAAGTTAGGAAGGGAGTACAAGTAAAATATGTTGATAGACTAAGTGTCGAGAAGTTGCGAGAACAATATCCTGAGTTAAATAAAATGCAACTCGTTGAGGCTGACGTCATAGCAGATGGAGAGACACTCGAACCTGTTGGCAATTTAACACAAGATTTCGTTATCGCCAATCATTTCCTTGAACATTGCCAAAATCCGATATCAGCCATGGAAAACATGTTAAGGGTCTTAAAAAAGAAAGGCATATTATTTGTGTCTATCCCTGACAAGCGCTATACATTCGATATTAATCGACCCATAACGCCTTATGACCATTTAGTGAGAGATTACACAGAAGGCCCTGAGGTTTCGAGAAGGCAGCATTTTGAAGAATGGGTAAGGTTAGCTAATAAGGTAACGGATGATTTTGAGTTTGAAAGGCAAGTCAAGCATCTTATGGAGATAAATTATAGTATCCACTTTCATGTATGGACGGAAACTGAAATGATCGATTTCTTTCTAAAACAAAAAAGTACACATGATTTTGAAATTGAATTATTTTCTCGTAACATCAATGAAATGATTTTTGTTTTAAGAAAAGCCTGATCGATTAAAAGCTTCGTTATAGTCATCGCATTGTCTATGAAAAATGAGCTAAATCTAGGAGACCGATTTGAGTTTGGAAGAAATTGGAGAAGATTTCTAAAGGTATTGGATGAAACCAGCATTTTAGAGGCAGAGAAATCGCTGAAGAAGACGTTGGAAATAGAGTACTTAAGCGGCAAGCGATTTCTTGATATTGGCTCGGGAAGTGGTCTCGTTTCACTCGCGGCCAAAAGGCTCGGGGCAATCGTTCATTCTTTTGATTACGACCCTCTTTCCGTCGCCTGTACTGTGGAGCTAAAGAGGCGTTATTTTCGAGATGATCCTCAATGGACAATTGAACGAGGGGATGTTTTGAATACGGACTATCTGAAATCCTTAGGGCAATTCGACGTTGTCTATTCTTGGGGTGTGCTTCATCATACAGGTGATTTGTGGAGAGCGCTCGGAAATATAACGCCGTTGGTAGATTGTGGAGGCAAAGTACTCATCTCGATCTACAATGACCAAGGCGCTTCAAGCCTCCGCTGGGCCAGCTTAAAGAAGTTCTATAATCATTCTTCGAGACCTGTCAGACTGATGACTATTCTGGGGGTTGGGGGATACTGGGAGATCCGTTCAGCATTAATTCGATTGATGCGATTTAAGAACCCCCTCCCATTCAAAGATTGGGCGATGAGGAAGAGAGATAGAGGTATGTCTGTTTGGCATGATCTTGTAGATTGGGTAGGGGGATATCCCTTTGAAGTGGCTATGCCGGAAGAAATATTTGAGTTTTGCTGGAAGAAAGGGTTTCAACTAGTGAAACTAAAAACCTGTAGGGGTGGAATAGGTTGTAATGAGTACGTTTTTGTCAAAGGGAAAAACACAAGTGCAGCCTGATCAAACAAACAGATGATTGTCTTAAGATGAAAATATTGATGGTTATCTCCCAATTCCATCCGATCATAGGCGGAGCGGAGAAGCAAGCTCAGCTCCTGGCGGAAACATTGATCGAGAAAGGCATTCGGGTCCAGGTGGTCACTGGGTCTTGGAAAATTAGAACACCCCGGAAGGAAATAATCAATGGCGTTCAGATCTTTAGAAATTTTTCATTTTGGGGGATGTTCGGAATAAAAGGGCTGCGACCTTTGGCGGCCCTAACCTACATGGTCACTCTTGGAATTTATCTTCTCTTGCACAGGAGAGAATTTGATCTCATTCACGTCCACCAGGCACTTCACCCTGCTTTCGTATCTACTTTGGTGGGAAAACAGGTCCTTCGAAAACCCGTTATTGTTAAGACGGCTAGTTCTGGGGTGACCAGTGACATTAAGCAACTGAAGCAATATCCCTTGGGGAACTTTCAACTGAGATATCTTCTAAAACATATGCCGTATTTGGTAACTGTCAGCAAGGTTGGCGGAGAAGAATTCAACGACATGGGATTTCCCGAATCTCAGATCGAACATATCCCAAATGGAGTGGTCTTGCCCCAAGAAGGGAAAACGACTTATGGTGAGGTGAAAAGGGTTATTACAACAGCGAGGCTTAGCAGAGAAAAGGGCATTGATATCTTGATCAGGGGATGGGCAAATGTTGTTGAGCAAGAGAAGAATCTCAAGCTCATCATTGTAGGCAATGGTCCTCTTGACGGGGAACTTAAGAAGTTGTGTAAAGCACTAGGGGTGGCTGAGTTAGTAGAATTTGCAGGGATGGTTCAGAATGCTAAAGAACGCTTAAGAGATGCTGATCTTTTTGTGCTTCCATCGAGGGCTGAAGGTTTATCGAATGCTCTATTGGAAGCCATGAGCCATGGGTTGCCTTGTATTGCAACCAATGTGGGGGGCAACGTCGATTTGATCGCAGGAGATAACCATAACAAAATTATGCCGGGAGAGTTCATGATTGCAAAGAATGGGTTACTCGTTAACCCAGATGATGTTGAGGGTATTTCCAAAGCAATGGTCTACCTTATTCGAAACAGAGTAGAGAGACAAGAAATGGGCAACAAAGGAAGGGTATATATCGGGAAGAATTATTCTGTCGATTTGATAGCCGATAAATATGTCGCATTATATCAGCGTACGTTGAATAGGAAATCCTAATGTGTGGGATCTGTGGAGAAATAGACTTCAAGAATGGTGTAAGGGCTGAGCCTATTCGGAGAATGTGCAAAGTACTAGCTCACCGGGGGCCTGATGATGACGGGATGGTTTTCATTAAACGCGACAAGTCGTTTGAAGTGAGACAGAATGGTACACTGCCCTTGGGAGAGAATGGCTTCCAGATAGCTTTAGGGCACCGACGCCTGTCAATAATCGATCTTTCAGAAGCTGCTCATCAGCCCATGAGCAATGAGGATAAAACCATTTGGATCGTCTTTAACGGGGAAATCTATAACTTTCAGGACTTAAGATTAGAATTGGAAAAGAATGGACATCTTTTTGAATCGAAATCTGATACCGAGACAATCCTCCACGCTTATGAAGAATGGGGCACGGATTGTCTGAATAATCTCCGTGGAATGTTTGCCTTTGCGATTTGGGACTCCAAGCTTCAACGATTATTCATGGCACGGGACCGATTAGGGAAAAAACCTTTGGTCTATTTTAGCCAAAACGGCCACTTTTCCTTTGCTTCGGAGATAAAAGCCCTCCTTCAGATTCCGGGGTTTGAG
>Ga0153916_10004380_pt1 | contig 10666 bp, 3 predicted proteins | sample Opewatmetagenome_FD_109642 | JGI IMG/M metagenome (GOLD analysis project Ga0153916, IMG submission 109642) | Freshwater wetland microbial communities from Ohio, USA - Open water 3 Core 3 Depth 4 metaG | ecosystem: Environmental > Aquatic > Freshwater > Wetlands | place: USA: Ohio, Lake Erie, Old...
GGAGCTACCTATTGGATCAAAGTCAACAATCCCCAATGTATGCAAAAAGGGATCAGGTCAATCCTTCTGAATGGAAAAGAGAGTGAGAACCCCGTCCCGTTGCAGCCAGAGGGGTCATTCAATCAGGTCTTGGTTGAAATGGGATAAGCTTCAGCTAGCGTACGTAGTTCTCAATTTAGCTGGTGATAATCAGCAACAAAGGATACTAGTGTCATTTACAAAACAAGTATGAGGGGGCAAGTCAGAATGAGGTTGGAGAATCAATCGAAATGGAGAAATTACCTTTTCCAGTCCGCGTTGATGTCAATTTTCTTCCAATCACTAAACGCTGGAGCAAGATCATTTACGCGATCCCTTCGAATCATTACAAGAAAACCATTCCAATTATCACAACTACCCAAACAATAATCATCGTATTTGCTCAAAGATACTGGGTCAACCCATTTCAAATGGCCTGGATAATGCCAGATCAGAACTGATGGCTGTAAAGTAGCTACTAAATATTGAAAATCAGATTTTCCGTATGTGATCCGTGGATCCCCGTACCTGGCAAAATATGTGTTCGTCAACCCCAAAGGATCGATGAATGGATTATCGATCAATTGGTAGGAGATATAACCGATTGCTTCGGCACTGATGACATCGGTTTTATTCAAAACAGGGGTTAATCGTCTTGTAACTTCTACATATGTATTTGAATTTTCCTGATACTTTGGTACAAACTCAGGTCTATAATTCATAAATATGTCTGTGGTTTGGAGGAATGGTAATGTGACAAAAGCAGCCGCAAATATGAGGGATAATTCGTTATTTCCCACCAAGACGATTAGCAAAACCGAGTAGAGGATCCCGTATTGAACAAGCAAGCGATGGTTTCCCATCCAATCTCCCCCATTCCGGGCCATCACAATGAACGAAAATAAAATACCACCGAGACAGAACAGTAAGATATCCATCGATTTAATGGTTAATGACCTGATACGACTGAGAGTGAAAATCCCACCTATCGCCAAGATAATAAAATAAGCATTTGCTTGTACAAATCCAATGACGTAGCGAAGAATTGGAACCAATAATCCTGGGTATAAACTGGCAGGGAACGATTTTGCAATGATTGAATTCGGTAATAGAGATCCGTACATTATGTACCTGTACAATGAAACGATCACAACAAAGCTACCTAGAATACCTATACCAACCCCGATCTTTCGGATAGACCGATCTTTATAATAATCCAGTCCAATGATCAGCAAGCCAAAAAACAAACTCTCTGGTCGGGTCATAAAGAGAAGACCTGCAAAGACATAAGCCCGTTTTAGATGCTTACCGCAGAGACTGTAAATAATTTCTGCTAACAGATAAGTATATAGGGATATTTCCAGCCCATTAGTCGCTGAAGTTAAAAATTCTATACTTGTTAATAAGAGTATTGCAGCCAAGGATCCCGCAAGGTGTGTCGATCCGAGCATTGGACCTAATTGCCATAGGCGTAAACTAGCGGCAAACAAAAAAACCAGAGACAATAGAAGGGCAACTTGTTCTATCGGGAAGTTGAACAATCGATTTGCAATGGCTAGAAGTACAGTCCAGAGCAGGTTTGTGATCCCTTCAACCCTTTCACCAAGGTTAAAAACCAGTACACCATGGTGGGACAGTTGATATGCGTAGCGAAAGGAAATATAAGCATCATCAATTAGGGAATAACGAGTACCGCTGATGATTGCTATAAACGCTGCAATTAATAATAAAAGACTGGGATATTTGGAGCCAATGCTTCTGAGTCTTATCCGAGGTAATTGCATCGTTTTACGGTACTCTTCTTAGAATGACCAAATAATAAGTAGGATTGTTAGACTGAGGCCAATTTACTCAAGCTCGCCAAGCAAACCAGTTCGACGGTAGTTACTCTTGTCGCAATGCAATCAAACCTCTGTGAGTGCGAAGTTCTATTATTTCGGATTGAGTAGTTTATACACCCGGAATTGATGGGTTACAAGGTATGACCTGCGCACACCGTGGATAATCGATAAGCGATGATCTAGCAACTGATATCAGGCGAAAATATGGTGTCACCAGGATTACCTGGCTATTCGTCACCTACTGTCAAGACCAGGAGAAGCAGAAAGGGAGCAGGTCAATCCACCTGAATGGAAAAGAGAGTGAGAACCCCATCCCGCTGCAGCCAGAGTGATCTTTCAATCAGGTCGTAATTGAAATGGGATGATATTCGATGAAAGGATATTTTCCCGTGTATCCCTCATTTTCTCCTGATTGCGAGAATGGTGATGTCGTCAATTTGTTGTGCGCCAGCGGAAAAGCCCATAATTTGATCCTGGATCTCTTCCACTAATGCAGGTAAGGCTTGCTCACCCTTGAATAATGGTATCAGTGTTTCCTTGTCGAATGCCTCGCCCGCTGGATTGACCGCATCCGTTACACCATCCGTGTGGGCAAATAGTGTATCACCGGGCTCGAGCACTACTTCTTTGACTTTATAATCAGCACCCTGTGACACACCCACAGCTGGACCTGTTGACTGAAGGGTTTCCTTCAACCCACGCTGGTTGATTACCATTGGTGGCAGGTGGCCACCATTGACATAACTCAACCTGCCACTATGTGTATCGAGTATGCCAAAGAAGATGGTGCAGAACATACTGGTATCGCCATGCGTTTCAGCAATGTAATTGTTAGTCAGAGAGATCGAATTTCGCAAGCGCATCTCAGAAGATATCCGGCCCACATATTCAGTATTGGTAAAGAAATCAATGTTCGCGACAGCACGGATCAAGCTGCGGAACAAGGTCATGAATAACGCCGCACCCAAGCCCTTATCGCACACATCGGCGATGACCAATCCGACATTTCCATCGGGTAATTCGAAAGAATCGTAGAAATCACCGGTGACTTCGCGCGCCGATTGTAAAGAGGCTGCAATTTCCCAACCGGTTGGCTGGGGTAAGTTATGGGGCAAGAAACCAGCTTGTATCTCCCTACCAATTTCAAACTCGCGCTCGAGCGCCTTGCGATATAAATCCTCCTGCTCCCACAACCGGGCATTTTCCAGGGCAACGCTCATGGCATTGGAGAGAGTCGTCAGCAAGCGAACGTCAGTCTCATTGAAGGCATGTTCTCGTTGCGAATCCTTCAGGACAATCGCCCCATGCAATGTCCCTCCCATCATGATGGGTACATACAATGCCGATTTCGGCAGCCCTTTACCGGATGAGTAAACATTTTGATATTTTATAGCCGCATCTTGCATATTTTCATTGATCAGCAGTGCTTGAGGGTTGTGGAGTAAGTGCCCAATAAAACCTTTCCCGCTCACCTGGTAAGCGCTAGCCTTTTCCCGTTTGCCATTTTCGACCTGGTATGGTGCTGATAACATATCGGTTTCGTGGTCATAAACCATGATGGAAATGTCGGCGGGTTGGAAGAACTCCGACAGCTTCTCACCCACCAGCTCATAGATGGAAGCCATATCCATTTTTTGCGCCAGTGCTTCTTGCACGCTATTGATGATATGCAATTCGGTCGCCCATTGTTTGGTCTCGATCAATAAGCGCTGGGTCTGATTGAATAGGCGCGCATTTTCAAGCGCCACGGTCATTGAAGCTGCCAGGGTTTGCAACAAGCTGACATCTTTTTCATCGAATGCATTTTCATGATCGATATCTTGCAGGCTCAGTATGCCTGTCACCTGGTCACCGACCATCATGGGAACACCCAGCCAAGATTTTGGAGTTATAGTTCCTGGTATGGTTGGCTGACCCAGCTGCCTCGCCAGTTCAGCCACGTTCGTGTTCACCAGCACGGGCTGGCGAGTCTGGACAATTTGTATGCGAAAACCACGATTGGGATAACGACCCGGAGCGATGATGTGCTCGCCGCGTTCAATGGCATAACGATGCTCGATCGTTTCATCGTGCGGGTCGTAGGTGGAGATCATTACGACCTGGGAATCGAAAATATCGCGGATTTTATCGCCAACCAGGTTATAAATTGCCTGGACATCGAGGTGCGAAGCGAGTGCCTGTTGAACACTGTTGATGATTGCAAGCTCCGCCTCGCGTTCAGCAAGTTCCTGGTTTAGTAAAGAATTCTCTTCAGGCAATGGGGTTGGGTCAGTCATAGATCTATGCTCTAATGTGATCGATTTTCTCAAAAGCAGGGCAATACGGATGGAAGTTCGGGCTCCTCACTATATATCATGCATATGACATGGAGCAACCTGCATGATTATCTCATGGTCAGGTGCTTTATATAGGATCCTGTCGAATACTCATTATATAAAGTTGTCCGCAGATTGGACAGACTCGAATTTCCAAAGATCCACGTGGCCAGAATTGGAAATTACAGCAAATTGGTAATTAACCGATTTCAAACACTTCGCCATTGGGAAGTACTATTCAATTACTCGTCGCATTTCGGACAGGCTCCAAGATGCATCAGGTTCCAGGATTGCGTGAAGGTCGCGTGTTATCCTCGATATCCATCAATAGATAGATCACTTCCGAAATAAACTGCAGGGCAATCCAGCCAAAACCGCCCAAGAAAAAAGGAACAAGACCGATCAGGAAATAATAAATGAATTGATCCAGCGAGGCACGGCCTTCAATATATAACACCAGGAAAAAGATGATCACCAAAGCCGTGACTACACCCAAAGCCAGAAACAACGATGACAAGCGTCTGGCTCTGGTGGCGATACTGATCAGGGTATCCTGCTCGTGGTAAGTATCACTTTCTGCTTCCGGTTGATTAATATCTGGGGTTTGATTAAGCATATCAATTCTCCTCCGGTACACGTTGTATTTATGTTTTCTATAATATCCCCTGGTCTTTCAAATACGTACTTTCTTGCCCGAAAGGCATGTGTGCTCCGATGGCCAATCATAATTCTCGGTCACCCGCATTAATTATAGCCAACTTCATTAATCGCACTTCAGGAGCTTGTGGTTGGTGATGTTCTCAGTTTTTCCAGCAGTGGGGTTACCTATCAGGTTATCCGCTGCCCCCATCATTGACAACATTGCGATGAGAAAAATTATAAGGCTACCGAGGAGAAATCTATTCTCCCCGGTAACCTGAGTGCATCACGTTCATGCTTATTTATCGCTTCACCAGTGGCAAGTATAAATAGCCACTGCCTATGCTGCAGGGATAGGTGCAGGAGCTCATGCCCTGATCCTTCCAACCCAAAGTCGACTGGCAGCGGTTACTAATGCCAACAGCACCGGTTAATGATGCTGCTGAGATATCGAGACTAGAATTGCCACATATCAGGTTGGAAGATAATTGTGCCCCAGCTGCGCTGGTCAGGTTTATCCCGATTGGATTGTCTGCCATATAGCTCTGCTCGACCAGTGCTCCCTGTGATCCGGCGGCATAGATTCCGCTGGCAGTGTTCGAGATCACAGCTGAGCTCTCCACCTGGGCGTTGGTTGTATCTCTGATGCCAATCCCAGCACCGTACCCCTGGACTGTACATCCGCTGATCGTCACATTGCTTCGGCCAGCGGCTCGGATGCCAACCCCCGAGCCACCTCCGATCAGACGTGCTCCGTTGCAATCCAATGATACACCGTTCGCATCGATGATAATCACCCCAATGTCACCCTGGTCGGGCAGATTGTACGTTCCCGGGCACAGCACGGCTGAGCTGGTGAGATGCAGGTCATCCGTGGGAGTCACGCAGGCTGACTGCTGGCAGTCTTCGGGGCAACCCATCGGATCCTCCCCCGCGCTACACACGTCGTCGCCACAGCTTAACGAGTCAGTGGTGATGGTCGCATGGTTTAGATCAAGCCAGTCACTGGGGGTGAAGAGGGCAGTGGTCATCCCTGGGATCACCACGTCCGGCAATAGGGCAGTTGGAATACTCTGGTCGGAGCCTTCTGGGCTTCGAGCCATCGTGTTCTGGAGCTCGACCGAACAAAACATAGGTGCGACGGACCGGTTGGTGAGACGCAATGAATTGAAATCAGGAGTGACGCTGAATATTGCCGGGTGACCCGGTATGGTCAAGCAATCCCTGAGCCTGTATACCCGGGTCGAATCCGAACTCTCAAATTGCTCACTAATCGTGGCGGTGAATGGTTTGGTAGCGTCGATGCTGGTGAAGGCGAAGCCACCCGTAGGTGGATCGTCATTCTCGTGGAAGAAGCGCATGATATCGTGTGTGGCGGGCGTGGAAGGTACATCTTCGAGCATCAACACCTGATTGCCGGCAAACACCGCTGTATTGTAGCTACCGGATCCATTGCCAGTGATAGTTGCTGTATAGGTGCCTCGCGGCAGGAGATAAAATCCTTTGGCAGGGTTGTACTCAGTATTATCCCCAATCTGCGGATAGGGTACAGCTTCTGGTATTTCAGACACAAGCTGGCTCCCTTCCCATCCAAGCCTGCGCCCTGCTTGATCAGTAACCAGTGTTGTAGCGTCGCCCCAGGCCGCGACGATATCGCCCTCCCAATTTATCGGAAGGGTATATCTCCCTGCAACTATGCTATATGGCATGAACCAGATTTGATCGTTCTCACCTTGGTTTATATACTCCCAGGAATTGGTATCGGTATGAATGGTAATGTAGGTGTATTGGTCTTCGCTTTCAGCAAAATTTGTGTCGTATTCAGGAAAGTTGCTGTCATAGATGTAAATCCGGGCGGTCGTAGCGTCTATATCACGCACATCGGTCGCTACCACGGCATGGCCTCCGCCCAGATGATACTCAATAATAATGCCCGGTTTCCCTTGGGCAAGGCTTTGCCTGACCTGGCTCAGTACGGTGTTGGGTTGGGTCGTGCCAACATTAACCATAAAATTCTTCAATAGCTCAACCGCTCGGTTGGCTCCCTGGGCAGCATCGATTGCGTCCTCCAGATCACCATAATAAGGCAGGTCAGAAACCTTGTCGGCACTCGGTCCGTAATCTGTAACCAGCCTATCACCATAGAAGAAACGCAGGCTGGTGGTGCTCATGCCCTGGCAAGAGCCTGGGCTGGCTGCATAACCATAAGCGGCAAAGTAATATGCTAGCGCGGTTGGCTCGGGGATGGGCGTCGGCACCTTGGCTTCATAACCAAGACATTTGCAGCCGATGAAGGGTAGGCAAACGGGAATGCCGATGCAAACATCCAGCGTTTGATAAACTTGATTCTCACCGAAGGTATCGACGTAATCCCCCTGGCAACCACCGTATGGACACCCAAAACTGAGCCAGGTCTTGGAAGTGTTCGGGAACGAGTAGCCATAGTTATAATGGTACCAACCGATGCACTTTTGGCTGCAACCCTGCCCTGTTTGCCCTGTATCGAGCCAGTTCGACACCTTCATGCAGCTGTTACCAGTGCCAGTGCTGTTCGTATTCTCATTGAGGATATCCAGGGTCGTGTTATAACAGAGATTGTTATTTTGCATGTTAGCTGAGCTCTGATAATCGAGCTGGACACCATAGTTATTATTGCGCACAGAGTTGTTGTGGAAAGCCAGACCATCCGTTCCATCGGCCACCAGGCCAGTGGAAGTATTATGACGAATGTTATTACCGGACAGGTATGGAGAATCCACATCCTGTAACCAAATTCCCACACTATTGGTCATAACGGTATTACTGGTGATTTGTAGCAGGGGCGAGCCATTGGATACGTACAAACCAGTGCCTGTCCCAGCTACCACTCCAGGATTTTGCTCCAGCTGGTTGTTGGTGATTGCACATCCGTTGCAGTTGTTGAGCTCCAGTGCATTGCGACGACTGTTCTGGATTTGATTATCAGCTATAGTCATCCCTTGGGTATTGGACACGTAGATACCATTTGTATGGTTAAGCGTATTATTGCGTAATTGGATGCCACTACTATCCAACACCACAATGCCATCGCCTTGGGAAGATCCACTGTCCATCGTTATGTTCCGGACAGTGGCATTTTGGACATTACATAAGACTATTTCACTATAGTTGATTCCATCGATTACGCCGCCATTGGGTTGGTCATGCATATAGAGCATTGACGAACCCTGGCCACTCGTGTTACCGCTCACATTGTTGTTGCAGGAACCGCTTAACCATAGTCCATAAAGCCCATTGCTCGTCAGGTTATTGTTGGTGATGTCGTTATCCTCAACGTCGCTAAGCTGAATGCCATAGTTGGTGTTATCGCTGCTGAGGTTGGCATTTACCTCGTTATTACTCGGCGCATAAAGCGGGTCGATACCGGCCAACGCAATGCCGGTGGTGTTGTTTCTGGTGTTGTTCTGATATAACGTGCTGAGGGAGGTGTCGCGCAACTCGATGCCTGTAGCAAAATTCTGGACTGTGCAGCTCTCTACTATCACATCCAGCCTGTCTTCGAGGGTGATGCCCACGCCCGAACCGCTGCCAGTTATGGAATGACCAGCGCAGTTAAGCGTCATATGGTTGCCTGTCACGGGCAGCCCGCCAGGTAATGAGAGATCGACGCCTAATGTTACCGTGCTATAGTTCCCTTTTATCGAATCAAGGCAATCTTGAATTGACGTGCAGGTTTTTTGCACGTTAGGCGTGCAAGTCTGATCGCACCATTGAGGAATGGGTGGCGGATCGCTGCCATTCCAATTCCAACCGTAAATGGCATCGCACATATCTCCAGAGCGAGTGTTACCCGAGTTTGCATTAGGCAGGACGATATCACGCTTGTTCTTGCATACCATATTGCCCAACAGCGCATTATTGTTGGCTGACCATAAGGCCATGCCGTCATTGTTATACCCCACGAGGTTATCTGTAATCTGATTGTTGCTTGAATCGTTCATGTACAGGCCACTGCCATTGTTAGTCAGGACGTTACCGGCAATGGTGATATAAGACGAGTTCTGCAACGTGATCCCCGATGGAAAGCCCGTGACCTGGCAGCTGCGGATAGTATTCTGGGCTCGGTAAGCCATATTAATACCATGGAGTGACTCTCCTCCTTGGATAACACCCGTGATCTTATGTCCCTGGCAGTCGAAGGTGGTGTTATTGGTGGCAAAGTTGATGCATGTGCTATTCTGTGTCGAGATGTCATTATCCAGGTAGACCAGCGAGTAGCCGCCAGTCAGCTTTGCATTGCAATCGTCGCAGGAATTGCAGTGGGCAATGCCAGAGGGTGGATGATCGTAGAAATTATTTGCATCTAGCGTCTGACCTTCCAAGGGCCAGGTGTAGCGTATCCGATTCTCGTTTACCACCACGCCAGCTTCAGATGTAGCGCCCGCTGACAGGTAATCGGGTAGGTCAGTTTCCACAATGTCGTAGTAAGGACAGTATCCGGCCACAGGGAGTACGAAGGTACCAGCGCCATTTGTCTGCCTACTCTCGATCAGAATCCCCAGGTTGGAGTCAGATGAGCAGTACAATTGGAGTGTGACGCCTGCCACTGGCGTGGTTTGGGTACCCACCCCTCCCGCCCATACCTGACCAGAGAGTGACTGAAGTTTTGCTAGATCACCGTATATATCAGTCTCTTCGGTGATGCCAGCTCGCTTATCTTCCCAGGCAACCAGGTACGACCAGGCATTGCCAGCTGCCAGGCAAGGTCGTGTCTCCATACCTGTAGAAGCTGCCAGGTTGATCACACCTTCCAGCAGACTGCCATTCCCATCCACGCGGCGGAAGTACACGTCATGATCTGAAAGTGAATATAAATATTCGAAGCTGATCATGTACTCGTGGGCATTGGGGTGATAAGCCACATCCAAGTTGATCATGCTTACGGAACTGTCATCGATCACAAAAGCATCATCCACCAGGCCGCCGGAAGTATACACGCGTTGTCCGTAGATATCCCAATCGGTATCATTACCCCAGTAATCGTATTGCCACACGACTAAGAAGGTATAGTTATCGGGGTTATAGGCCACTCTTGGGTTAGTCTGGCTATATCCCTGAGCGGTGACGACCAACTCGGTTTCTGCTAAGCCGCCATTGTTATCAAGGCGCCGCCCGTGGATATCGTAAATCTCATCCCCGGATTCGGCTTGCCAGACGACGAAGTAACCCTGTCCAGATACCACTGACGGATTGACATCATCAAGGATATTGGTAGTGATCTGTGTCGTGCTGTCTGGGAGTCCACCAGCCGCATTCACCCTTCGACAATAGATGTTATAGTCACCAGTTTCACCACCAGAAAAGGTCTGCCAGACCACCAAATACTCGTTAGCTGCGGCATTATACGCCACCTGAGGCAGGAGGTCCTCCTCACTAGTAGTTGCAATATAAATCGTTCCCCCGGTCGGGGTACCGTCAGCCTGCAACAATTGAGCGTAAATATCATTCTGATAATGCTCGCTCTGATAGACCAGCAAGTACTGGTTGAGCGCTGAATTGTAGGCCACGTCTGGGGCATACAGGTTACTGCTACTGGCAAGCGCCAGGTAAAGCGTTCCGTCCATTGGATTGCCATTGATATCCACGCGCCGTCCTAGGATATCGAACGGGCCTGGATATCCGACATCACGCTGGCTCTCATATACCACAAGATACTCGTTATCCTGGTTGTTGAAAGCGATTGCCGGTCGGATATCCTCATAAGTGCGCCCCCCAAAAGGCTGGGATGAATTGATGGATTTGATTTCCTGGGCATTGCCTATGCTTGGCGTTGGGGACGGTTTCAGCCAGTCGCTAATCGAGGATTCCGGAGGA
>Ga0153916_10004381_pt1 | contig 10663 bp, 9 predicted proteins | sample Opewatmetagenome_FD_109642 | JGI IMG/M metagenome (GOLD analysis project Ga0153916, IMG submission 109642) | Freshwater wetland microbial communities from Ohio, USA - Open water 3 Core 3 Depth 4 metaG | ecosystem: Environmental > Aquatic > Freshwater > Wetlands | place: USA: Ohio, Lake Erie, Old...
ACCCGCAACAAAGAAGTGTTGGAGCTGCTCAAATACCAGAAAAGCCTGACCTACTTCACCACAGCGCTCAAATCCAATGAGCTGATGATGGAGCGCCTGCAGCGTAGCCAGATCTTTAAGGCTTACCCCGAAGACGAGGACCTGCTGGATGACGTGATCACCGAGAACCAACAGGCCATCGAGATGACCAACATCGCTAGCAACATCTTGAGCGGCATGATGGACGCCTTCGCTTCGATCATCTCCAACAACCTGAACACGGTGATGAAATTCCTGGCGTCGATCACTATTGTGGTCAGCCTGCCCACCATCATCTTTAGTTACTACGGGATGAACGTAAACCTGCCTTTCGGCGAGCATCCCATGGCGTTTGTGCTCACCCTGGCAGTAGCCATCTTAATTACAGGCGGGGCGGTGGTTATCTTCGCCCGGCGTGATTGGTTGTAATATTTGCTGGTGAGTAATATCACCTCGAACTTGTGATCTTTGGTAATAACTTGACAGGTGGTTATCTAGTATTATACAGACAGAAAATGGGATCTCAGGGCGCAGAATGCGTTTCCTGATGCTCATCGCTGTTTCCTCCTTTGGCGAAAGCCTCCGCCGGGTTCTCCTCACCGCCCCGGCGGAGGCGGTTTAAACGGCCTGACTATCTTCGCCCCATTAGAATTGGCGAAATTTGGGGTTCAGCGGGCGCTTCACGCCCGCTGACCCCCAAATTTCGCATTATTACCCCCCTTCCCGACGGGAAGGGGCCGAAGGTCTAATTGCTGCTCCGCAGCAATTAGAGAAGGGGGTAGGGGTTAACCCTACAGATTCCTCTCCACCGCCGGCAGGACGATGGTGAACTTCGACCCGTGTCCCGGGGTAGAGTCCACCCAAATGCGCCCCTGGTGGTTCTCCACAATCGACTTGACGATCGCTAAACCCAGACCCGTCCCGCTCTCACGCCCAACATTACTGGCCCTGTAAAATTTATCGAAGATATACGGTTGGTCTGCCAGAGGGATGCCTGGGCCGTTATCGCTCACCTGCAGGATAATCTGCCCACCCTGCGAGCGGGCAGATACACAGATCTCGCCGCCAGCCTGGGTATATTTGAGAGCGTTGCCGATCAGGTTCATCAGCATCTGCCGTATGCGGATGGGATTCCCAAGGATCGGGGGAAGTTCCTCGGGCACATCCACTTCCAGCTGTATTGTCTTCTCCTCCAGGCGCCCACGCAGGCTATCGATGGTATAGTAGACCAGTGTCCGCAGCGGCACGATCTCCTTGTGCACGTCGAAGCCGGCCTCGATGCGACCCAGGTCGAGCAAATCGTTGATCAAAGCGGTGATATTTTGCACGCTGAGTTCAATCCGCCGGATAAACTCGATTTGCTGGTCGCTGATTGGTCCAACCCGCTCGATCAGCTCTACATAACCCAGGATGGCCGTCAGCGGAGAACGCAGATCATGCGAGACGGTGTTGACGAAATCGCTCTTGATGCGGTCGAGCTCTTTCAGATGGGTAATATCTTGCAAGATCACCGCCACCCCCACCTCAGGGATCGGGGTCACCTGGGCATTGAATACCCGCCCGTCTTCAAGGGCGATCTCACTGCGGTAAGGTGCGCTGGTATCTCCATCAGTCAAGATCTCGAGCAATTCCGGTGAATTGATTACCTCTCGAGCCAGCTTGCCCACCAGTTGTCCCTCATCTCTTATAGCAAATACATTGCGGGCGGTCTGGTTGATCAGCACAAGCTGGCCATCGCTGCCTACCACCACGACTCCATCAGCGACTCCGGTCAAGATGGTCTCCAGCTTACCCCGCTCGATCTCAGAGCGCGTATAGAGCCAGGCGTTCTGGATGGCAATGGCAGCATAGCCTGCCAGAGCTGTGACCAAGCCCAGATGGTATTCGTTGAAAGGCTGCCTGCCCTGGCGGTTGTCTACACCCAGCACACCGATGGCGCGCTCCTGCACCAGTAAGGGCACATAGATCAAATTCCGAACCAGGTAAGCGGTCTTAATCTTCTTCGGGGTTGCCGCGTCGAGTGTCATGGGCTTGCGCGTCCGGATCACTTCACCAGCCAGGGTATCGTTGACGGGCACTCGGAAGGTGTGCACGAAGTCATCGCCAAAATTGCGCGCCGCGCGCATGTACAGCTCGCCGCTCAGCTCATCCAGTAACAGCAAGCTGCCCTCCTCCGCCTCGGTCAGCTCCACAGCCGCATCCACCACAGACGTCAGGATACTATCCAGGTCGAGTGAGGAGGTCACCGCCCGCCCCAGGGATTGCAGGGTTTCCAGGCTATCCAGGCGCTGTTGTAGAGACCGGGTGTTGCGCTTGATTTCGCCTCGCCTCCACGCCTCGATTTTCTCCCGGCGCTGTAAAGCGCGGCGCACCGCCTGAAGAGCTTCGCCCGAATGCAAAGGCAGGCTGATGCAATCAACAATCCCGGCGCGCATGGCCTCTACCATCAGTGCCTCAGAAAGTTGGCTGGCAACCATCACGACCGCCAGATTAGGGTGCTGCTGCAGCAGGCTGGCAGCCACCTCCAGTCCGCTGAGTTCGGTCCCCTCTCCATTGCCGGGCAATTTATCTCCCAGTATGACCACGTCTGGCGCGCCCGACTTCGCCAGCTTCTCAAAAGCCTGGAGCTCTCTGACCAGGGTAACTTCGTAACCAGCGGGGCGCAAGGCGTCGCGGTCGATTGATTGTCCTGTATCTAGGTCGGCGATGAAGATGATAATTTGTTCGTTTACCATTGAAACTCAGGCATCCCGAAGATCCCAGAGATGTTATTGGCCCTCAGGTTCAATTTTGCCTGCCTCGATGATCTGCGTAATGCGTTGCAGATTTTCCTGTACGGTGCGCAACAGACCGTTATGTCCATTCGCCGGGCTGGCCTTTTCGCCGCTCAAGAGCGAGTCGGTCGCCTGCGTCGTCTCAGCCAGCAGCGCCCTCACCTCCTCGCGCATCTGGTTGAAGCGCTCATCCTTGCTTTGCGCGCCAGCCTGGGCGGCGTCAGCAGCTTGCTGCAGGCGCCGAGCACGCTCCTCCAGCGCCTTGAACAGGCGGGCGTTGACAATCGAGATTGATGCGTAGTCTGTCACCGCGTTGAGCAATGACTGGCTGTTTGGCCCAAAGGGCACAGCTGCTTTACGCAGCACCGTAAGCAGGCCCACCACCTCGTTGCGTACCTTTACCGGCATGACCAGCACCGACTGTCCTAGCCGTGAGATCTTGAAGCGCTTGAGCGGTGCGCCGTGGATGGCCAGAGGCTCGCCGGAAATAGCCACCAGCCAGCTTACCCCATCGTCCCAAGCCTGATCGATCCGTGCGGCTAATGGCTCGGGCAGGTTACGTTGGGCGCCGAGCACAAAAGCCTTCCCATGCTCCTCGCGCAGCAACAACCAGCCGCTATCCGCCTCCGAGACGAATAAGGCGCCCTCCACGATGCGCTGCAACAAGCTGTGGTGGTCTGTGATGGATGTAACGGCTTTACCGATGGCGAAAAGCGTGGTCAGCTCACGCACCCGGCGCTGTAGTTCCTGGTTGGCTTGGTCAAGCTGTTGCAGCAAAGCTTCGCGATCGCGGCGCGCCCGCACGTGCTTCAAGGTGCGCTCGACCGCCGAGACGACTTCAGCTTCCCGGACAGGCCAGATCAAGAAGTCGGCTGCGCCCAGTCGAAAGGCCTGGATAATATCGGTTACCACCCCTTTCTCACATAAGGCGATTACCGGTATATCTGTTCCCTGAGAGGCCAGTGCTACCAGCAGGTCTTTGCCACTTAGACCAGGTAATTTCAAGTCGGAGATGATCAGATCGGGATGCAGGCGACTCGTCGCTTGGATGGCAGCCGGAACCGAGTTCACGATGTCCACGCGGTAACCTAGAGGCTGCAAAGTCTGCCGGGCGATCAGGTCGCCGGCTTCGAAGCTGGCCTCAACCAGGAGTATCCTCTCGCGCGAGCTGCCCATAGATTAATCATAGCATGGTTGGAAAAATTTAGGTTGCTAAAACAGCCTCCAAACCCCTTGCAGGAGCTAACAATCCTGTCAACTGGGCCAGCCATTCTCCCCTCCCCCATAACTGGGAGAGGGGACGGGGGCAGGGATAGGGGTGGGTAATAGCTACCACAATCGTTAGAATTATATAAATGTTTCTTAATCCACTTGACTTTGCATGCCCGACGCGCATACAATGAGAGATAGAAATTTTACATTGAAGCTTGCCTTCGAGTTGGTTCAATGGAATATAAAGATTACTATAAGGTTTTGGGCGTAGAACGCAAGGCGAGTGAACAGGAAATTAAGCGTGCCTATCGCAAGTTGGCGCTGAAATACCACCCTGATCGCAATCCAAACGATAAAAAAGCTGAAGAAAAGTTCAAGGAGATCAATGAAGCCTACCAGGTCTTGAGTGATCCAGAAAAACGCTCACGCTACGACCAGTTGGGCGACTCCTACTCCCGCTGGCAGCAGCGCAGCGGGGCGCCAGGCGGATTTAACTGGGACGAGTGGGTCTCCAGCCCCGGCGCTGGCAATGTACGCGTCGAGGTGGGCAACCTGGACGATCTGTTTGGGGGCGGTCTGGGCGAATTCTCCGAGTTCTTCCGGAGTATATTTGGGGGTATGCCCAATAGGGCTGCAGACCGGGGGCAGCGCAGCCGTACAACGGCGCGCTCCCAAATCCCTTCCTTTCAGCACGAGGTGACCATTAGCCTGCGCGAGGCTTTCCAGGGTACCACGCGCCGTATCGAAGTGGATGGCCGGCGCTTGGAGGTAAAAATCCCGCGCGGCGCGCGTACCGGCACCAAGATCCGCGTGGCAGACGCCATATCTTCGCCCCAGGGGCAAAAGGGCGACCTGTTCCTGTTGATCCAGGTGACCGACGAGCCGAACTTCGAGCTCAAAGTCAATGATCTCTACACCCAGGCGGAAGTGGACTTATATAAAGCCGTGCTGGGAGGTGAGGTCACCGTTCCAACCCTCAGCGGCAATGTGGTGCTGACTATCCCGCCCGGTACACAACCCGGACAAACCTTCCGGCTGGCTGAACAGGGCATGCCACAAATCAAGAATCCAGACACCCGTGGCAACCTGTTCGTGGCCGTGCGCGTGAAAATCCCGCGCAACCTCACTCCCGAGCAACGCGAGCTGTTTCAGAAGCTCGCTGGCTCGAACTAATGGCTTTGTATTAGCTCTTATAAAGGCATTTCTCTCTAGTACGTCGCTATTCAAAATTCGCTCAAGCCAACCTACAGGAGGTTAACATGCTAACTGAAAGCGACTTACGCGAACTGCTAGACTATCAAGCCAGCGCTCCGGTGCTCAGCATCTATCTGAATACCGAGCCGGCTGAAGGCAACGTTGAAACATCCAAGCTGCGCCTGCGCAGCATGTTGAAAGAAGTCGATATGCCAGGCGATCTTCGCAGGGTGGAGCGTTTTATCGAGCATGAGTTCGGCTGGTCCGGGCGAAGTGTGGCGATCTTCTCTTGCGTAGCCGACGATTTCTTCCGCGCCCACACCCTGGCAGTGCCAGTCCGCAGCCGTGTGCGCGTGAGCGACAAGCCCCACGTGAAACCATTAGCCGATCTGTTAGACTTTTACGGAGGTTATGGCGTCGTTTTGGTCGATAAGCAGGGTGCGCGCCTGTTTTACTTCCACCTGGGAGAGCTGCGCGAGCAAGAAGGCATGATGGGAGAGACCGTGCGCCGCACCAAGCGCGGCGGTGGCTCTCAGGCACAAGGGCGGCGCGGTGGTACTGCCGGACAGACCAATTATGTCGAAGAAGTAGCAGAGAGAAATATCAAAGAAGCCGTTGAATTTGCCTCGCGTTTCTTCAGCGAGAACAACGTGCGCCGCATCCTTTTGGGAGGCACCGAAGACAACGTGGCATTATTCCGCACCCACCTGCCCAAGGCCTGGCAGAGCCTGGTGGTGGGCACCTTCCCCATGAGCATGACGGCGAGCCATAGCGATGTGCTTGAGCGCGCCATGCGGATTGGCCAGGAAGCCGAGCGCCGCCGTGAAGCCAAGCTGGTGGACACCGCCATTACCGGCGCCGCCAAAGGGCGCGGCGGGGTGGTGAGCCTGGAGGAGACCCTCAGCGCCGTGCATCAGGGACGCGTGCAGACCTTGCTGGTGAGCGAAGGTTTTCGCGCCCCCGGGCGGCGCTGCCAGGGCTGCGGCTATGTCACCTCCCTGAAGGTTCAGGTTTGCCCCTTCTGCGGTGGGAAGTTCGAGCCCATCTCCGACGCCGTGGAATTGGTCGTGCGCAAGGTGATGCAGTCAGGTGGCGACGTGGAGGTTCTGCACGACAAGCTCGCCTTGCAGGACCACGGCCACATCGGGGCATTACTGAGATACTAAATCCCATGCTATAGCCCCTACCCCATCCCCCCTGCAAGCGGGAGGGAGTTTGATCGAAAAAAGGCCTGTTTGCGGGCTGTAGCCCGCAAACAGGCCTTTTTTCGACGTTCTTCCCCCTCCCTCCGCCGTAGGCGGAAGGGAGGGGGACCGAGGGGGTGGGTATGGAAACTGTAAAACACCACAAAGTTAATTTGGGGCGTTTTAGGTTTCCGGTTTTATTCAAGGCTTCGCAAAGTATGCATTCTCCAACTCTATCAAGGAAGTCATCAACACGTCCAGGTCCGAGGCGGCCGCATAAGCGTTTACTCCGATCCCTTTTGTCGCCAGAACCAGGCGGTCTTGCATATCGGTCGCCACCTTCTTCTTGTCGGCTTCCAGCAAGTCTCCAAGCTTTTTTAAAGTCTCCGGGGTCTTGCTCAACGCCAGACGCGCCTTCGTGTCATCGTTCTTAGCCAGGGCAAGCTGCGCGGTAGCCACGTCGGCTCGGGCGCTAAGGATGGCAACGTGTAGCTCAGATTTCTCCAGCTCGGCTTTTAAATCCTGGTTTTGGCTCTCAAAGGGTGACAGGCTCTCGATCTGGCCCTCCAAATCGGCGATACGCTGGTCGGCCTGCTCGCCCTGGACCTGGCTATCCCCCAACCTCTGCTGCAATGGTCTATACAAGGTGAAGATGACCAGCAGTGCCCCTATCCCCATCACGATCAAGATTCCTGCCAGCCAGCGTAATGTGCGAACCAGGAAACGGTTCAAGCGGCTCTCCGTGGGGCGCTCCGGCGGCTTGGGCATCTCTGGAGCAGGTGATATGGGTTTGTCGTTTAATTTCTCCGGTTCCACAGTGGGTCTCCTTGTCTTTTGATCAGACCCCTCAACCTCCTTCGAGGTTTCGGAGTCGCGTAAACCAGGTCATGGGATAGGTATAGGTGTTGGCGTTGTTGTTGGCGTCTCTGTGACGCCCATAGCCGCTGGCGTCCCTGTGCCAATCGTAGGTGTAGGTTGGGGAGTGGCCTCACCCGGCAAGCCGTCTCGCAGCAATTGCCAGGCAACCTCCAAATCTTCTGCGGCAAGGACCGGCTTGGATGGCAGATTGCTTAAGGCCGCGTCCAGCCGGGCTATGATCGCCGCCAGGGGCTTAACCTGGTATGAGGGCACGTCGCCGCCCATCTTCGCCAGCAGCAGGCGGGCCGCGCTCACGTCCTGCTGAGCCAGACCCAGGTTATCCTCCACCAGGTAGACGCGGCTGCGAGTCAGAAGTTCCATGGCTTTGACCAATTGCAGCTCATTGCGCAGCTCCTGCAATGGAGATTCTCCTGCCTCGGTTGAGTTGACCAGCTCCTGCACCTGCAGGCTGGTACGCCCAATCGCCTGGTCTACTGCTGCGATCTCAGCCTGCACTTGTTCTAGGTTGGCTCCCATCGCTGCCAGGGTAGCCTCAAGCTCGTCCTGCCGGGCAATTGCGGTCGCCTGGGCGCCCCCTCCAGCTTGCTGGGCGCTTTCCATTTCATCCATGCGGGCTTGCACCTCGTCCAGGGTCTGTTTGTGAGAGTCGTTTTGCAGCTCCAGTCCCTCCAGGCGTTGTTCTAGCTCATCCAGGCGCTGGTTGATCTGCTGGTTAGACTGTTCCTGGCGGCTTTGGGCGTCGTTCAGGCGCGCAAGGTTGGTCTCAACGGGCCGCATGTAACGCCGGTACAGGGCCGGCACACCATAATAGATGCCTGCCACTAGCAGGACTGCTAGCAAAAGGATTAATAAGATACGCACGAGGGCGCGCACAAACTTTATGAAAGCCAGCGCCAGGCGGTCTCCAAAAGATGGCGGCGCAGGCGTTGGGGCTTGGTCAGACATGCTCCCTCCTTCCCGATTCGGCACGATAGATCGTTGTAAGGGCACGCCATGGCGTGCCCTTACTTAAATATCCCTTCCACCAGCTCCCGCAGTCCGTCCAGGAAACCCTGGAAACGGGTGGTGCGCGTTTGTAGCTCGCCCACCGCCGTGTTGAGCTGATCCAGCTGGCTGCTCAGCGCGTCCACGTGAGTCTGGACTGCTTCCACGTCCTGGCGTACGCCATCAATAGCTTTCTCCGCTGCCTCCACTCGCCCGCTTAGGCCTTCCAGGTTATCGATGCGTGCCCGCAGGGCATCGGTGTCCTGCTGCAGAGTCTGCGCTTCGGCGTTCAGCCCATCGATCTGCCGGCTCAGTTGGCTGATCTGGGCTGGACGCGCGTAGCTCAACCCGCCGTTGATCAGCGCCAGGAAACCCAGGCTCAGCGCCCCACCCAGCAGCGATGCAACGATCACCGCGCCCAACGCCAGCCACAGCGCATCTGAGCGGCTGGCAGGTCGGGGTTGTGCTTTGGTTGCGGTGGGTGGCTGAACCGCAGGCGCTGGGATCGGCTCCGCGGCTGCGTCAAGCGTCGGCTCTGGGGCTGGTGGCGTCTCCGGCGCCTCTGCTTCGGCTGGCTCAGCCGCAGACTCCTCGGCAGGCGCCGCTTCTTCGCTGGACTTTTCCAATGGGCTGACCCCTATTTCAGCTGGCAAGGGCTGGTCTCCGGCGTCTGCTTCCGTCACCAGCAATGCAGCCGCATCAATCTTCGGGCCAAGCTCCAGGATCACCGGTTCTTCCTCTGCCTCAACCATGTTCGTCGCCATGATCGGGGAAAGGCTCACACGCGGCTGCAAGCGTTCCAGGGCAGCCGCGCTCAGGCCGCTTGCCTGGCGCAGATCCTCCAGAGAAGCAAACGGTCGCCTCTCCAGAATGCGCTCCGCAATGGCTGGGCCTATCCCGGGTAAAGTCTTTAGCTCTTCCAGGCCGGCGGTGTTCACATCCACCGGGGCGGGTTGGTCGTCCATCGGAACCTCCAGGTTAATCGTTAGATCGTGTCATCAGGGAAACGCGGATAATCGCGGTAATACGCCGGATGGATATTCCGGATAAAGACGCGGTGAGCCAAAATGCCGAACAGGAAGCCGCCGATGTGCGCCCACCACGCGACGCCTCCCATATTGGCGGCGTTGGGCACGTTCAAGGCAGCCAAACCTGAGAAAAGCTGGGATACAAACCAGAAGCCCAGAAAGACGATGGCTGGGATCTCTACGAACCACGGGATAATGAATATGGGGATCAGCGTCAGCACACGCCCCGCCGGGTAGAGGATGAAATACGCCCCCAAGACGCCCGCGATCGCCCCGCTGGCGCCAATGGCGGGCACGCGGCTGGTCGGCGCGATCAACGCCTGGAGCAGACCCGAGGCCAGGCCGCTCAAGGTATAGAAGACAAAATACCGCCCCGATCCCATGCGGTCTTCCACATTATCGCCAAAGATGAACAATATCCACATGTTGCTGATGATATGCAGCCAACCGCCATGCAGATACATGTGCGAAAACATCGTGATCAGCGGCAAGGGGTTATTCACCAAAAGCAGGGGCTGGGCGAGGTGCAGCCTTGCAGGCACCAGACCAAAGGTGGCGATGAGACGGTCCAACCCATTTGGAGACAGGCTGATTTCGTAGATAAATACAAGAGCGTTCAGGAGGATAATGAACAGGTTGACCAGGGGGAACGAGCGGGAGCGGATGGTGTCTCTCAGCGGGATCATAAAAGCCCCTTTCCAGGGATGACCACCCAGGGCTGAATGTAGTATAACCCGAAAAAATGGAATCCGTCGTATTAAATAAACTACGTTTCAGCAAATCTGCTGAAACGTAGTTTTGATTTAATATTACAGCCCTCTTTACGCTGCAACGACCTTGATGCTCTTGGGGCGATGGGCTTCCGCCTTAGGAATGCGCAGGTGCAACACGCCGTTCTTCACGCTGGCCTCAGCCTTGGACGGATCGAGGGCGGTAGGCAGGGTGACGACGCGGCTGAAACGGCCTGCCGGCAGTTCGTCCACAAGGAACTTGTCGTCCTCTTCGGCTGTGCTCTTGAACTCGCCGCGCAACGTGACTGTGTTGTTGAGCACCTCGATGTTAACATCGTCGGCTTCCAGCCCGGGCACCAGGGCTACGATCTCGTAAGCTTCATCGTCAGCCACTACATCAACGGCAAGCATCATTTCGCGCTCATGGGTGGCACTCTCACCAATGCCGTCTTCGAACATACGGTTCATCGCTTCGCGCATAGCAGCCATTCGACGATAAGGGGAAATATAGATGGTCATGGGTTAGTCTCCTCTTTTAGAATATTATGATTTCAACCAGTGATGTTGAAAGTTTAACCTGGCTCCATCAGAGGGACACAAGAGAAATATAGAAGTTTTATTAGAACCGGGGACTCGCCAGCAGGATCAAGGATGGTGCA
>Ga0153916_10004382_pt1 | contig 10662 bp, 12 predicted proteins | sample Opewatmetagenome_FD_109642 | JGI IMG/M metagenome (GOLD analysis project Ga0153916, IMG submission 109642) | Freshwater wetland microbial communities from Ohio, USA - Open water 3 Core 3 Depth 4 metaG | ecosystem: Environmental > Aquatic > Freshwater > Wetlands | place: USA: Ohio, Lake Erie...
CGACACGGTTCCCGTATGCGATGGCCTGCACTTTCTGCCCAGGACTCAATTTGAGCGCGTCGCGAATGCCCTTGGGTATGACCACCTGGAACTTGGGGGAAATAGTGACGGTTTCCATGCCGTCCTCATCGATCGTCAGATCGTATTACGATCATCGTATCGATAACATGGCCAGTCAAGTGAGAAGCGGTTGAGAGGGGTTGGAAGGTGTTTACAATATTATAATTAAAACAATACGTTACCTATACATCGAGTTTGGCCTTGAGGTCCCTAAGAGCGCGTAACAAAATGCGCCGATATACTGAACAAACATACAGTTGCCCATCCAGGTTGACGCCATTGAGAGATCAGGGACTTGCAGGTAACCTGCGCAAGCCAGGCTCCAATATCGGGGTCTTATAACGCCCCAGATATGGGGCCCACATTACCTTAGACCGCAATCAATCACGAGCAAAGGAGTCCACGATGAGTAGCCCCCAGTCCGACAAGGTCTTCGCCGGCTCAATCCCCAAGCTTTACGAGGAATATCTCGTCCCGCTGATCTTTGAGCCATACGCTGAAGGGCTCGCGAAGCGTCTAGCTTCTCGAAAGCTTACTCGGGTACTCGAAGTTGCAGCTGGGACCGGGGTCCTCACACGTCATCTTGCATCGCTGCTGCCTGACAATGTTTCCATAGTTGCCACAGACCTAAATCAGCCTATGCTGGACTTCGCTTCCGATGTGGGAACATCACGCCCTGTCGAGTGGCGGCAAGCAGACGCCTTGCAGCTGCCCTTCGAAGATGAATCGTTTGACGCCGTGGTATGTCAGTTTGGGGTGATGTTCTTTCCGGACAAGTCAAAGGCCTTCTCGGAGACTCGCCGAGTTCTAAAGGCTGGTGGAGTGCTGCTATTCAACGTATGGGATCGAATCGAGGAGAATGAATTCGCCGACGCAGTGACAACCGCCCTCGAGTCGATCTTTCCCGACGATCCCCCGCGATTCCTCGCTCGTACGCCCCATGGCTACTACGACGTCGCAACCATTCAAAGCGACCTACGGAACGGTGGCTTTGCCACCACGCCATACATCGACACGATTGCTGCAAGAAGTATCGCGGCGTCCGCAAGAATTCCCGGACTGGCGTACTGCCAAGGCACACCCCTCCGCAATGAAATCGAAGCGCGGGACAAGTCTCTTCTCGGCCAAGCGACGGAGGTCGCCGAGAACGCCATAGCCAGAAGGTTCGGGCGCGGAGAGGTCGACGGCAAGATTCAGGCTCACGTTGTCGCGGCCGAGTACTAGGAGGCATCAAGTGACCGGGTTTTGAGCGGTCTAACCCCTCGCTCAACCGGACGGCCAACGGCTGGCTTCGCTGTCCGCCGGCTTGCTCAAACGTTAGAGGCACAGCGTAGATTTCTACAATTTCTGAGACTTGAAGGTATACAGAGGCGGCCCTGCTACCATTTGTGTCAGACTCGACTTACTCATATCCAATTGATTATATTTACCTTTTTATAACACCACTCCTGCCGGTTCAGCAATTCTTAACTTAACGCACGCGCCTGATCCGCGCACCCAGCTTCGACAGTTTCTCTTCGATCCGCTCATAGCCGCGGTCGAGATGGTAGACGCGCTCGATGGTCGTCGCGCCGCGCGCCACCAGTCCCGCCAGCACCAGACTTGCGGAAGCACGCAAGTCGGTCGCCATCACCGTGGCGCCGTCGAGGTGCGGCACACCCTTCACCACCGCGGTGTTGCCTTCGACCTCGATGTCGGCGCCCAGGCGGCGCAGTTCCTGCACGTGCATGAAACGGTTCTCGAAAATCGTTTCCGTCATGAGCGCGGTGCCGCTGGCCACGGTGTTCAGCGCCATGAACTGCGCTTGCATGTCGGTCGGAAACGCCGGGTACGGCGCAGTGCGAACGTTGACCGAGCGCAGCACACCGTTGGTCTTGAGTCTAATCCAGTCTTCCCCGGTTTCGATATGCGCGCCGGTCTCGCGCAGCTTGTCGAGCACCGCGTCGAGAATGTCGGGGCGCGCGCCGCGCAGCATGATGTCGCCGCGGGTCGCCGCTGCCGCCGCCAGGAAGGTGCCGGTCTCGATACGGTCGGGCATCACGCGGTAGCGCGCGCCGTGCAGGCTCGCCACGCCTTCGATGGTGATGACGTCGCTGCCCGCACCGCGGATTTTTGCGCCCATCGCGTTGAGACAGTTAGCGAGATCGGTCACTTCCGGCTCGCGCGCCGCATTTTCGATCACGGTCGTGCCGTCCGCCAGCGTTGCCGCCATCATCAGGTTCTCGGTGCCGGTGACCGTCACCAGGTCCAGGCAGATGCGCGCGCCTTTGAGCCGGTTCGCACGTGCCAGCATGTAGCCGTGCTCGATGCTGATGGTCGCACCCATCGCCTGCAGGCCCTTCAAGTGCTGGTCGACGGGGCGCATGCCGATGGCGCAACCGCCCGGTAGCGACACGCGTGCCTCGCCCAGGCGCGCCACCAACGGCCCCAGCACCAGCACTGACGCACGCATGGTCTTCACCATCTCATAGGGCGCAACCGGGTTGGTGAGCTCGGCCGCACACAGTTCGACGCCGAGCTTTTCGTCGAGCGAGATCGACACGCCCATCTGCATCAGCAGGCTGAGCATGGTGGTGACGTCATGCAGATGCGGCACGTTCTGCACCCGCAGCGGCTCCGCAGTGAGCAGTGCCGCGCACAGGATGGGCAGCGTCGCATTCTTGGCGCCGGAAATGTCGATTTCTCCGGAAAGCGGCACGCCACCTTCGATAACCAGTTTATCCATGCGTTCGATACCGGCCTACCTGGCGCCCCATTGTTCAGGTGTCAGGGTCTGCATCGACAGCGCGTGGATCTCCTCGCGCATGCGATCGCCCAGCGCGCGATAGACCAGCTGGTGCTGCTGGACCTTGGACTTGCCGCGGAACAGCGGACTGACGATAACGGCTTCGAAATGATGGCCGTCACCGCTCACCTCGACGAAATCGCATTCAAGGCCGTTCTGGATATAGGTTTTTATCTGTTCAGGTTGCATTATGGTCAGTACCTCAATTTATAGCCGGTCTGGATCAGCCAGTAGGTCAGCAATGATAAGACGAAAAAACACGCCGCCACAATCGCAAGACTCAACAGCGGCTGCACATCGGCATGCCCGAAGAAACCGTAACGGAAACCATCGATCATGTAAAAAATGGGATTGAAGTGCGACAGCCACTGCCAGAGCGGCGGCAGTGACTGGATCGAATAGAACACGCCGGACAGGAATGTAAGCGGCAGGATGATGAAGTTCTGGAATACCGCAAGCTGCTCGACTTTGTCGGAGTAAATGCCGGCGATAATGCCGAGCGCGCCCATGATGCCGCTGCCGAACAGCGCGAACAGGAACGCCCACAACGGGTGCGCCAGCGGCAGATCGACAAACCACACCGCCGCGGCGAACACGCCGCAGCCCACCACCAGTCCGCGCGCCACCGCTGCGAGCAGATAGGCCGAGAAAAACTCGCCATGCGACAGCGGCGGCAGCAGCACGAAAACGATATTGCCGGTCATTTTCGACTGCATCAGGCTCGAGGAACTGTTGGCAAAAGCGTTCTGCAGCACTGACATCATCGCCAGCCCCGGGATCAGGAATGCGGTGTAATCGACGCCGGGAAAGGCCTCGACATGGCCCCGCAACGAATGCGCGAACACCAGCAGGAACAGCAGCGCGGTCAGTACCGGCGCCAGCACGGTCTGCACGCTCACCTTCCAGAAGCGCAACCACTCCTTGTAAAACAGGGTATAGAAGCCGTGCAGCGGCCGATATTCCCCGGTGACTGGATTCATCAGTGCCTGCTCATGATTTTCACGAAAATCTCTTCGAGGTCGGGCCGTGTCACTTCCATTTCCTGCACCCGCACCTGCGCCGTGCGCAACTGCGCCATGACATCTTCGACCTCGACGTAGTCCTTGAGCGCGAGCCGGTAGCCACCGCCCTCGCGACGCTCCACGACCAGCGGCACGAGTGCGGGCGGCAGGGCATCGGGGGCGATTCGTAACTCGACATAGCAGCCCGCATGCATCCCCAGCAGATTCTGTGTCGTGTCGAGCGCAACGATCCGCCCCTGCTTCAGCATCGCGATGCGGCCGCAGAGGGCCTCCGCCTCTTCCAGATAATGCGTTGTCAACACGACGGTGTGGCCATCATGGTTGAGCCGGCGCACGAATTTCCACAGCGCCTGCCGCAACTCGACGTCGACGCCGGCAGTCGGTTCGTCGAGTACAATCACCGGCGGCTTGTGCACCAGCGCCTGTGCCACCAGCACGCGGCGCTTCATGCCGCCGGAGAGCGCGCGCATATTGGCGTCGGCCTTCTCGGTCAAATCAAGATGGTACATGACTTCGTCTATCCAGCCACGGTTGTTCCTGAGTCCGAAATAGCCGGACTGGATGGTGAGCGTTTCGCGCACCGTGAAAAACGGATCGAACACGAGTTCCTGAGGCACCACGCCCAGCACGCGCCGCGCTTCGCGGTATTGCCCGCGCACATCGAAGCCCATGACGCGTGCGCTGCCCCCGGAAGCAATGACCAGACCGGCGAGAATATTGATGAGCGTAGTCTTTCCCGCGCCGTTGGGACCGAGCAGGCCGAAAAACTCGCCCTGCGGAATTTCGAGGCTGACCCCGGCCAATGCCTGCAGCTTGCCGTAGCTCTTGGAAACCTGCTCGGCCTGGATGGCGGGGGTCATGACGTGCGCGAGGCGTGAAGCGTTAGGCGTAAGGCGAAACAGCAACCGAGAGGAATTTTACTCCTCACTCCTCACGCCTTGCGCCTTACGCCTCGCCAAGAATCTCAGTGACACCGTAGAGCACCGCCAGACTTTTGAGATTGTCCGGCAGGTTGACGTATTCGATCTTGCGGTTATTGCGCTGCGCCTCGCGCCGCCACTCGAGCAGCAGGCTGATCGCAGCCGAGTCGACCTCCGTCAACCCGCTGAGGTCGACGGTGATGTGCGGCGCAGTCAACAGTTGCCGGGCTTCCTCGATCACAGTGACGACGTTGCCGATATTGACCGGCCCCTGCAGCATGCAGCGGTCGCCATCACAGGAAATCATTTCTGACTCACCTGCGCGAGCGTCCTGTTTTTCTCGGCCAGCGACTTGATGAGGCCGTCGACACCGTTTTTTTGCACTTCGGTGTTGAAGGTATTGCGATAGTTTTCCACCAGGCTGACGCCTTCAATCTTGACGTTATAGACCTTCCAACCCGTGTCGGTCTTTTCCATGCCGTAATCGACTGCCACCGGCTGGCCGCTCGGCTGCTTGATCAACGATTTGACGACCACGTCGGTGTCTTCCTGCGCGAGCCGCAGCGGCCGGTACTCGACGGTCTGGTTCTTGTACTGCGTGAATGCGGCGGTATAGGTGCGCACCAGCAGCGCGCGGAATTCGCTGGTCAGCGCCCTTTGCTGCTCGGCGCTGGCCTGCCGCCAGTTCTTGCCCATCGCAAGCTGGGCCATGTGCGCGAAATTGAAATGCGGCAGCACTTTCGCCTCCACCAGATCCAGCACTTTTTTCTGGTTTCCGGACTGGATGTCCTTGTCGGCGCGGACGATGGCCAGCACCTCATCGGTCACGCTTTTGGCAAGCGCATCCGGCGCCAAAATCTCGGCGGCGCGCACGGGAACGGCGGCAAAGCACGCCGCCAGCACAAACGAAAACAGACATTTCTTCATGGTGTCCACCTAATCAATTTACCTAACCAAACAAAAAATAAACGTCGCAATACGATTATTTCTTGGCATCGCCTTCTGCTGCCTTGCTGTACAGGAACTGGCTGATCAGATTCTCGAGCACCACCGCCGACTGCGTGAGCTTGATGACTTCGCCCTGCGCCAGATTGGCAGAGTCGCCGCCGGCCACGAACCCGACATATTGCTCTCCGAGCAGTCCGGAGGTCAAAATCGAGGCCGTAGTGTCCTTGGGAAACTTGTAGCGCTTGTCGATCGTCATGGTTACTTTCGCCATGAATTTCTGGTCGTCGAAAGAGATTTCGCCGACGCGGCCGACAACGACCCCCGCGCTTTTTACCGGCGCGCGCGGCTTCAGTCCGCCGATATTGTCGAACTGCGCATAGACCTGGTAAGTGTCAGCCGTATTGAAGCCGCTCATGTTTCCAACCTTGAGCGCCAGAATCAGCAAAGCGCCGATGCCGGCGCAGACGAACAATCCTACCCACAAATCGAGTGTCGAGCGTTCCATCAAACCCCCCGAAACATAAATGAGGTCAATACAAAATCCAGCCCCAGGACGACCAGTGAAGAAGTGACCACGGTACGCGTGGTCGCGCCGGACACGCCTTCTGCGGTCGGCGGGGCATCGTAGCCCTCGAACAACGCAATCCAGGTCACGGCAAAACCGAATACGATGCTTTTGATCACGCCGTTCACAATGTCCTCGCGGAAATCGACCGCGCTCTGCATCTGCGACCAGAACGAGCCTTCGTCGACGCCGATCAACACCACCCCGACCAGGTAACCTCCGAACACGCCCATCGCGCTGAACATGGCCGCCAGCAGCGGCATCGAGATGAAGCCGGCCCAGAAGCGCGGCGCCACCACCCTGGCGATCGGATCCACCGCCATCATCTCCATCGCCGAGAGCTGCTCGGTCGCCTTCATCAGGCCGATTTCGGCGGTCATCGCCGAACCGGCGCGGCTCGCAAACAGCAGCGCCGCGACCACCGGCCCCAACTCGCGCACCAGCGACAGCGCCACCAGCACGCCAAGCGCAGACTCCGATCCGTAAGTCTGCAGGGTCTGAAAACCCTGGAATCCCAGCACCATGCCGACGAAAAGCCCCGACACCAGAATAATGATAAGCGACAGCACGCCGGTAAAGTAAAGTTCGCGGATGGTCAGGTGCAGCCGCCGGAAGCCGGTCCCGGAATGCAGCAGCGTCAGCATGATAAACCGCGCGGCGTAACCCAGGCGCAGGACGCTGTCTATGGTGGCATGGCCCAGTCTGCGAATGGAATAGATCGCACGTTCAGGCACGGCGCGCTCCCAGCTTCAGATCCTCGGCGTAATTCCGGCCCGGGTATTGGAACGGCACCGGCCCGTCGGGCTCACCATAGACGAACTGGTGAACCAGGGGCTCGCGATTGGCGAGCAATTCCTGCGGCGTCCCGTGGGCAACGATCTTGCCGTCTGACATGTAATAGACATAATCGACGAGTTCCAGCGCCTCCTGCACATCGTGCGTCACCACGATGGAGGTGGCGCCGAGCGCATCGTTGAGGCGCCGGATCAGGTTGCGGATCACGCCGAGCGAAATCGGATCCAGACCGGTGAACGGCTCGTCATACAGCATCAGCATCGGGTCGAGCGCGATCGCGCGCGCCAGCGCCACCCGCCGCGCCATCCCGCCGGACAATTCGGACGGCATCAGGCGGTGCGCGCCGCGCAGGCCCACCGCGTGCAGCTTCATGTACACCAGATCGCGGATCATCCGTTCCGGCAGGTTGGTGTGCTCGCGCATCTGGAATGCGACGTTGTCGAACACCGTCATGTCGGTGAACAGCGCGCCGAACTGGAACAGCATGCCCATGCGGCGGCGCATCTTGTAAATGCCGTCGCTGTTTAGCTTGTTCACCAGCTGGCCATCCACCTTGACCTCGCCCTTTCGTGCTTTCATCACGCCGCCGATCAGGCGCAGCAGCGTGGTCTTGCCCGAGCCGCTGATGCCCATGATGGCCACCACCTTCCCGCGCGGGATGGCCATGTCGATCCCGCTCAGGATAGCGCGCCGCCTGTCATACCAGTAGTCGACGTTGCTGATTTCGATAAGGTTATCGGTTGCCACGATCGGATTGCAGGTGTCGCAAAAGGTGGGGATTTTAAACCAGTTAGCTCGGTTACCACAATCGACTGCCGTTGCGATTGGCGTTTCATGCCCACACTGGCATGATGGCTGCTTATGCAGTTCGATCTGTTTTACGAAATCGCCTTGCCGCCGCAGCCCATTCGCAGCGAAGCGCAAGCCTATTCCGACGTGCTCGCCGAAATCGAACTCGCCGACGGTCTGGGCTATGGCTGCGCGTGGCTGGTCGAGCATCACTTCATGCGCGGTTATTCGCACTCCTCCAAGCCCGAACTCATGCTCGCCGCGCTGTCGCAGCGCACGCGCCATATCCGCCTCGGCCACGCCGTGATCCCGCTGCCGCTGCACCACCCCGTGCACATCGCCGAGCGTATCGCCACGCTCGACCTCCTGACCGGCGGCCGGCTCGAAGTCGGCATCGGCCGCGGCTTCTCGCCGCGCGAATACGCGGCGTTCGGCGCAAAAATGGAGCACAGCCGGGAATTGGTCGAGGAAAGCCTGGAGATCTTACATCTGAGTTTTGGCTCGTCTCCCGCCGTTTACGCCGGCAGGCATTACCGGCTGGATGCGCTCGACATCGTGCCGCACGTCGTGCAGCAGCCGCACCCGCCGCTGTGGACGGCGGCGGTGAGTCCCGAGACCTACCCGTGGGCGGCCGAGCGCGAACTGGGCGTACTGGCCGGCCCGTTCAAGCCATGGCTGATGGTCAGGCATGACATAGGCAAGTACCGCGCGGCGTGGCGTTGCGCCGCCGCACCGCGCATCGGCATGACCGTCGGCGTGCTGTGCCTCAGGGATCGCAAGCGCGCCCACGAGCTTGCAAACCCGGCATTCACCTGGTTCTACCGCGCGCTTTTCAAGACTGCGCTGCCGGTGCTGGAAAAACTTTACCCGAGCTATGAACAAATTCATGAAATCGGACGCTTCCGGCAACTGATGAAGCTCGGCATCGATTTCGGGCTGGCGGACATGGCCGGGCTGACCGTGGTCGGCGATCCCGAGGAATGCATCGCCAAGCTGCGCAAGTACGCCGACGCCGGCGTCACCAACCTGCTGTGCGCGTTCGGCGCCGGGGCGGTCGAAAGCGGCGTGGTGCGTGAATCGCTGGAACTGTTCGCGCGCGAAGTGATGCCGGCGTTTGCTGAAACCCGAGAACAATAGCGCAGCATTTAGCCATAGTCGCTCGGAGATTGCATATGAACTTACGCCGCGCCGCTGTTCTCGCGTCACGCCTTACGCCTCACGCCTGATCCGAGATGCGCGTCTTCGTCACCGGCTCAAGCTCGCATCTGGCCCAGGCACTGCTGCCCGGGTTGTGCGAACGCGCCGACATCGAGCAGGTGACTGGCATCGACCTCAAGCCGCCGCAGTTTCAACACCCCAAGTTCAACGCTCTGCGGCTCGATATCCGCGATCCCCAACTCGATCAGCGCATGGTTGGTCATAATTCATTGATTCATATGGCATTTATTGTGCTGCGCGGAAAGATGACCGAAACCGGGATGTTCAGCATCAACGTCAAAGGCAGCCATATGGTGTTTCATGCCGCGCGCCGCGCCGGCGTGCAACGCCTGATCCACCTGTCGAGCGCTTCGGTCTACGGCAGTGGCGTGCATCTGTCCGAAGACGCGCCGCTAGCACCGCTGCCGCAGTTTCTTTACGCCCGGCACAAGGCCCACCTCGAGCAACTGCTTGCGATCGAATTCCCGGAATGTGTGCGGTTGCGCCCGCACGTAATCCTCGGTCCCCATGCGCAGCCGGTGCTGAAACAACTGCTCAATCAGCCGTGCTACGTGCGCCTGCCCGAACCGTACCCGCTGCTGCAATGCGTGCACGAGGACGACGTGGCGCGGGCGATATTGCTGTGCCTCGAGCGCGACGTGCGCGGCGCATTCAATCTGGCAGTCGAGGACAACGTCAGCTTCCGCGACGCCATCAAAAGCCGCCATCGCCTGAGCGTGCCACTGCCGCTCGCCGTTGCGCGCGGCGGCCTCAATCTGGCGTGGAAGTTATCCGGCTGGGGCGGCGAACCGGCGTGGATAGACGGACTCACCCAAACGCTGCTCATCAACTGCCGCCGCGCACACGTCGAACTCGGCTGGCGCAGCAGCTACAGCGCTGCGGAAGTGCTGGCGCGGACTTGATTATTTTGATCCTTGGCGGCTAAATCCCGGGTTTTAGACCGTAACCTTCCAGCATGCGCAAGGTCGGCGCGAGGCATTGCCCGGTGAACTTGCGGTGCACGGCATTGCTGTGGGCGAGCTTGCGCCACCACTCACCGTGGGTCAGGCCCGCCAATTCGTAGAAACTCGCCGGCGGCACATAGAACGTGTCCACCAGCTGCCTGAAGAGCAGGCTCACGACCGGCCTCAGCACCGGCTTGAGCCGCCATCCCGAGCCGCCCTGCAGCACCGTTTCGAGCTGGCTGCGCGCAGCCGCGATATGGCGCGCCTCGTCGACGATGTGCAGGCTGCAGATCTGCTTCACCACCGGATTGATCGCCTCGGCGTTCTGGCGCACGTAGCGGTTGAACTTGTCGGGCACATCCTCGGCGATCACGGTGGCGAGCCAGAACAGCGCGCTGCCGGCCGGCATCTGGCGCACCACGAAATCCGCCAGGCGCGGCGCGCGCCACGCGTTCGCCGGCAGCGCAAGCCCGCTGGTCTCGATCGCCTTGAGAAACATCAGGCTGTGGCCCGCTTCCTCGCGCATCTCGTGCATGAAATACTCATACTCGGCGCGCGGCAGACCAGGGCCGAGCCTGCGCGACAGGCGCTGCAGGAACACGCTCTCCAGCCACAG
>Ga0153916_10004383_pt1 | contig 10661 bp, 11 predicted proteins | sample Opewatmetagenome_FD_109642 | JGI IMG/M metagenome (GOLD analysis project Ga0153916, IMG submission 109642) | Freshwater wetland microbial communities from Ohio, USA - Open water 3 Core 3 Depth 4 metaG | ecosystem: Environmental > Aquatic > Freshwater > Wetlands | place: USA: Ohio, Lake Erie...
ACAGCAGGCAAAGTTTCCGTTATATTCTGTAACAGATTCATGCGGGGCCCCGTGGTGTAGCGGTCTAACATGCCACCCTGTCACGGTGGAGATCAGGGGTTCAAATCCCCTCGGGGTCGCTTCCCTCAATACACGTTTCGGCAGCCTCTCACACCAGATATCAAAGAAACACCTAAATTCGAATACCCACTGCAAACCATACTGAGGCGGACTCTGTTCTTGGAGACTGCTGATAGAAGTCAGGGGTGAAGATTAGGGCAAGAGAGGACGTATCGCCCTCTCTTGCTCAACACTCATCGCATTCGGTTTTCCCAAATCGAGGAGGCTACAAAAGCAAATCGTTACCGAAAGAATCGCTTATGGTGGGGGTTTGCCATCGGCAATTAGCCTTGGCATAGTCATAAGCTTCTTCCACCGTAACATCTGGCGAGGCAGCATTGTTGTCATGGTCGTATCTATCAGCTAGACTCCCTGACATGCCTTGCTTAACGAAGTAATAAGTAAACTGGCCATTCTGCCACGAGGCACCCTCATAGGACAATCCACCTTCAGAACAAGCCATGTTAATGACTCTTCCTGGACTCTGCAGGTCGGTCATACCGCCGGCAAGGCAGCTATCAAATATGAAAACAATCCTTGTGGTATTGAAGCCAGCGAACCAATCCTTGAGCTGCCCATCCCATATGGCAACTAGGTTGCTCCCGTTGTGAGCCACAATTGCCTCATCAGTCTTTTCCATGTCGCCATCGTCTGCCACGCCCTTGGTGCCATGCCCACTGAAGAAGAAGACGACTTCGTCGCCGGCCACTGCTTGCGACTTTGTAACGTTAATGGCATTTAGAATCGCAGTAAAACTGGCACCCATATCCAGAAGCAGGTGAATGTTATCCGGGCTATACCCATAGAGCGTGGTTAGGGCATCATACATGTCTTGTGCATCGTCATCACAATATTGAAGGTCATTTGCTGTACCCGGGTAATTGGAAATACCGACTACGATGGCATATTTGTTTCCTGAGCATGACGCACCCAGAACACCTGTGGATGCCTGCGTGACTGGCTTACCTCCGCCCCCGCCACCGGGCTTGCCCCGAAGGGTGACTTTCTTGACCAGCTGGACGTCAGTCGCCGACAATGGCTTATTCATATCTGGTTTGGCCAGCACGGCTGGTGTTACGAGCACCAGGACCAGCACCGCGACCAAGACAGCGACTATTAATCTCTTCATTTCAGCACCTCCTCACTTTGTTTGACGGCAGACGTTTATTCTATCATCTGGACTCAACCTGTCAAGCGTCTTTTACCGGCCTTGGAATTGGAAAATCGCGGGCTGCTATTTTGATTTGGATAACTGTCTACCGTTTACCGGGAGTCAATGTTCTGGAAAATTCCTGATTCCTGTTTAGAGGGCAGCTCTTCCAAAATAAATTAGTACGATGACGATGACGAGCAAAAACCAGTACAAAGCGGGGACTGGCCCCCACCACTGTTTATGCCACCAGATTTTTCCCTTGCGAAAGTTCCTAATACCATAATGCGGATTCAGAACAAACCAGAAAAAGTCTTCCAGAAAAACCATACCTACGTAAAAGCCCAAAAGCAGACTCTCTAGCCGCCAGCTCCACGGAACAAAGAACAACGGCCAATGAACTATGGCAATCAGGAACAGTGTCATAAAAAAATGGTAGCCTGTTATCGGGCGGCCGCCCGCCAGCTTGACAAGCCATCCCTTTTCAATTCGCCAGCATGGTAGCTTCGCTGCCCAGCCGTCCTTGCCCTCGATTTGAATCTCCCAGAAGGCAAGCAGGAAAGCCAGGAAAACCATGAAAGCGATTAGTCCTATAATCACTACCATCTCCCTCAGCGTTTTGCGCTAGTTTACCATCTTCCGGCCCGTTCTGGTGAAATGAATGGCAAGCCGGGTGTGATTGGCGTTGTGTTCTGGAGGGTGTGTCAAGTGGCGGGCCCATTGCTCCTAGACCGTATGCTGAGAGTTAACCGCGGACAACGAAGTTACAGTGCATAAGGGTAATAGCCACTGGTTCCGAACGCTGGTTGGTCTGTCAAGTGTTAACTGTCCAGCCCCTCAAGCTCTTCTTCGGCGAAGCGCCTGACTGACGTCAAGCCTCTGGACTCGATCTTCGCCATATACCAGAAGCGAAAGGCGTCTTTGGAAGGTTCCTGGTCCACGACCCCGGTGTAACCTCTATATTGTGAGGGAGAATTAGCACTGATCTTCACCTTGCTGCCTTTCTTGAACTTCGGCACTCTTCTAGCGTACCCGCGGGGAAGATCATATTCCCTTCGTCTCATCGGGTCAGACAGGACAGTATAAGCCTCGTTTATCTCCTCCATTTTTTTGTTGGCTTCCTCGCTTTCCCAATTCCTGTCCGGGTGACACTGAAAAGCCGATCTGTGATACGCCCTCTTTATTTCCTCGGCGCTAGCATCCGGTGCAATGCCCAAGACTTCATAGTAGTCTCGTTGACTTTGCCTCCCGCACGTAATGACTCCCACGAGAAGCATTATATCGCTATCTAGGCTGCAGTCAATAGCTCTTTTGTACTATGGTGGGCCACACTGTAGAATCGAGTAGCAATGGTCCATGTTTTGGCACCGCGCAGCAATATTCAGCTTCTATTGCCCAAACTATACAATACGTACCAGCGTTCATTTCCGCAGCCTACTTTTCGTGACATAACTTCCTGCTTTTCTGAGAGTATAATTATGGTTGGTAGGTACTCCCTCTATGGTTCTCAAGGAAATTCACGCGCGCAGTATATTGGTTAAATCACAGGTCTTCGATTATGTGGTCAACCCATACATCGGGTGTCAACATAGTTGTGTCTACTGCTACGCCCGTTTCATGAGGAGGTTTACTAGACATAAAGAGCCGTGGGGTGAATTCGTCGACGCGAAGATCAACGCGCCCGCTCTACTACGACACGAGATAGATAGGAAGCCGCCGGGCAGAGTGTGGGTCAGCGGGGTGTGCGATCCATATCAACCACTTGAGTCGAAATACGAATTGACAAGAAAGTGTTTGGAGATTCTGGTGGAATACGGCCGGCCGATAACGGTGCAGACGAAATCTCCCCTCGTATTGCGTGACCTGGATCTATTGCGGAGAGGTGATAAGATCGAGGTTTGCTTGTCGGTTTCCACCGCCGACGAGAGGATAAGAAACTTGTTTGAGCCAGGTGCCCCCTCTATTGAGAGAAGGATTGAGGCGCTCGAGGAGCTACATCTTGCCGGCATCAGGACCTATGCCATGATTGCACCAATGCTTCCCGGCGCGGATGAGCTCGCTGACCAACTTAGCGAGAAAGTGGATTACGTACTGGTTGACAGAATGAACTACCATTATGGCGATTGGGTGTATAGAAAATACCATGTTGAAGATGCTATGGGCTATGACTTTTTCTACTCGAAAGGTAATGAACTTGCCTCTGCCTTTGCAGAACGGGGCATCGAGTGTCGAGTGCTATTTTGACGCACTTTGTTAACACCTTTGTTCCTTTATGACATTCGCCAATTAGACACCGGTACCGTTCAGCAAGCAAAGCAATTCAACCAAGGATGCGCTCGAATTTACTCCGATATCGGCCGGAGCGTCTGGTACTATACGAAATGAGTCTTTGTGTAATTTGCCGAGTCGCACAAAAGTCAGGAAAGTGCAGGCCACTGTCATTGAGCGATAAGGGCAGGGGTGTTCTGGGGAAATAATACCTAATTCGTATTAAGTCTGATTGGTATGGTGCCACTGAAACTCGCACATTCAGGTAGACGTCATCAGTACAAAATGAGCACTTCTGGACTGAACAAAACGCTGCTATGTTGGAAAATTCTCTACTACCTTGTTACCACTGAGTAGAAATCGGGCTGCATTTGCACTCATAATAACAATCGTCAATGAGATTGAGTAGGATTCATACTTTAACCGGTTAGGTGCTTTCTGCTCTTATCTTAAGGGCATTCAGCCATTTTTCGTCGGTATTAGATAGTGTTTTCCTAGCTTTAGGATAGGTTAGAAGGAGTATCCAGCCGGTCATTGATTCTCTCGTTGTTGCTATTGTCTTTCTTTCGACCTCATTGAATTCCCATTCGTGAACAGCTCTGAGCCCTAACCGTCGTCCAACCCAAAGTATCTTGTTCGGCCTCTCGGCTTTCATTACCTTTAAACCCCACTTCAGGCCTCCAAGCTCCACGGTAAAATTGGAGCCCTCCCTTATTCGGCCAGGTTCAGACAACTTCACAAAATGTGTTCCCTGCCAATGCGGCCAGGAATCCACATCAGTAAGAATATCCCACAACCTATCGGCTGTGGCGCGTACCTCTACTTTAAACTCAACAACGATTGTCGGCATTATCCTTTATCCTTTGAGTGAAGTCCAGACTATACCGGGTATTCTCCAGGCTGCAGGCGATGCCAGATAGTACGTAAATTTCTTTGCAAGCTCAGAAGAGTGTTTGAAAGTAACCATATTGGGATCAGGTGTCTTAATAAACGGGCCCCGGACTACGGCCTTCTGTGTTCTATTGAACATTAGGGTATTGTTTGTCACGCCTATACCTGACTGAACATCATAGATATCGTGTCCAGGAAATCCTCCCCAGGGAGTTAGCCCCAGATCATAGGCACTTCCACCCCACTCGTTGACACATATAGTGCCGTAACAGAGATTCATCAGAGCACGTTCCAGGCTGGCTGCAACATTAGGGTCAAGAAGGGATTTGGGATGGATGATAATAGATGCAGTTAGAGTCCCCCACAAAGTCTTGTTAACAAAATCAACTGCCCGATCTATGAAGTCAGGAGTGTCTTCTGCCTCAATAGCGGTCTCCGCAAAAAGACTACAAAAAGCTTCAGTATTAAAGCAGATGTCGCTGCCATCATTCGGGTCGACATCGGCAATTAGAGTCCAGGGCAGGTAGCCTTGGCTGGTTCTACCAAACTGTCGGGCCTCAGGATGTGCTGAAACAAATGCTGCGTGTCTTTCTTGAGCACCAGGGTAATAAGCCTTGCGTGTTTCTAAACTAGACATTACATCGCCGATAGCTTCTACAAAAGCTGCACGCAGTGGCCATTTCCTATGCTGGACGAGTACCCGGGGAGTAAGGCAATTGCAGCCTGCGTTGTTAGTCAGCCAGGTAGTTACCTTCTCAGCTTGCTTTCTTATATCATTTTGGCTCCACGGCCCGGGAACTACGATTATTGGAGTGATATTGCCTAATTCCCCCGTAACATTTTTTGATAGTAACGGGCTCCTATTCGCTTTTCGCTTCGCCCCTTCAGTACCAGATCCGAACACTATCGCTTCAAATGTCTTGTCCGATCCGGTGAGATGTATTTCATCCACTGCCGGATGATTACACAAGTAATTGCCTTCTGCTATTCCCCCAGAGACCACGCAGAAAAATCCACGATCGATTAAAGAGCTAAATCCCTTTTCGATCAGTGGCGCAAGATAAGAGTTAACCGGATTCAGTTTGAGAATGACCACATGATTTTCCAAAAACAGCTTACATAAACTGTCGTTAACAGGAAGAGAGGATGCATTCCCTGCTCCAAGTACCAGGTTTACCGTTCCACGCCTAATTTTGCTTTTGTAGGTTTGGGCTTGTGATTCTAACGTCCCCTCAATGGTAACCCCAGGTTCCATCCATACTTCCTGAGAAAGTCCATGATATAGTATGGCTTCAATTTTAGTTCGCGGGAATACTCTTGCCGACACTTGACCGTTAGGAAGCATGACGATCGAGCCAGCAATCTGCGCACGGCCGTATTTCTCAATATCTATCAGAGACGAGCGCAGCGAGCCCAATAAGTTATAAATGTTCCCAAGAGTACCCCATTCCTCACCCTCGCCACGAGAATCCGCGAGGATACCCTTTGCCTCCATGCAAAGTGTAATCCAATCTTGTGAAACAGATATCAAGTCACGTTTTATCTCATCCAAAATACCTATACGTTCATCGATACCAGTTACCGCCCACCTGTCTTTGTTAAGCTGAAGTTCCTTGAGTTGCTGTTGTATGGCATCCAGTGACGTCATTCGATTGTTCTCCATCATCTCCGGGGATTGTGATAGGTCGCTAGCAACGTATCGACATTATAGACTTGCATCAGATTCACATCAAATCAGCAGTAGAAAGGCAGACGTCCGGATGTGTGTCTGAGAAAGGTCGCATTAAACTCGTGATTAGGAATTAAGTATCTTCTGGAAGATTGGAATGAAGAGTTACCTCTCAAGAAACTTGGGGGGGATGACCTCTGGACTCCGTAAGTCACATTCTGGTTTGATGTGCAGCAGTCCGGGCTTGTGCAACCTCGGGCGGGCAATACGGACTGGCGTTTATTTCCTGAGCCTACTCCGGATGGCGTCACTCTCCAGTTCTCTAATGGCATCGGCAGCGATCCAGCGAGCAGCCTTTGAATCAAGCCGCTGAATTTCCTTGGCAGTATTTATTGCGGCTGCGTTCAACCTGAGGTTCCTTTTTCCGATGTTCCTCAGAGCCCAGTTCACTGCTTTCTTAACGAAGTTACGCTCGTCCGTAGCCTCTCGTATTATTACAGGAAACAGTTCGATGAATTTGTCATCGCTGGCCTTCTTATCATGCCATGCCAGACAAGCTATCAGCGAAAAGGCAGTCCTTTTGACAAATTCTTCTTCCCTCTCAGACCAGTCGACAATTTTCTTCCAGGCTAGTTGGTTCTTCTCAAAAAGATTCATGCACACCTGGTCGCAGACATCCCACGAATTAATGCCTTTCACCCACTCCTCCATCTGCTCATCAGTCAGCTTGGCCGAGTCACCGACCATCCCGGCCAGGATCCTTGCTTCGGCTATTCCAGTTCTCCATAGGTCTAGTGCCAGCTTGTGGTCTCTACCTAGTTCTTTGGCCAGTATTCTCATATCAGGAACCGAGACGCCCAATCTCTGTTCCACTGTCATCCCATATTTAGCCATTCCTTTTAACTGCTCTGGCTTGGCCTTGCTCTGGAGTCTGTCCAGCACATCTTGCACAGAAGCCATTGTTTACTCCTTTCGTACTACTAGAAAATGCGGAACCCGTCATGCTCAGGGATACGCAAGCTCTTTGGACTGGGCAGAAAAGCAGAACGCGATGTATCTCCGCAGTCAACCTACTTGCTGAATAAGCCCCTACAATCCTGTGCCACTAAATAATCAATAATCCAACCAATGTAAACGCAGCGATAGGTGGCAGAGCCGGCATCGGCTTTCCTTTCAAGAATATCGCCTGAATCGCATAGACGCTAACCAGGCCCAGCAACCCGAGTATCGCCATGATGGTCGCTGGCTTAAAGCCCTGGGCAAAATAAACGGAGGCTGTAAGCAGACAGGGGAAGGCAATGTCGCCACCACCCAGTATGGAGTACTCCCTGTCGGCGGGATTCACCTCTATCATCTTCTCACCGCGTTTCTTCAAGTTTAGGTTCCACTCAGAATAGTTTTTGGGAATGATTAGTGCCGGCAAGGCATTTATCTGCGATAGTCTGTCTGCCATCCAGAGCATGAATTTGAAACGAACCGCCAGAAAGTCATAGACTGCCAGTGCCAGAATGATAACCATAGCGGTCCACGGCGTAATAAAGCGACCGAAAACTGCTCCTATACTACTAACCGCCAGAATCAACACCAGGTTGTGTAGCCAGACAAGCGGTATCAAGAACCAAAATGCCCCAAACACGAGAGCGATGGCGACAGCTAGCGGAACTGGCACGTAGAAGACAGTGGCGATGAATGCGCCCCAACTAAACAGAAGGGCAAACAAGAGTCTAAGAAGAACCTTTAAGGCTGTAAGAGGAATCTTGTAGAGCGTAAGCCCGAGCACGCCCGCTGCCGCAAGAATATAGATTAGGATTGGCCCCAACGCCGAATGGGCTGGCACGTCGATAACCTCTCCCCCGGGCGTTGTCACTTCCCCGGGCCACCAGTATATTTCCTCGGATGGCAGGGTCGGTATTTCTATATCATTGTCCTCCAGAAACGGGTCTATACGGGGAGCAACAAGAAGAATGAGTATTTGAGCGACAACGAAAAGAAGAAGGCCCAAATAGACCGTGTTCAGCTTTGCAGACCTCTTTGTGCTCATATAGGGGGTATTCTATATTAAAGAATGTCCGATGTCGAAGTATCACTGTGACTGGCGACCCAAACGAATCGAACGGGTTGAGTTTCTGTATCTTGGCAGCTTCCAGACTTAGGGTAATGCTGGTTTCAATAATGCCGTGTAGGCTTCTTCTTCGATATCGGCTATCTCTTTGAGCAATGTTGAGCAGCCTTGACCATCATATTCCACTGCTCGCTCGCACAGTTTGACAATGAGTTCTCCCGATTTTCTAAAAAGACCAGATGCATCTCTCCACTCTTTTCGCTGATACCTCTGTCCCAACTCCCCAAACACTCGTGCCTGCTCAAATCGTAAGCCGTCGTTGTGAGATAGGTCTTGAGCAATAAGCGGTGGCGTTAAGCCAGCGTATGCGACCATGTGTCTGAAACAGTCCATATTCGCCCAGGAGACAATCTCCTTTGATAGCTTCCTCATGGCCGGAATGCCGAACATACTCACAGGTGGTTTGAGCATTCGCCTGGCTTTATGGGCAAAACCCTTGTCGGCAATCTCAAGTTCAGTCGGCATTTTTTGAGGTAATCGGAAGACTCTGTAGGTATTCTTTTTGCTCATGCCGGGGACATTAACATCCAGAGCCCTCTCAAATTCCAGGTAAGGAATTCCCTGCACACCGCCTACACTGCAGTCGTGAACATAGACTACCTGCCTTTCGTCGTTATAGCCAACCATAAGAACATAGTGGATGGGGACATGTTCATTTTTGTAGAGCTCGGGGTAGTAGTGCAAGTAATACATGTCCAGCGCACCAACCATCACTGGTTCGTCGTTCTCCAGATGTTCCTTCATTTTCGGGAATTCATTCCTGAATGATTTGCCCTCGCTTGTGGTCTGACTGAATCCTATTATCTGACCCAGGTCTTTAAGCAAGTACTTAGGATTATTACCCCAGTAAACCATGCAGGGAGGTCTAGCCATCTTGAATTTCAGATAAGCGAACGAAGCCATACCGCCAATAATGGGTAACAGGAAGTAATCATACCTGGCTCCCTGCCAGGTTAAAACGTCGAATAGGCCATTAACGTAGCATGTGGATTGGTGAACTTCGTGAGGGAATTTAATCAACTTTGCCATTTTTCTATCGCTTGTAGAGGCATAACACTGTTTTGGTATGGATGGAAAGTTGGTAGGCAGTCCTGATTCCGTAGAGTGAGAATAATCTCATATCAGCTTCATCAGGTATTTCTCATAATCGACAGCCTGGTACTTCTGGCCCCGAGCAATGACTTTGAAATTCTCTCCTTCCAGTAGCCTTTTATGCGCTTCTTGTCCACCGGGGTATTTTTCATTTAATAAACCGCCTGCTTTGAGCGTCCGCCAGTACTGTATGTCTAATGATTTGCCCTCCTTGCTTGCTTCTTCCACCGCATTGGCCGCCGTCATGATGAAAATTCCGGTGGTCAAAGAGCAGCAAGCTTTTACATCGTGCTGCCTGCCAATCTCTTTGCATATTTCGACAATAGTGATGAGCCTTCCCTTCGGTACCTCCTTCATCATTGCCACTACTTCAGACGGATTCACCAGTACTATCTCATCACCGACTTCGGCACCCATCTTGTGCACGGCATTGTAACAGGGAAACCCTTTCTCCAGGCTGAGCACCTTAGGGAAAGAGGGTTTGTCCTTCAATTTCTCCTGCCAGGTTTTCTTCATTGTTCCTCCCAGCGGTACTTGTGTTTCTTCTGGCGTAGCTCATCAAGCTGGCATCGATAGCATAGCCCGTTATGGCAACATATCACCCCACCACACGCCGAGCAGCGCCACTTTATCTCTTCTTTCTCCAGAAACCTCTCGATGCCATCTTTTCTAATAAATTCCAGGTTCTCTATCATGCTCATATGATAAAAAATCCGGTACCGCTTATCAAGGGCCTTTAAATGCCGGCAGGGGAAATCCCCGCAATCATGGCAAAACCGCACAAGTCCTTTCCTCAGGAGTTGGCACTGCCTTTTGTAGTGACAATTCTTGCCGCCTGGCAGGCAACCGACGCAGTACGTCTTCCCAAACCCCTTCTTCCTCAGGTCGTTCTTCATCGCCAGGTAGCTAGCGCACAAGCCGCAGTTCATCCCGCAGGGAGCGATTAGTTCTTTGTTCATGACTTCCACAACAGTAATATACAGGATTTCAAGCGATAGACACCAGTTCGATAAGGGTCAATCGGCCTCGGCGTTGGAGTGAGTAATAGGTAAGCGGGTCAAGGAAGTTCGCCGCACAGCAAGTTGACGATAACCCAATAAAGGGATATTATTAACATGCAATGTTTTGCATTTATTATTATAACGACGAAATTAAGAGGTCAAATGGAATATGCATTAATGATAGGTGGCCTTGCTCTTGTCTTGGGCATCCTTATCGGTTACTTTATCAGGCAGCTCGTAGCCAATCGGGAGATCCAAAGGACAAGGAAAGAGGCACAGAATTTATTAAGTGAGGCAACAACCAAGTATAATGAGCTACTCCGTGCAGCTAGAGAAGAAGCTATCAAGGTTGGCAACGCTGCCGAGGCG
>Ga0153916_10004384_pt1 | contig 10661 bp, 9 predicted proteins | sample Opewatmetagenome_FD_109642 | JGI IMG/M metagenome (GOLD analysis project Ga0153916, IMG submission 109642) | Freshwater wetland microbial communities from Ohio, USA - Open water 3 Core 3 Depth 4 metaG | ecosystem: Environmental > Aquatic > Freshwater > Wetlands | place: USA: Ohio, Lake Erie, Old...
CACCTTCCGCGACCACTACCTGAACGTGGACTTCGACCTGAGCGACGTGATGTTCGTGACCACGGCCAACCAGCTGGAGCCCATCCCCGCTCCGCTTCGCGACCGCATGGAGATCATCCACCTGGACGGGTACACCGAGCACGAGAAGGTGAAGATCGCGCAGGAGCACCTGGTGAAGCGCCAGCTCGCGGCCAACGGCCTGCGCGAGGGGGAGCTCGTGTTCAGCGAGGAAGCCCTGCGCAAGATCGTGCAGGACTACACCCGCGAGGCGGGGGTGCGCAACCTCGAGCGCCAGATCGGCGCCATCTGCAGGAAGTCGGTGGCCAAGATCGCCGCCGGCGAGCAGGCCGTGGCGATCACCCCCGAGGTCGTGCGGGAGATGCTGCGCAAGGAGAAGTTCGAGTCCGAGAGCTCGGAAGCCATCGAGGTGCCGGGCATCGCGACAGGGCTCGCGGTCACGCCCGTGGGCGGGGACATCCTCTTCATCGAGGCCACCCGCATGAAGGGCAAAGGCGAGTTCTCCCTCACCGGCCAGCTGGGGGACGTGATGAAGGAAAGCGCGCGCATCGCGCTCAGCTACGTGCGGTCCAAGGCAGGGGAGCTCGGAATCGATCCTGACTCGTTTTCCCAGTCCGACGTGCACGTTCACGTGCCGGCGGGTGCCATACCCAAGGACGGCCCCTCGGCGGGAGTGGCAATGACCATGGCTATGGCGAGCCTGTTCACCGGAAGGCCCGTCCGAAGCGACGTGGGCATGACCGGCGAAATCACGCTCCGCGGGCGGGTGCTTCCCATCGGCGGGGTGAAGATGAAGGTGCTGGCCGCCCACCGGGCGGGCCTCACCACCGTGATACTGCCGAAGCGCAACGAGCGGGACCTGGAAGACGTGCCGGAAGACGTGCGCGGGCGGATGAAGTTTGTCCTGGTGGAGCGCATCGACGAGGCGCTGAAGGCCGGGCTGGGAGACAAGGTGAAGAGGGAGCCGGCACAGGTTCTCATCGCCTGATTCGAAAACGGGTAGAAGACATGAACGCGCCGGGCAAATGTCACCGTCGGTGACGGCCCCCGGCGCGTTTCTTGTTGCGGGTTCGCCGGTCCGCGGCTATACTCCCGACAAAATCTGCAAAAGGAGAGCCTCTATTGGGAATGTCGCTGCGACCTGACCTGTAAGGACACATGCCCAACGCCGGCGCCGCCTCCAGACGCTGCCTGGACCAGTGGACCATCACAGGCGAGGTCATCCTCATCGGGGAGCCGTCTGCCCCCGTGCGGCTTGCCGGTTTCTACACGCGCTGCCACGACTTCTTCTACGCGGCTCGTCCCGATTCCCCCTGCGGCCCGGCCCGGCTGGTGACCACGGTAGCCGATCTCGGGAAGCACGGCGGAGAGTTTTACCTGTGCTTCGACGTCGCCTCTCTGCCGGGCTGGAACCAGAGTCGCGGCCTGGAGCGCTACGCTCCCGTGGGCCTGTCCGCGCAGAGCGGTGCCCGCCTGGCAAACGAAACCGCCTGGACAGCGCGCGCGGCGCCAGGGACGTGATCAGGGCGCCGCGCCCTGCACCGCCTCGCGGATCAGCTCGGCCAGTGCCAGCCGTTCGGCCGGCTGCAGCGCGGACACGTCGATCCTGGGAAGGCCGCGGAGGAAGGTGATGAGCCCCGGCACCTCCGCCGGTGAAAACGTACCCTGTCGATACCGGATGAAGCGTTCGGCGTCGAGGAACCACAGGGTATTGACTTCAAACCCTTCCGCTTCCTATAGTTGCGCCGTCGATTTGATGGAACACCATTGGGGGATTAGCTCAGTTGGTAGAGCGGCAGGTTCGCAATCTGTAGGTCGGGGGTTCGAATCCCCCATCCTCCACACCCCTTCATGAATCTCAGCCTCCTGACTGATTTCTACGAGCTTTCGATGATGCAGGGGTACTTTCTCCGCCAGGAGAACCCTGCCGTGGTCTTCGACATGTTCTTCCGACGCCAGCCCTTCGGCGGCGGGTTCTCGGTCTTCGCGGGGCTGGACACCGCCCTCTCCCATATCGCCTCCCTCTCTTTCTCCCAGGAAGACCTCGCCTGGCTCGACAGCCTGGGGACGTTTCAGAAGAGCTTCCTGGACTTCCTCGGGCGCCTGAAGTTCAAAGGCGATATCTGGGCGATGACGGAAGGCTCCCTGGCGTTCCCGGGGGAGCCCCTGGTCCGCGTGCACGCATCCCTCATCGAGGCACAGCTCATAGAGAGCGCACTCCTCTCCATCCTCAACTTCCAGACGCTCATCGCCACCAAGTCGGCGAGGATCCGGCTGGCCGCGCGCGGCGGCTCGGTCGTGGAGTTCGGGCTGCGCCGCGCACAGGGATTGGACGGCGCTCTCTCGGCCTCCCGCGCGGCCTTCATCGGGGGAGCCTCCGCCACTTCCAACACGCTGGCAGGCAAGTTGTACGGCATCCCCGTGCGGGGGACCATGGCGCACTCGTGGGTCATGGCGTTCCACAACGAGCTCGAGGCCTTCGAGAAGTACGCGCAGACCTACCCCGACGGGACCGTGCTCCTCATCGACACCTACGACACCCTGGGAAGCGGGATCGAGAACGCCATTGCGGTGGGCAGGAAGCTGAAGGCGGACGGGCACACGGGGTTCGGCGTCCGGCTGGACAGCGGAGATCTCGAGTACCTGAGCAAGGCGGTGAGGGCACGGCTGGATTCCGCGGGGCTCACGGATGCCCGCATCATGGCCTCCAACGAGCTGGAAGAAGAAATCATCGAGCAGCTGGTGACCCGCGGCGCGCCCATCGACTCCTGGGGAGTCGGCACGCACCTTGTGACCGGCGGCAACGACCCGGCGCTCACCGGCGTCTACAAGATCTGCGCCCGGCAGGATAGCGGACGATGGGTCCCCACGATCAAGGTTTCCAACAACCCCGAGAAGGTGACCAACCCCGGCATCAAGCAGGTCTGGCGCTTCACCAACGCGGCCGGCAGCCCCCTGGCGGATCTCATCGGCCTTGCCGACGATGCTCCCCGGCCCGGCGTCCCGCACCAGCTGCACCACCCGTCGGGAGATTACCGGTCTCTCGTGCTGGAAGAGTACGCGGGCATCACGCCGCTGCTCACGCTGTGCGTGAAGGGCGGGGAGATCCTGGACGGCGCCGACCTGCCGGCGGCCCGGTCGCGGGCCATCGCGGAGCTCGACGGCCTGGATGACACCTACAAGCGCCTGATCAACCCGCACGTCTACAAGGTCTCCCTGTCCACGGGGCTCGCGGACCTGAAGGCCCGGCTGATCCAGGATACCCTGGCTCGAGGAGCGCACGGATGATCCTGTCCGACGAGACCCTGCGGAGCATGCTCGCAGACAAGCGCATCACGGTGGAGCCGATCGAGCCCTACCAGGTGCAGCCGGCCTCCATCGATCTGCGCCTGGGGAGGCAGTTTCTCAAGATCGACGAGAACACGCTGGAAAGCCTCACGCTGGACAGCGAGCTTCCCTACGTGACGATCGAGAAAGACGAGATCGTCATCCCGCCCCACTCCTTTCTCCTGGCCACGACGGTGGAGTTCATCCGGCTGCCCGCCAACGTGACCGCGTTCGTGGAGGGGCGCAGCTCGATCGGAAGGATCGGCCTGTTCATCCAGAACGCGGGGTGGGTGGACCCGGGCTTCGAGGGAAACATCACCCTGGAGCTGTTCAATGCCAACCGCCTGCCCCTGCGCCTGACCAGCGGCCGTCGGATTTGCCAGATCGTCTTTGCCCAGATGGACCAGGCCACCCGCCGGCCGTACGCGGGGAAGTACCAGGGTCAGCGTGGAACCGTGGGCAGCCAGGTCTTTCGGGACGCCGACCGTTCACCCGGAGGCTGAACGCCCCGCCGCATCCTGCAGTTTCCGATCCAGGGTCCAGATATCCGCGCCTGTACGGACCGCCAGGGCCAGGATAGCTGCATCCACCAGGCCGACCCGGCGCGCATGCAGCCCTCGGGAGGCGCTGAGCCTGCCGGCCTCGATCCAGATCCCCGCCTCGTCGATCTTCGGCACGCTCTTCCAGTAGGACTCCAGCAGGTCGCCCTCCTGCCGGCCCTTTGCGCCGCTCAACAACTCCCCGAAAATGCATTCGGCGGCAAGGATGATCCCGCGCTCCAGCAGCGCCTTCAGCCGGGCGTGAACCGGCTCCCGGTTTCGGAGAAACTCGATCCACACTGAGGTGTCCGCGATGATCATGGCGCGCGCCGGTTCAGCTCACGGACTGCCGCTGCGCTGAACCCCTTGCGGAACACCAGCGGGCGTTTCTCCACGCGGTCGTTCAGCTCCCGTATTCGCTGCAGGTCAGCCCATTCCCTGAGGGCCAGGGTGATGGACTCGGTCAGGTTCTTCCTACCTGCAAGCTGCTGGACCTCACTGACCAGGGCATCCGGGATGATCGCTGTCACCTTCATACGATCTATTATACGATCTAATATCGTATTTGTCACTCCCTGCATTCCGCGCACCTCCACACAAAGAAAAAGGGCTGTTGTGCGCGGCGCTTTCGAACGATTCTAGAAGGGATGATCACGTTCGACAAACGACCGGTTGGCAGCGGCGCGCCCTGCCTCCTCGTGGCGGAGCTCGGCACCTCGCACCAGGGTGACCTGGACCGGGCCCGCCGGCTCATCGACGCGGCTGTGGGCGCGGGCGCGGAGTGCATCAAGTTCCAGCTCGTTCACGCGGAGGAAATCCTCCATCCCCGCGCGGGGTCCGTCCCGCTTCCGTCCGGGAACGTGGCCTTGTTCGACCAGTTCAAGGCCCTCGAACGCGGCATGGAGTTCTACGCCGCCTTGAAACAGCACACTGAATCCGCCGGCGCGCTGTTCCTCTGCTCGCCTTTCGGGGTCCGAAGCGCCCGCGAGTTGAGGAGCCTCGGGTGCAAGGCCTTGAAGATCGCCTCGCCCGAGCTGAACCACTTTCCCCTGCTGGAAGAAGTCTCCTCCTACCGCCTGCCGCTGTTCCTCTCCAGCGGCGTCTCCCTCCTGGGGGACATCGAGCGTGCCCTTGCCGTGACCGGCAGGGATCACGTGGTGCTCTTGCACTGCATCACCTCCTATCCCGCGCCGGAGGAGGAGTACAACGTGGCCGTGCTGGAAAGCCTCCGACGGGTTTTCGGGGTGCCGGTCGGCCTGTCTGATCATTCGCTGGATCCGGCGCTGATCCCCACGCTGGCGGTGATCCACGGCGCGTGCGTGGTGGAGAAGCACTTCACCCGCTCGCGAACGGATCCCGGCCTGGACGACCCCATCGCCCTGGAGCCGGCCGATTTTCGACGCATGGTGGATGCCGTGCGGCGGGCGGAGGATGACGGCCCGGTCAAGGCACTGAAAAGGTTGAGCAAGGAGTACGGCGCCCGGCGGCTTGCCACGGCGGCCGGCACCGGCGTGAAGGCGCTTGCCGCCTCCGAAAAGGCGAACTACCAGAGGACCAACCGCTCGCTGCACGCGGCACGGGAGATCGCGGCCGGCGCGCGCATCGCCGCGGAGGACGTGGCGGTACTGCGCACGGAGAAGGTGCTGCGGCCGGGCATCGGCCCCGAGTTCCTTCGGATCGTGGTCGGCGCGACCGCGCGCCGCGGCATCCCCGACGGCGAAGGAATCGAGTGGGCGGACCTGCTGTAGGCGTGCGCGAGCGCACGTGCGGGTCCGCCTCCCTTGCACCAATCGCCAAAGTTCGCTAAATTCCACTCAGTCATGATCAATTTAAAAGACTACATCGCCCGCGATCGGATCGCGTTCCTGCAGGCGCGCGACAAGCAGGATGCCCTGGCAAAGCTCATCTCGCTTTCGGACGATCCACGTCATGTCATCGATTTCGACCAGTTCCAGAACGCGGTCCTGGACCGCGAGTATATCGTCACCACGGGCATCGGGCAGAACGTGGCCATCCCGCACATCAAGAGCCGGTGGGTGAAGGACTTCTTCATCACCATCGGGGTCTTCCGAGACGGCGTGGAGTGGCAGTCCCTGGACGAGAAGCCCGTGCACCTCGCCTTCCTTATCGCGGGCCCCGAGGAGCACGAGAACTACCTGCGCATCCTGGCGAAGCTCACGCTCATCATCCGCAACAAGGAAAAGCGCAAAGCGATCATCCACGCAGACACGCCGGACCAGGTCTTCAAGCTGCTGGAAGATTCTTGAGCGCGCCCACCAGGCGCGGCTCAAACTGAACGCACACAGGCAACAGCGGCCGTAAGGGCCGACGACATTCAGATCGAACGAGTGATCGATACGAAGGAGATGGTATGGCGATCAAGGTAGGGATTAATGGGTTCGGCCGCATCGGGCGCCAGGTGTTCCTGGCCATGGTGGACAAGGGCCTGCTGGGCAAGGAAATCGACGTCGTGGCGGTGGTAGACATCAGCACGGAGGCGAAGTACTTCGCCTACCAGCTGAAGTACGACTCGGTGCACGGCCGCTTCAGCGGCACGCTGGCCACGGAGAAGTCCCCCGGCGCAGCAGAGGACGACATGCTCATCGTCAACGGCCACAAGACGAAGTGCATCCTGGCCACCAAGGAGCCCGCGCAGCTCCCGTGGAAGGACCTGGGCGTGGAATTCGTCATCGAGTCCACCGGGCTGTTCACCGACGTGGAGAAGGCCAAGGGCCATCTCGCGGCGGGTGCCAAGAAGGTCATCATCTCCGCCCCGGGCAAGGGGGATCTCAAGACGCTGCTCATGGGCGTGAACGACAACGAATACGACCCGGCGAAGCACCACGTGGTGTCCAACGCCTCGTGCACCACGAACTGCCTCGCGCCTCTGGTCCACGTGATCCTGAAGGAAGGCATCGGCATCGAGGCCGGCCTCATGACCACCATCCATTCCTACACCGCCACCCAGAAAACGGTGGACGGCCCGTCCAAGAAGGACTGGCGCGGCGGCAGGGCGGCGGCCATCAACACCATCCCGTCGACCACGGGCGCAGCCAAGGCCGTCGGAGAGGTTCTGCCCGCAGTCAAGGGCAAGCTCACGGGCATGTCCTTCCGCGTGGCCACCCCTGACGTCTCCGTGGTGGACCTCACCTTCCGTTCGACGCGGGACACCTCCATCGAGGAGATCGACGGCCTGTTGAAGAAGGCTTCCGAGACCTACCTCAAGGGGATCCTCGGCTACTGCAACGAGGAGGTCGTCTCCACGGACTTCATCCACGACGACCGCTCCTCGATCTACGACAGCCTCGCCACCCTGCAGAACAACCTCAAGGGCGAGAAGAGGTTCTTCAAGGTCGTCTCCTGGTACGACAACGAGTGGGGATACTCCTGCCGCACCGTGGACCTCCTGATGAAGATGGCCAAAGCGAAGTAGCTCGCCTGGAGTCGAACCGAGACCTGGAGCCCCGGCGAAAGCCGGGGTTTTTTCTGACCTTGTCTCTGGCGATGACAGCACGTTTCGACCATAGCATAGGCTGTCTATGCCTTCTCTGACTGAAATAGTCCGGATTAAGAATTGCGGGATCCGTGGGGCTGGTGTATACTCGTCTTACAATCGACTATCAGGCAATCATTAAGTCCAGTAAGAAGAGGTGCAAGGTATGGTCCGCAAGTTGGTCCTCTTCACGTTCGCGGTGTTGCTGAGCGCTTCCGCCTGGGCGCAGGTCACCAGCGATTTCTCCTTCACAATCGACCCCTCCGTGAACATCCCGCTCGGGCCGTCGCTGCCGGACGGGACGCCGTACTACTCCATCGGCGGGGGTGCGTCCATCAAGGGAGAGTACGTCTTTCCGTTCGCGAGGTTCCTCTATACCGGCGTCGGCCTGGACTTCGACTACGCGCCCCTGAACTCGTCCCAGAAGGGCCTTGCCCTCCTGGCGTTCGGGCCGCAGGTGGGATTCACCTTCTTCCCGATCCCGCGCCTGCAGCTCAAGCTCGCCGGCTATGGCGGGATGTACCTCGGGTTCGGCCTGAGTACGATGACGTACAACCCCTTTGCCGGAGGCATCGTAGACGTGCAGTACCTCCTCAGCCCGTCCCTCAGCCTCGGCGCCGGCGCATCGTTCAAGAACGCCTTTTCCATGTACGGCAACGTCTACCAGGGCATCGGCATCCACCTCGGGGCGAGCTATCACGTCGGGGCAGGCGGCGGCAAAGCCAACCTGCGTATCGAGCCTGCCCTGCGCCCGGTCTTCCCCTTGTTCTACAGCTACTACGACGAGCACCCCGTGGGAAGCGTGGACCTGAAGAACGGCAGCCCGAGCGCAATCCAGGACGTGAGCGCCAGTTTCTACGTCAAGGAATACATGGAACAGCCCAAGGTCTTCTACCGCGCGCCGGCCCTGGACCGCGAGCAGGCGGTGACGGTGCCCGTGCAGGCCTTGTTCGAGAGGAGCATCTTCGAGGTCACCACGGAGACCAAGGTAGCGGGAGAAATCATCGTCACGTACAAGTACCTCGGCGCCGAGACCACGGAGCGCAAGCCAGTGACGGTCACCATCAACAACCGCAATGCGATGACGTGGGACGATGACCGCAAGGCCGCCGCGTTCGTCACCGCCACGGATCCCGACGTCATGCTCTTCGCCAAGAGCATCGCCTCGGACGCGGGCTCCCGGTCCGTGCCGCCGGCCATCAACGCGAACTTCCGCATCGCCATGGCCCTGTTCCAGGCGATGGGACTGCACGGCGTGGGCTACGTCACGGATCCCACCACTCCCTACGGCAGCGCCCTGGGCAAGGAAACGGCAATCGACTACCTGCAGTTCCCCATGCAGACCCTCGCCTACCGCGCGGGGGACTGCGACGACCTTTCCATCCTCTACAGCGCGATGCTGGAATCCGCGGGCGTGCGCACCGCCTTCATCACGGTTCCCGGGCACATCTACATGGCGTTCGACCTGGGTATGCGGCCCGAGGATGCGAAGGCCACGTTCACCAACCCCCAGAGCCTGATCATCCGGGACAACGAGACCTGGCTCCCGGTGGAGATCACGCTCGTCCGCAAGGGTTTCACCGAGGCCTGGAGATCCGGTTCCGTGGACTGGCAGACGAACAACGCCAAGGGGGCTGCCACGTTCATGATCGTGCGCGATGCCTGGCAGGAGTATCGCCCCGTGAGCGCCTCCCGGGTGATGAAAGAATCCGTGCGACTTCCGGACCCCGAATCGACGTTCAAGGCTTACACCGCGGAGCTGAACCGCTTCCTCGGGATCGACCTGAAGCCGAGGGTCGCCGAGCTGCAGAACCAGCTGAAGGCGGACCGGACCAACGCCAAGCTGATGAACAAGCTCGGGGTGCTGTACGCGCGCTACGGGCTGCTCACGGATGCCCGCATCCAGTTCGAGGCGGCGGTGCGCGCGGGAGGCAAGGAAGCCTCCACCGCGGTCCTCGTCAACCTGGGCAACGTAAGCTACCTCAGCGGGAAATACGAGGATGCGGTTTCCTACTACAACAAAGCTCTCAACAAGGCGCCGAACGCAGCGGGAGCCCTTCGAGGGCTCGCCCTGGCCAGCTACGAGTCCGGTGACACGAAATCGGTCGATTCCGCCCTGGAGAGGCTGAAGACCGCGGACCCGGAATCCGCGAACAAGCTTGCCGCACTCGGCTCGGGCACGACAGTGGAGTCCCAGGCTCGGGCCGCGTCCGCCGACAAGGAGGTCAACACATGGAGCGAAGAATGAGAACGGCCCTTCGCGCCGGCCTGCCCCTGCTCGCCGCCCTGGCCTCCGTGGCGCTGACCCTCGCGGCGTGCGACCCCACGAACATCCTGGCCCTGCTGACCACCGAGGTGAAGAAGGCCACGGGGAAGATGCTCGCGGTAAGCTCGGTGACCCCGGCCCACACTTCCACCGATGTGAAGCCCGGGATCCGCATGACGGTGATCTTCGACCGGGAGATCGACATGGGCACGGTCAGCGAGTCCACGGTCACGATCAGCCCGGTGCCGCAGGAACCTCCCGCATCACCCGATTTCCACCTGAAATTCTCCTCCGTCGGCGATACCCGGACCCTCTACATCGACCCCTATCCCTGGCTAGGTGACACGAAGGACTACACGTTGACCGTCACTCGAGGCGTGAAGGGCGCGGACGGCAGCGAGATGGAAAACGACTACTCCTGGTCCTTCCGCACCGGCATCTACCCCAAGGGAAACGTAAAGATCGAGAATGACAAGGCAGCCATAAACACGACGACCGGCCAGCCGCTGAACCTGGCAATCACCTGCTCGGACCTCGGTTATGGGTACCGCCTTGGAAGCACGGAAGCGGAGTGCCTCGCAAGCGTCGCGTGGTACAACGCCGGAGGGACAGCCTTCACGGACAACACCCACGTCGTGGCGGCTGCGGCCGACGGAACGCAGAGCGTCTACATTCAGTTCAAGGTGATCGGGGAGACCAACCCAGACAAGTGGTCCGCGGTCAGCGCGGACGGCATCACCCTGGACCGGGTGCTGCCAACGGTCACGCCCTCCACGCAAACCGTATATCTCAACGCATCCAACTACCTCACGGGCGTCGTTCCGACTGTGTCTGCAACGGATGACCGCAGCGGCGTGGATTCCACGGGCTGGCAGTGGACTCCAAACGCCAGCACGACCTTCAGCTCCACAACGGTGCAGGCTCCAACAATAACCGTCCCTGCTGGTGACGGCGGACCCTACAGCGTCACGGTCAGGGCCAAGGACAAGGCCGGAAACCTCTCGAACCCGGCTTCAAC
>Ga0153916_10004385_pt1 | contig 10660 bp, 7 predicted proteins | sample Opewatmetagenome_FD_109642 | JGI IMG/M metagenome (GOLD analysis project Ga0153916, IMG submission 109642) | Freshwater wetland microbial communities from Ohio, USA - Open water 3 Core 3 Depth 4 metaG | ecosystem: Environmental > Aquatic > Freshwater > Wetlands | place: USA: Ohio, Lake Erie, Old...
GCCTCACCCCATAAAGGAGAGAACTTAACCCGTTCTCTCATGAGGCGCCCTTGCCCTCCTCCCTTCCGGCCGCCCCCGCCTTTGGAACCCCCGCGCCTCAATCGGCCAGCCCGGAGGTCATCGAGTTCCTCGCCAGTCGGCGATCGACGTCGGCGCTCGGCCTGGCCGAGCCGGCCCCCGACGCCGACGAGTTGGGCGACCTCCTCACCCTAGCGGCTCGCGTGCCCGATCACGGGAAGCTCTCGCCCTGGCGCTTCATCGTGCTGGCGCGCGACGCCAAAGCGGTCTTCGCCGAGCGTCTCGACCGGCTGGCGCAGGGCCGCGGCGACGCCAAGGCGTCCGCCAAACTGGCCAAGCTGAAAGGTCCGCCCCTGTGCGTGGCGGTGATCTCCCGCCCGGCGGAGGCCGAAATTCCGGAGTGGGAGCAGTTGCTGTCGGCGGGCGCGGTATGCACGACCCTGCTCTACGCCGCCCAGGCCAAGGGCTACGGGGCCAACTGGATCACCGACTGGTACGCCTACGACCCCGAGGCCAAGGCCATTCTGGGGCTCGCACCGGACGAACAGGTCGCAGGTTTCGTCATGATCGGAACCGCCAAGGAGCCGCCGCTGGAACGCGAGCGCCCGGACTTGGCGAAGCTGGTCACGCATTGGGCGCCGTAGCTTCGCCCAGAGACTCGACGACCGGACGGCGCTACCAGCGCCGCCCGGCCTGAGGTGTGACACGCCCGAGGAGAGATGGGCAGGTTGGATATAGGCCATTTCCGGTCGTTTCACCAGCCATTCGGACTCCCGAGGGCGTCCTGGCCCGGTCAGGTCGCCAACATCGGTCGAGCAAGACTCCAGGTGGATTGAGCATAGATCGCTGAGGAACGACCCACGTTATTGTCTAGCCGACAGCTTCAGCGGTAGAGGCATGTATTTCGGCCTTCACCGAAACGTGCTGACCGCCACCGCGCCCTTCAACCGCCAGGGGAATCCCGCGGGGTGTGACAACTCTTGGCGAGCGATCAGCCCCGGCCCCGATAGGGCGCCACGCCCTGGTCGGGGACCCACAGGCCCTCCGGCGCCGGGCCGGTCTGCCAGAACACGTCGATGGGAATCCCGCCGCGCGGATACCAATAGCCGCCGATGCGGAGCCAGCGTGGCTCGGCCACCTCCACGATCTTGCGGCCGATGGCCACCGTGCAGTCCTCGTGGAAGGCCCCGTGATTGCGGTAAGCGCCGAGATAGAGCTTCAGCGACTTCGACTCGATCAGCCAGGCGCCAGGCGCGTAGTCGATCACCAGATGCGCGAAGTCCGGCTGCCCGGTGACCGGGCAGAGCGACGTGAACTCCGGCGCGACGAACCGCGCCAGATAGAGGGCGTCGGCCTGCGGGTTGGGAACGCGCTCCAGCACCGCTTCGTCGGGGCTGGCGAAGCCTCGAACGTCGCGGCCCAGTTGCGTGAGGTGGCTCTCTTCCATGTCGGCGCTTTAGACCCCGGCGGACGCCGCCGCAACCAAGACAGCCCCCGCTGGAGCCTTTATGCAGGAGGCGAAGAACGGTTCGGGGAGGCTCGGGGATGAGCGGCGGGGACTTCAACGATTTCGTGGTGGTGGTGACCGGCGCATCGACCGGCCTGGGGCGTGCGATCGCCGTGGAGGTGGCTGGCCGCGGCGCCAAGGCCGTGATCATCAACTATGCCCGCAGCGCCGACGAGGCCGAGGAGACCGGCCGCCTTGTCGAGGCTCACGGCGCCCAGGCCGTGCTCGTGCAGGGCGACGTCGCCTCCGACGGCGACTGCCGCAAGATCGCCGGGGCCGCGGCGCCCTTCGGCCGCATCGACGCCCTGTTCAACAACGCCGGCATAACCACCTTCGCCCCCAACCACGCCGACCTCGACGCCGTATCGGCCGAGGACTTCCTGCATCTCTATGGCGTCAACGTCGTGGGCGCGTTCCAGATGGTCCGTGCGGCGCGAAACCTGCTCGAATCGGCGCCCCAGCCCGGCGCGGTGGTCAACTCCTCGTCGCTCGCCGCCGTCACCGGCATCGGCTCGTCGGTGCCCTACGCCGCCTCGAAGGGCGCCCTGACGACGATGACCCTGTCGCTGGCCCGCGCGCTGGCGCCGAAGATCCGCGTCAATGCGATCTGCCCAGGATTCATCGACACCCCCTGGTTCGGCAAGGGAATGCCGGCCGATCGGGTCGACCGGGTGCGTCAGAGCGCCGTCGCTTCGACGCCCCTGCACGCGGCCTCCACGGCCGAGGACGTCGCCGGCGCCGCTGTCTTCCTCGCAGCCCCGGCCTCCCGGCACGTCACGGGGGAAACCCTGCTCGTGGACGCCGGCATGCACCTCAATCTGACGCCGATGTCGAAGCGTTGAGACAGCCTGTGGCGCCTAAGCCACAGCGCATCGCCCAAGTTTTCGGCGGCCATCGTAATTAACGCTCAAGATTCAATCACCGCGTACCAACGCGGCTTGGCTGGAGCAGCCTTCGTTGATTCGAGCGCCAACGGCATGGCGTTGTCGGTGAGACGGTCGGGTTGACGGCCAGATCGGAAAACAAGGGGATATACAATGAAAACTCTCAAAGTTGCGCTGGTCGCCGCAGCGGCCACGGTCGCCATGGGCGGCGCGGCTCTCGCCCAGGACGACGGCCCGAGCGTCTCGTTCAATGTCGGCGCCTCGTCGGACTACGTGTTCCGCGGCGTCAGCCAGACCGATGAAAACCCGCAGATCTATGGCGGCGCCGACGTGTCGTCGGGCATCTTCTATGCGGGCGTGTGGGCCTCGAACGTCGACTTCCTCGACTCGACCGACGCCGAAATCGACGGCTACGTCGGCGTGAAGCCGACCGCCGGCCCCGTGGCCCTCGATTTCGCGGCCATCTACTACGGCTATGTGAACGCCCCCTCGGGCGCCGACTACGGCTATTGGGAATTCAAGGCCGCCGGTTCGGTCCCGGCCGGTCCGGCGACTGTGGGCGCGGCCGTCTACTACTCGCCCGACTTCTTCGGCGGCGTCGACGAGGCCGTCTACTATGAAGTCAATGGCGCCTTCCCGATCGGCGAAAAGGTCAGCGTCAGCGCCGCCCTCGGCCACCAGTCCCTGGAAGGTCCGGGCGACTACAACACCTGGAACCTGGGCGTCGGCTACGCCCTGACCGATCACATCGGTTTGGACCTGCGCTACCACGACACCGACGAGCACGGTTTCGGCTCGATCTACGACAGCCGAATCGCGGTGGGCGTGAAGGCGACCTTCTAGGGCCACAAAGCCACTCGATTGTTCGAAAGCCGTCGCCCCTCGGGGCGGCGGCTTTTCCGTTTGGCGCTGGCGCCCAGGTCCACTAAGGTCCGAATGCTCCCCTAAGGCGCAAAGAACGTGCTCTTTTTCGGTCGAAAATGGAGCCAAACGCCGAGCATCGGAGTTCAAGTGGACGGTCGCACTCGCACGTCTAAATTGGCGACTCGAGGAAAGAGCAGAGAGCGGCCTATGGAGCGGATGGCCTTCCGAGCCCAAACCATCGTCGTCGACGTGGCCATCGCCGCCGTGGCGTTCCTACTGGCCTACTTCTTCTCTCCGGCCCGCCTGCCGGACCTCGGGTTCGACGGCCGGCCGTCGCTGAATCTTCTGCAGCTGGTGCTGCTCTACAGCGCCTTGGCAGGCGTCTTCACCGCCATGTTCCGGCGAGAGCTGTCGCCTTGGCGCTACGCATCCGTCCCCGACGCCCTCGTCCTGGCGCGAATTTCCGTCCTGACCGCCGGGGTGTTCCTGCTTACTGTCTGGGCGCTCGATCGGGCCAGCACCCTGCCGCGCTCGGCGCTCGCCATGGCGCCGGTTTTCCAGATGGTGGGCTGCATGGGCCTGCGGGTCGCGCGCCGGGCGCTGCATGAACACGCCCTCGACAGCTTCGCTCCGCTGAAAACCGTCACCGACCGGGTGACCCAGGCGCCGTCCCTGCTGCTGATCGGCCCGCCCTCGCTGGCCGACACCTACCTGCGCGACGTGGCCCGAAACCATGACCGCAGCTACACGCCCGTGGGCATCGTCGGCACCGACCCGCGCGACGTAGGTCAGCAGGTGCGCGGCGTCTGCATCATCGAGGGCCTGGACAACCTCGACCAGGCGCTGGCCGACCTGCGCCGCTGGAACCGGTATCCGCGCGCCGTGCTCTTCCTCGAAGAGCCGGGACGCCTGCGCGGCCTCACCGCCGACCAGCTCGGCCGGCTGAAGGCCGACGGCATCCGCCTGCTGCGCCTGCCCAGCATCATCGAGCTCAAGCAGCACGACAGCGTCACCCTGTTGCCCATGCGCGAGATCAGCGTCGAGGAGCTCCTGGCCCGCGACCCGATCGAGCTTGACCGCACGGCTATCGGCAGCCTGATCCGTGACCGGCGCATCCTGATCACCGGCGCCGGCGGCAGCATCGGCGCCGAGCTGGTGCGTCAGGTGGCCAAGTTCCATTGCGCTCACATCACCCTGGTGGACTTCTCCGAGACCTCGCTGTTCGAGATCGACCGCGAACTGGCCGAGACCTTCCCCGGGCTCTCCCGCCGGGCGGTGCTCTGCGACGTGCGCAACGCCGCGCGCCTGGCCGACTGCTTCATGGCCGAGCGGCCCGACCTGGTGTTCCACGCCGCGGCGCTCAAGCACGTCTCGATGGTCGAGCGTCATCCCTGCGAGGGCGTGCTCACCAACGTCATCGGCACCTGGAACGTCGCCGAGGCCGCCCGCGTGTGCGGCGCGGCGCAGATGGTCCTGATCTCCACCGACAAGGCCGTCGACCCGAGCAACGTCATGGGCGCCACCAAGCGCCTGGCGGAGGCCGTGGTCGCCTCCCAGCAAACCGGAGACGGCACGCGCTTTTCAGCCGTCCGCTTCGGCAATGTCCTGGGCTCGGCCGGATCGGTCGTGCCCATATTCCGCTCCCAGATCGAGCGCGGCGGACCGGTGACGGTGACGCACCAGGACATGGAACGGTTCTTCATGACCATTCCAGAGGCCGCCCAGCTCGTCCTGCACGCCACGGCCGCTTCCGCCGAGGGTGTAGCGACCCACTCGCGGCTGTTCCTCCTGGAGATGGGCGAGCCCGTCAGGATCATGGACCTGGCGCGGCAGATGATCGCGCTGTCAGGCCGCATCCTCGGCCGCGACATCGAGATCGAGGTCACCGGCCTTCGCCCCGGCGAAAAGCTCACCGAGGCGCTCCTCGACGAAACCGAACAATCCATCCCCTGCGCGCCCAAGGTGATGGAGGTGGTCTCCAGCTCGGCGTTGACGGTCACCCCCAGCCACCTGCACGAGCTTGAGACGCTGGCCGAAAAGGGCGACACCGTCGCGGTCAGGCGCGCCCTGTTCGAACTGGTCGGTGAGATCCGCGGCGAACGTCCCACCAACGCGCCCCCCTTCCGGGTTGTCGCCAACCGCTCCTGAGCGCCCTCCCCCGCGTCGCTCCGTCGCGCCCAAACTGGGTGTGTCGCCCTTTGCGCGCCTCACTGCGGACGACCATCTTGAGGCGGCCACTCGCCTGTGAGGCGAAGCGGCGCGACCTGGCGCACCCTGGGTCGGATCAGCTCTCATCCGCCACGGACACGGTCGCTCGCCCGCCGCCGTAGCGGCGAGGCGAACGGTCGGGAACCCGAGTATTGAGTATAGAGCCGGACCATCTTGAGCCGCCGCGCCGGCGACGCGTGGACAGACGCAGGCCCGCGCCCTGGTGGCGCCGCATCGCCTACGCCCGCATCGGCGCCATCGCGTTTTGCCTGGCCGTGTGGATCGCGGTCGCACGCGCCTGCTCGTCCATAGCGTGGCTCGGATAACAAAAAGGGCGCGCCCGGCACGAGCGCGCCCCCACAAGGTTTCGGTTCTGAGAGTTATTCCGCCGCGGCGATCTCCACCTTTCGGGCGGCCGCCAGACGCTTGACCAGGGCCTCCTGCTGAGCCTTCAGCACGGGCGGCAGACGATCGCCGAACTTCTCGTAGGCCTCCGCCATCAGGGCGGCTTCCTCGCGCCAAACGTCGACGTCGACGCTCAGCAGCAGGTCCAACGCCTCGGCGCTGAGATCCAGGCCCGCGACGTCGAGGGATTGCCTGGTCGGAAGGCGACCGATCGGAGTGTCCTGCGCCTCAGCGCGGCCCTCCAGGCGATCGACGATCCACTTGAGCACGCGGCTGTTGTCGCCGTAGCCCGGCCAGACGAATTTGCCGCGGACGTCCTTGCGGAACCAATTGACGAAATAGATGCGCGGCAGCTTGGCGGCGTCGGACTTGCCGCCCATGGCCAGCCAGTGAGCGAAGTAGTCGCCCATGTTGTAGCCGCAGAACGGCAGCATGGCGAAGGGATCGCGGCGCAGTTCGCCGATCTTGCTCTCGGCCGCCGCCGTGCCTTCCGAGGCGACATTTGAGGCCATGAACACGCCGTGGGCCCAGTCGAAGGCCTCGGTGACCAGCGGCACGGCGCTGGCGCGGCGACCACCGAACAGGATGGCAGAGATCGGCACGCCGGCCGGATCTTCCCATTCCGAGGCGATCACCGGGCACTGGGCGGCCGGAACCGTGAAGCGGGCGTTGGGATGGGCCGCCGGCTCGCCGCTCTCGGGCGTCCATTCACGCCCTTTCCAATCGGTGAGCTTGGCGGGGGTCGTCTTGGTGAGGCCTTCCCACCAGACGTCGCCGTCTTCGGTGAGCGCCACATTGGTGAAGATGCAATTCGCTTTCAGCGAGGCGATCGCGTTGCGGTTGGTCTCCTCGCCAGTGCCCGGCGCAACGCCGAAGAACCCGGATTCCGGATTGACGGCGTAGAGCCGGCCGTCGTCGCCAAAGCGCATCCAGCAGATGTCGTCGCCGATGGTCTCGGCCTTCCAGCCCGCCAGCGTGGGCTGCAGCATCGCCATGTTGGTCTTGCCGCAGGCGCTCGGGAAGGCGGCGGCCACATAGTGCACTTCGTTCTTCGGCGAGGTCAGCTTGAGGATCAGCATATGCTCGGCGAGCCAGCCCTCGTCGCGGGCCATCACCGAGGCGATCCGCAGCGCGTAGCACTTCTTACCCAGGAGCGCGTTGCCGCCGTAGCCGGAGCCGTAGGACCAGATCTCGCGGGTCTCCGGGAACTGGACGATGTACTTCTCGTCATTACAGGGCCATGCCACGTCAGCCTGTCCCGCCTCCAGCGGGGCGCCTACTGAGTGGACGGCCGGGACGAAGAAGCCGTCCTCCCCCAGTTGGTTCAGAGCCGCCTTGCCCATACGCGTCATGATGCGCATCGAGATCGCCACATAGGCGCTGTCGGTCAGTTCGACGCCGATGGAGCTGATCTTGGAGCCCAGCGGCCCCATGCAGAACGGCACCACATACATCGTGCGGCCGCGCATGCAGCCGTCGAACAGGCCGTTCAGCGTCGCACGCATCTCAGCCGGATCGGCCCAGTTGTTGGTCGGACCGGCGTCGGCCTGATCCTGCGAGCAGATGAAGGTCCGGCTTTCCACGCGCGCGACATCGCGAGGATCCGACGCGGCGAAGAAAGAGTTCGGCCGCTTCTCGGCGTTCAACGCCTTCAGCGTGCCAGCGGCGACCAGCTCGGACGTCAGCGCATTCCACTCCGCCTCGGACCCGTCGCACCAGAAGACCCGGTCCGGCTTGGTCAGGGCCGCGATCTCGGCGACCCAGGCCTTGAGCTTCGCGTGTTTCGTCGGGGCGGGCTCCAGCCCCGGGATGGACGTCCTCTGGCTCATCAACAGCTCCTTGTCCGCGCTTCCTCCCACCCCGCGACAGGGGGCGGTCCGCGCGTTAATCTCTCGTCGGGACAATTGTCCAGATTTCTATGGCTCGGCTGCAACCCTTGCGCCAGCCTCACGTGACGGAATTAATACGTCTGACATCGCAAATTGCGACCTGGGCGTTCCATCCTGACACGTCGCATACGTCACGGACGCCGCCTATTCCGCAGGCTGCATGGCGCGGGCGGCTTCGGCCCGATGCCAGTTCCACGCGGACTCGATAATGGCGTCCAGATCGTACCTAGGCGTCCAGCCCAGGATCATTCGGGCCTTGGCGTTGTCGGCCACCAGGATGGGCGAATCGCCCTCCCGGCGCGGCGCCCGCTCCACCTCGAAGGCGCCGTTGCTCGCCCTGCGGATGGCCTCGATCAACTTACGCACGCTGGTGCCCATGCCTGTGCCGAGGTTGAACACGTCCGATCCGCCGCCCGCCAGTAGATGCCTGAGCGCCGCCACGTGGGCGTCGGCCAGATCGAGCACATGGATGTAGTCGCGAACCGCCGTGCCATCCGGTGTCGGATAGTCTTCGCCCATCAGGCGAAAGTTCCCGCCAGTGTTCATCGCCGCGCGGATGGCCAGGGGAATGGCGTGGGTCTCGGGCTCGTGACGCTCGCCGATCCGCCCCTGCGGGTCGGCGCCTGCTGCGTTGAAGTATCGCAGGCAGATTGAGCGGAAGCCCGCATAGCGGTCCAGGTCGCTCAGCGCCTGCTCCACTATCAGTTTGGTCCGACCGTAGGGGTTGAGCGGGACCTGCGGGTGCATCTCGTCCAACGGCACGCGCAACGGCTCGCCATAGGTCGCGCAGGTCGACGAGAAGACAAGGGCGTTCACGCCCGCCCGCCGCGCCGCCGCGATCAGGCTGAGCGCGCCGGCGACGTTGTTGTCGTAGAAGCGGCCCGGGTCGCGCACCGACTCGCCGACCTCGATCAGCGCCGCGAAATGCAGCACCGCGACAGGCTTGTGCTTGGCGAAGACGGCGTCCAGCTGCTGCGGATCCCGGATGTCCCCGATCTCCAGCGGCCCCCATTTGACGAATTCGGCGTGGCCGTTGCTGAGGTTGTCGAAGACCACGGGCCGGAAGCCCGCCTCCGCGAGCCTCAGGCAGGTGTGCGAACCCACATAGCCCGCGCCGCCTGTCACAAGAACCGTCTGCATGTCGTCCCGTCCGCGCCTGACCAAGGTTATCCCTGCCCGGCCGGCTGCACGCAAGGATCGCGCCACGCAGCGGTGTTCACAATCCGGCGTGCAGAACGTTTGTGGTCTGGTCGGCTATCCCAGGGCTCGCGTCATCCCCTCAGGGCGCGGACACCCAGGAGGATGCCCCCCCACAAGATCGCATTCAACCCGAGGGCCAGAATGAGCCGCCAGTTCAGACCGGCCGCGCCCCTCGTCCTTCGGGAACGTCGACGTGCGCTCACGATGATCGATGCGACCTGTGCCATCCGGTCCTGGACCTGCGCGCCTGCAGCGGCGGCAACAGACTCGGATTGAGGAGCTAAGATTGTGTTGACGATCCCGGAGCCGCACAGATTTTGGCGCCTCTCCGCCGCGGCGATCCAGGCGGCCTTCGCCCCCAAAGACGGCTCGGCTGAATAGGAAAAGGCCGCCGCGTCGCCGCGACGGCCTTCCCTGTTCCCCCCGCAAACTCGCGGTTCGGCGTCGTTCGTTCTAGAACTCTTCCCAGCTGTCATCCTGCGGCTCGGCGCGGGTCGCCAGGGCGTTGGCCCCGGAGGTGGCCGGCGCGGAGCGGACCTGGCGCTGCGCCGCAGCTCGCGGAGCAGGCGCAGCAGCTCGCGGAGCAGGCGCAGCAGCTTGGCGCGCGGCCGGAGCGGAGGTCCGGACGGCGCTCGCCTGAGCGCCCCCGCTGACCTTGAAGCGCGCCACCAGGCGGCCGAGTTCCTGGGCCTCGTCGGCCAGGGCGCGGCTCGCGGCGGTGGATTGCTCCACCATGGCGGCATTCTGCTGGGTCACATGGTCCATCTGGTTGACGGCGGTGTTGACCTGATGCAGGCCCAGCGCCTCTTCCTTGGCGGAGGCGGCGATCTCGCCCACGACGTTGGAAATCTCGGCCACCTGAGAGACGATGCGCTCCAGCGCCTTGCCGGTCTCGCCGACCAGCTCCACGCCCTGCGCCACCTGTTCCGACGACGCCGAGATGAGGCCCTTGATCTCCTTGGCGGCTTCCGCCGAGCGCTGAGCCAGCGCGCGGACTTCGGAGGCCACGACCGCGAAGCCGCGGCCGGATTCGCCGGCTCGGGCCGCCTCGACGCCCGCGTTGAGGGCGAGCAGGTTGGTCTGGAAGGCGATTTCGTCCACCACGCCGATGATCTGGCTGATCTTGCGCGAGGACTGGTCGATCTGGGTCATGGCGGTGACCGCGCGACCGACGATGTCGCCCGAGCGTTCCGCATCGGCCTTTGCCGACGACACGGCCTCACGGCCATGGTTGGAGCCTTCGGCGGTCTTCTGCACCGTGGCGGTGATCTCATCCAGCGCCGCGGCAGTCTCTTCCAGAGTGGCGGCCTGGTGCTCCGTGCGCCGCGACAGGTCGTCGGCCGCATGGCTGATCTCGCCCGTCCCGGACTGGATCGTCGCGGTCGAGGCGGAGATGGCGCTCATCACGTCCTCAAGCGCCGACATCGCGGCGTTGAAGTCGTCGCGTAGCTTCAGGTAGTCGCCCGGGAATGCGGCGTTGAGACGATAGGTCAGGTCGCCGGACGCGAGACGGTCCAGCCCCTCGGCCAGGGAGTTCACGACCAGGGCTTGCTCTTCGGCGAGCGCTGCAGCCGCCTCGGCGGCCTTGCGGCGGGTCTCTTCGCTGGCGGCGGAATTGGCGTCCTGTTCCTGGCGCAGACGCTCAAGGTTCAGTTGGTTGTCGCGGAAGACCGCGAGCGAGCTGA
>Ga0153916_10004386_pt1 | contig 10659 bp, 8 predicted proteins | sample Opewatmetagenome_FD_109642 | JGI IMG/M metagenome (GOLD analysis project Ga0153916, IMG submission 109642) | Freshwater wetland microbial communities from Ohio, USA - Open water 3 Core 3 Depth 4 metaG | ecosystem: Environmental > Aquatic > Freshwater > Wetlands | place: USA: Ohio, Lake Erie, Old...
AGCACAAGATATGCCTGGACCGTGACCCGACCGGTCTGCACATGACCGTCTCCGACCAGGCGATACGGGATATCAACCCCCCGGCAAATCCGGGCAAGGAAACAATATATAAAGCTGATACCGTTGCGGAGCTGGAAAAGCAGCTCGACATTCCGGCCGGAAACCTTCAGGCGACCATCAAGGAGTACAACTCCGATATCGAAAAGTACGGTCATGACCGGAAGTACGGCCGGCGCCTGCAGGGCATGGCCTGGCCGGAGAAAAAGTTAATGCCACTCAATCACCCTCCGTATTACGCCATTAAAAACAAGATCTGCCTGACCTCGATGAAGGGTGGCCTGAAAATCAATAAAAAGTGCCAGGTGATCGACCAGTTCGGTGAGGTTATTCCGGGACTCCTGGCCGCCGGGGAAATATCCGGAGGCCTGGAGCGCATACCACATCATTACTACACCGGGAGAATGACGCTGCAAGCCTTCACCCAGGGCAGGATCGCCGGGGACATTGCCGCCGACGAGCCTGCGGTTAAATAATAGGTTATCATTGGGAGGCTGTAAAATAGCACCCTTCCTTCGATGGAAGAGGGCAGGGTGAGGGTGAAACACACGCGGTCCCCCTCACTCAATCTCTCCCGCCAGGGGAGAGAAGCTGATCTTTATATTGCTGGATATAGACACCATGAAATGGCAAGACAAATACCGCGATAAGCTGATAACGGCGAAAGAAGCGGCCGGCCTGATAACATCCGGCTCGGACGTCATCTTCGCCATGATGGACCAGCCCAAGGATATCATGACGGCGGTGGCCGAGCGGTACCCCGAGCTGGAGAACGTTACGCTGACCTCCCACTGGGTGGAAGACTATCCCTTCCTGCATCCCAAACAGCACCCGGAGATGGTAAAGGCCTTCCGCATCAAGGACCCCATGACCATGCGGAACACCCGCGAGGGGGTACGCGACAAGACGATCGACTACCAGCCCACCGTCTTCGGGCTGAGCAACGGCTACCGCCAGGAATGCCCGGACAGGGGGCGGTTGTACCACTATAAGGACTTCTTCTTTTTCAAACTCTCCGTCCCCGACAGGAACGGCCGCTGTAGCTTCGGGCCGCACCCCTGGTACTCCCCCAGCGTCTGCCGGACGGCCAGGGTCAAGGTCGCCGAGATCGACCCCAACCTGACCTGGGTCTACGGCGAGTACGTCAACATCGACGACATCGACTACCTGGTCGAGGCCCCCAAGGGGGGAAGCAAAGGAGGCTCGGAGCTGCTGGGCCAGACGCCGCCGGCCGAGGAATTCGAGATTTCCCAGGTCATCGGCGCCAACGCCGCCACGCTGATCAAGGACGGTGATACTATCCAGATCGGCGTGGGCACGGCCGCCGAGGCCATCCGGGACTTCCTCGGCGATAAGAACGACCTGGGCATCGACAGCGAGGTTATCTACTCCTACACCATCGACCTGGTCAAGCGCGGCGTCATCACCGGCAAGTACAAGACCCACGACACGGGCAAGGTCGCCGCCGCCAACCTCCAGCTCTACGGCGCCAATGCACCGGCCAGTATCGAGTCCCTGGCCTACGTCAGGAGGAACCGGGCCTTCCTGTTCCGGGACATCTCCACGCAGTGCAATGTCGGCCGGATCGCCGCCCAGGACAACATGGTGGCCATCAACAATATCCTGGGGGTGGACCTGCTGGGGCAGGTCGTCATCACCCACCTCGGCCCCACCCCTATCACCGGCCCCGGGGGACAGGTGGACTTCTGCGTCGGCGCCCACTACTCAAAGGGTGGCCGCTCCATATCCATGCTTAAATCCACGGCCCTCGACGGTAAGGTATCACGCATCGTCCCCAAATTCGAGGCCGGCACAGTGATCATGATCCCCATGGTCTACCTCGACTACCTGGTCACCGAGTATGGCATCGCCAACCTGGACTGCAAGAGCCGCCGCGAGAGGGCCGAGGCCGTTATTTCGGTGGCCCACCCCGACTTCCGGGACGAGCTAAGGCGGGCCGCCAGGGAGATGTTCTATCCATAGTCGACATTGTCTATCGTTATGTAAAGTTTGAGGAGGAAGGATTGTGCAGATAAAAGAAGAGCTGGCGCAGATCGTCGGCGTGAGGAACGTCTCCGACGACCCCGAAGCGCTCGGGGCTTATGCCAGGGACTGCAGCCTGAGCACGCCGCGCGCCCCCAACTATATCGCCCGCCCGAAGAACACCGCCGAGGTCCAGTCTGTCCTCAAGCTGGCGGGCGAAACAGGGATGCCGGTGGTGCCCTGCAGCTCTGGCATACATTTTTACGGCAACACCATCCCCAACCTGGGCGGGATTATACTCGATCTCAGGCGGATGAATAAAATACTCGATATCGACATGGCTAATAAAATGGTCATGGTGGAGCCCGGCGTCACCTGGGGACAGCTCCAGGCCGAGGTGGCCAAGCAGAAAATGATGGGGCTGTGCCCGCTGTTGCCCCATCCTTTGAAGTCCGTCGTGACCAGCCACCTGGAAAGGGAGCCCATGCTCATACCCAAGTTCGAGTACGCCGGCGCCATGGTGACCCTGGAAGTGGTGTTCCCCAGCGGCGAGGCGTTCCGCACCGGCTCCGCCTGCGTGCCCGGCTTCCCCGATAAAAGCATGGCCGAGGGCGTCAATCCCGGTGGGCCGGGATACCTGACCTATAGCTGGCTGGTCCAGGGCGCCCAGGGGACGATGGGCGTGGTGACCTGGGCCAAAGTCAAGATGGCCCCCAAGCCTGAGATCGACAAGACCTTTTTTATCCCCTTCGACAACCTCGATGATGCCGTCCGCCTGGTCTATAATGTGCAGCGGCGCATGCTGGGCGAAGAATGCTTCATCCTGAATGATATCAACCTGGCATCCATCCTGGCCAACAAATGGCCCAAAGATTTCAACACCCTGAAGAAGCTGCTTGCCCCGTGGACCGTCGTGCTGGTCCTGGGCGGGGGCTGGCGACGCCCTGAAGAGAAGATAGAGTACGAAGAGGAAGGCCTGCGCGAGGCCGCCGCCGAGCTGCATATCCCGGAGCTGCCGACCTCGGTGCCGAGCCTGCCCGGACTGGAAAGGGACCTGCCGGGGATGCTGCGCAACGCCTGGCCGGAGAAGAGGGCCTACTGGAAGTTCGCCGCTAAGGGCGCCAGCCAGGACATCTTCTTCCACACGACGCTGGACAGGTCGCCCGAGTTCGTGGAGGCCATCGAGTTGGTGACCGACTGGCATGAATACCCCGGCAATATCGGCTACTACATACAGCCCATGGAGTACGGCCGGGCCTGCCACTTCGAGGCGAACCTGCCGTACGACCCGTACAGCGCCGAAGACGCCGAGATGATGGGCAAGATATATCGCGAGGCCGCCGAGGCCGTCATCGAAAGAGGCGGCTTTTTTACCCGGCCTTACGGCGAGGTGGCCGGCATGGTGTACGAAAAGGCCGCCAGCTATACCTCGGCCCTGAAAAAGGTCAAGAATCTGCTTGACCCCAAGAACATCATGTCCCCCGGCAGACTGTGCTTCTAGGCCTAAAAAATACGAGCAGGTGAAATAATGTTGAAAGTTGAAGAATATAAACACCAGGCGGAGACATGCGTCAGGTGCAGCTATTGCAAGCTGATCGACCTCAACTGGGTGAAAAGCTCCCGGTTCTCGCGGCAGTGTCCCATCGACGTGAGGTACCGGTTTAACCTCTACTCGGCCCACGGCCTGCTGCACGCCGCCCTAGCCGAGCTGGACAACAAGCTGGAATTCACCCCGAAGTTCATGGAGGCGCTGTGGCAGTGCACCCTCTGCGGCGGCTGCGACATCCGCTGCAAGAGGAACCTGGACGTCGAAGTGCTCCAGGTGATCCAGGACCTCCGGGAACGCTGCGTCGAGCAGGGGAAAAGCCTGCCGGAGCACAAGCTGCTGGCAACGAATGTCAAGAAGAGCCATAACATCTACGGCGCCGCTGCGGGGGACCGCCGGAAATGGATGGGGACCGATGTCAAGCCCGCTCCGAGAGCGGACATCGTCTATTTCGTCGGCGACGCGTACGCCTACCGTCACCCGGAGATAGCCCTGGCCACCGCCAGACTGCTCGAAAAGGCCGGGTTCCCGTTCATGGTGCTGGCGGATGAATGGAGCAGCGGCCACGAGCTGTTCGCCACCGGCCAGGTGGCGGCGGCCAAAGAAATGGCCGAGCACAACGTCAAAGCCATCCAGAGTTCCGGCGCCAAGACTGTGATCACCGGGGACGCCGAGGCTTACAAGACCCTCAAAGTGGACTACCCGCGCATGATGGGCAAGTCCACCGCGGACATGCCGTATACCGTCCTGCACATCACGGAGTTTATCGACCAGCAGGTCAAGGACGGCAAGATCAAGTTTACCCGGCGCGTCCCCATTAAAGTTACTTACCACGACCCGTGCAACCTGGGCCGGCTCGCCGAGCCCTGGTACCAGTGGGAGCCGAAATACGAGCCGCCGAACATAGCAGTCGGCAAGACGTGGCGGCGCGGCGACAAGGGCGTTTACATGCCGCCCCGGGACATCCTCAAGGGGATCAAGGGGCTGGAGCTTATCGAGATGGAGCGGGTCAAGGACAACACCTGGTGCTGCGGCTACGGCGGCGGCGTCGGGGTGGCCTTCCCGGACTTCGCCCTCTGGACCGCCGGGGAAAGGGTCGAGGAGGCCCGGCAGACCGGCGCCGAGGCGATCGTCAGCGCCTGCCCCAACTGCAAGGACGTCCTGGCCAGCGCCGCGACGGCCCATAACACCGGGCTGAAGGTCTACGATATTACCGAGATCATGCTCCGGGCAGTAGGTAAATAGAGGAGATAGTGATGATCACACCCAAAGAAGCTTACGAGACACTGCAGTCGATCGTCGGGAAAGAGTGGGTCAGCGACGACCCGGCCATCTGCGAGGCCGACCGCTATTGCAGCCTGTCCAGTCCCACCGATGAAAAGCGCCGGCCGGGCGCCAGCATCGAGCCCGCCAACACCGAGGAGGTCCGGGCCATCGTCCGGGTATGCAACCGGTACAAGCTGCCCTTCGTGGTCACCAGCACTTTCTACGGCGCCGGCACCTACTGCCGGAAAGACAACTCCATCCTCATCGACCTGAAACGGATGAACACGATCGAAATAGACGACCAGAACATGTACGCCGTCGTCGGGCCCGGGGTGCCGTTCGCGGCCCTCCAGGGCGACCTGCTCAAGCGGGGGCTTTACACCTTCGTGGCGGGCTGCGGCGGCCAGTCTTCGGTGCTGGCCAACACCGTCAACATGGGCGATGCCCCCATCGGCTGGAGGACGGGCCTCGGCTACCAGCGGATACTGGGCGTCGAATGGGTGCTCCCCGATGGCGAGATGCTCAGGATGGGCTCCTTCTCCCAGGGGGACGATTTCTTCTGGGGAGAAGGCCCCGGCCCCGACCTGCGCGGCCTGCTGCGCGGGTGCGCCGGGCACCAGTCGCGCCTGGGCGTCGTTACCAGGATCGGCGTGAAGGTATTCCCCTTTGTTTCCGAGGAGCTCAAGCCGGACGGCTGGGCCTACCATACCACCATGAACCTGCCGACCAACCGGTTCAAGTGGTATAATATCCGCTTTAATACCCGCGATGACGCCATCAACGCCATGTTCGAGATAGGCAGATGCGAGATAGGGCTGGTGGTCATGACGGTGCCGCCGATATTCAGGGGAGTGGCCCGGACGAGGGGCGTCGGCTGCGCCGGTTTCTGGGAGTTCTGGAAGGACGCCGGTGCCAAGCTCGCCGCGGCGGCCACGGACGTCCGCGTGCTGCTCTACGGCATTGGCTCCAATAAACGCCTGGCCTATGAAGAAAAGGTACTGCTGGACGTCGTCGCCGATTTCAAGGGTTCCGCCCGCGAAGCCCCTTGCCGCGACGAGACCAACATCATGGCCGCCGATGCCATCTGCGCCAACGTGGTCGGTGGAAGGTTCAGCTCCGAGGTCTCCTACGAGTCCATCAACCAGGCCGTGAGGTACAGCAAGGTCGTCGACGAGATCTGCGACCGGCACCGGCCCCCGATTCTCCAGGAGTACAACTCCACAGACTGGTTCTGTCCTTACGAGCTCGGCTACATCGCCAAGATGGAATGTCTCCGCATGGCGGCCGTGGAAGGCATTGAAGGGCTGGAAGCCTGGAAGGCCGAGACCCAGGACGCCTGCGCCGCGGGAGGCGCTTACGCCCTGGTGCCGGACAACAAGGTGTTCGGCCCGGTCTGGGGCAACTACCCGGAAAAGGAAGACGCCATCCGGGCGCTCTTCGACCCCAATAAAATTTCCGCCCCTGAATAGGTATCTGGCTGGCAGGAGGTGAGCGGTATGTTGAAGACAGCGCGGCAGTATGTAGACAGCCTCCGAGATCTCAAGCTGAATATCTACCTGCTCGGGGAGAAGGTCGAGAACTGGGTCGACAACCCCATCATCAAGCCATCGACGAACGCGGTGGCCATGACTTACAAGATGGCCCACGACCCCAAGACCAGGGACCTGGCCACGACCAAGTCCACCCTCACGGGAAAGAAGGTCAACCGGTTCAACTCGCTCTTCATGAGCCCGGACGACATGGTGGCCAAGGTCAAGCTGCAAAGAGAGATGGGGCAGCGGACGGCCTGCTGCTTCCAGCGTTGCGTCGGCATGGACGGTATCAACGCCACGTACAGCACCACCTTCGAGATCGACGAGAAATACGGCACGGACTACCACGCCAGGTTCCGGAAATGGCTCGCGTATGTCCAGGAGAACGACCTGTGCACGGCCGGGGCCATGACCGACGTCAAGGGCAACCGGGGCGTCTCACCCAGCCAGCAGGCCGACCCGGATATGTTCGTCCACGTCGTCGAGCGCCGGGACGACGGGATCGTCATCCGGGGGGCCAAGGCCAACATCACCGGGACGGTCAACTCCCACGAGATGCTGCTCATGCCCACCCTCCGCATGCTGGAAGAAGACAAGGACTACGCCGTCTGCTGCGCTGTGCCCACCGACGCCGCGGGGATAACCCACATTTACGGCCGGCAGTCCTGCGATACGCGCAAGCTCGAAGAAGGGGATATCGACATCGGCAACTACAACTTCGGCGGGCACGAGACGTTGAGCATCCTCGATAACGTCTTCGTCCCGTGGGACCGGGTCTTCATGTGCGGGGAATACGACTTTTCCATCATGCTCGTGGAGCGGTTCGCCGCCTATCACCGACAGAGCTACGGCGGCTGCAAGCCCGGCATCGCCGATGTCCTCATCGGGGCGGCCGCCTCAATGGCGGAATACAACGGGGTGCGCCGGGCTTCGCATATCCGGGACAAGATCGGGGAGATGATCCAGCTTTCCGAGACGCTGCACGCCTGCGGCCTGGCCAGCGCTCATCAGGCCTGGAAGACCAAGGCGGGCAACTACCAGTCCCATATTTTGCTTTCCAACGTCTGCAAGCTCAATACCACCCGGTTCCCCTACGAAATCACCCGGCTGGCGGAAGACATCGCCGGCGGCATTCTGGTCACTACACCGTCCGAAAAGGACTTCAAGCACCCAGAGATAGGCAAGCTGGTCGATAAATATCTGAAAGGCGATCCCGCCTATTCGACCGAGGACCGCTACCGCATGCTGACGCTCATCCACGCCATGTGCTTCGGCACGGTGGCCCCCAGCTATCACACCGAGTCCATGCACGGCGCCGGTTCGCCGCAGGCGCAGAAGATAATGATCGAACGCGAGTCCGACATGGAGACCAAGCAGCGCCTTGCCCGCAGTATCGCGGGCATCGACCCACGAGAAAACCCGCTGGAATAACCTGGAAAAGGAGGGGATGACATGTCCTACTTTCTGAGTCCCAGGAAGATACTGTTCGGCAAGGGTATGCTCAAGAGGCTGGGCGCTGAGCTTGAGGGCCGTGGCAACAAGGCGGTCCTCATCACGGATAAAAATATGGTCAAGTTCAGCAGCGAGCTCGTCGAGGCGGTCAAGGCCGCCGGGTACGAGGTAAAGGTCTGGGACGGCGCGGAGCAAGAGCCTTCGACAACTGGCGCCGGAAAGGCCCTCGAGGCGCTCCAGGCTTTCAGCCCGCAGCTTATCATCGCCTTCGGTGGAGGCTCGGTGCTGGATACCGCCAAGGCGGCCTGGGTGCTCTGGGAGAACCCCGCCGTAGCCCCGGCCGATATCGGCACCGCCGTCAACGTGAGGAGCAAGCTAAGCTGGCAGAAGAAGGCCAGGCTCATGGCCGTCCCGACGACCAGCGGCACCGGCTCGGACGTCACCTGGGCCATCGTACTGACTGACCCGGCCGCGCACCGCAAACTGGGCTTTGCCAACACGGAGATCGTCCCGGATATCACCCTGCTGGTCCCCGAGTTCACCGCCGGGATGCCCAAAGCGCTCACGGCCAGCACCGGGCTGGACGTCCTGGGCCATGCCCTCGACGGGTATACCGCCCGCCAGGCGACGGATTTCTCCGACGGACTCTGCCTCCAGGCCATGAAGCTGGCTTTCGAATGGCTCCCCAAGGCCTACGCCGACGGGGCGGACCTCACCGCCCGGGAGAAGATGCAGAACGCCGCCACCATCGCCGGGATGGGATTCGGCAACAGTAATACCTCCCTCAGCCACGCCCTCGCGCACACGCTCGGGGCTACCTTCAATATCCCCCACGGCCGGTCGGTTGGCATCGCTCTGCCGTACTCGCTGGAGTATATCGCCTCGAATCCGCCCCTTGAAGGCTCCCCGGACCCGGTTGCCAGGCTGGCCACGGCCGCCAGGTTCGCCGGTATCACGGCCAGGACTGACAAGGAAGCGATCAGCAAGCTGGTGCGGAAGGTAAGAGACCTGGCCAGGGAGACCGGAGAGCCCCTGAGCCTGAAGGAGGCCGGGGTCGCTGAGGCACAGATGAACACCAAAATGGATACCCTCGTGGCCCTCGCGGAAAAGGACGTTAACATGTACTCCAGCCCCTGCGAATGCAAGGGCGACCGGCTCCGCCAGCTTTTCCAGAAGGTGTGGGCGGGGGCCTGACTTAAAACCCCTTTGGTCCCACTTTGCGAAAGGGGGACAACCGGTGAACTAACACGGGGCCGTCTAAGGGTGCCGCCCAGGAGAAAATGTCATTCTGGGGGGAAGCCCTTCGGCTTCACCTCAGGATAAACTCCGCGACTCCGAAGAATCTAGGGGTGGAGTGGAAAAAGCAAGGGATTTGAAAAGAGGTATCGTCAAAGCATAACGGGAGAATGCCCTGGATTCCCGCTTTCGCGGGAATGACAGAGTAAGTAAGGGGAAGGGGATACAGGGGGATAGGGCCATCGGAAAAATTAAATTTAAAGATTCCCGTAATCAACGAGGGAAATATGCCCGTTTCTACGTTTGACGATATTAATATCAACTACAGGACCTACGGCAAGGGGTTCCCGCTGGTGCTGGCCCATCCGTTCGGGGCCAGCCTGGAGTTCTGGGCGCCGCAGGTAAAAAAGCTGTCGTCTAAATATCAAATAATCGCTTACGATGTCCGCGGTCACGGCCTATCCTCGGCGCCGGCCGGCGAGGAAAACTACACCCTGGACCTCCTGGTGGCGGACCAGCACCACCTGCTGGAGCACCTGAGGGTCAAGCAGGCGTATATCGGCGGGCTTTCACTGGGTGGGGCCATCGCCCTGGGCTACGCCTGCCGCCACCCCGATAAGGTCAAGGCCCTGCTCGTCTTCGATATCCACGGAGGCTTCGCGCCGCCTGCTGACCCTAACATTCAAGCTGCGATGGCCAGGGGACGGGAAAGCGGCGAAAATTACGCGCGGGAGAGGGGCATGGCCGACCTGGCCCGCCGCCAGATCGCCGCCGGGGCAGTTTTTCCGCCCATACCCGATGACGAAGCCGAGCGGGAGAAATACATCGAGAGGATGGCCAGGTTCCCGCTCAACGGCTATATCGGCATTGGCCGGGCCAGGCCCTGGGAAGCCGAATGGCAATGCGCCGCCGCCGACGGCATCAAGGTACCTACCCTGATAACCGCCGGTGCCGACGACCTGGAGATGGTGGTCAAGGGTACCAGAACGCTGCACCAGCACATCAAAGGCTCTCGCTACGTCATCATTAAAGGTTCGGCGCACGAGACGGCGCGATGGCAGCCCGGGCTGTTCAACCGGGCGGTCGCCGATTTCCTGGCGGCGGTAGAGGCGGGAAAACCGGTGGCGGGGGAAATAACCCTGGGCTAGGGGCGAGCGATATCAAGATGTCTCTCAAATGGATTGTTATTAAAACGTCTATTCCTCTCCCTTGATGAAATCATGCCATAATGTACATAGGAAGCTAAATAGCTTCAAATACATTATAGCAGATGGAGTTGAGGGAAATGAAGATTGATGAAATTGAGCGAAAGGTTGTAGCTGGAAAGCGAATAAGTGAAAGACGTGAAAGGACGTATCGTAACGCCTTTGATTGTCTGCGGAAGTTCACGGATGAATTTCCGGCAGATGGTGGTATCGTAAATGAGTGGGTCAAGTCGATGCCGAAGCAATATTCGGATGAAACGGTTATTACCTATTGGTTAGCTATGAAGGCTGCTGGTGAGTATCTTCAACGGACGTTAGGACGTGAGCCTGACGGTCGGTATAGGTTCTTAAATCCGTTCACTGATGCGGATAGGCCAACTAA
>Ga0153916_10004387_pt1 | contig 10656 bp, 15 predicted proteins | sample Opewatmetagenome_FD_109642 | JGI IMG/M metagenome (GOLD analysis project Ga0153916, IMG submission 109642) | Freshwater wetland microbial communities from Ohio, USA - Open water 3 Core 3 Depth 4 metaG | ecosystem: Environmental > Aquatic > Freshwater > Wetlands | place: USA: Ohio, Lake Erie...
ACTTGAGAGACTAGTTAATGAGATAAATGTAGTTGACCATTTCCACGAGTACTTTTGGCCTGAGCCAACTGCGGATCGCTATCAGTTCTTTTTAGAAGAGGTTTTATCAGGACTTAAGCTAGGGGATTACGTTTCTGGTGATCCTGGGCTTGTGGAGTTCGGGATGCGCTGTTTGGATGGTATTCTGGTTTCATTTAAGGCAAAGTTGGCGGGAGAGGATGAGCTTAGCAAAGGCATTTGTTTTGAGACCAAATGGGGGAAGACAGTGGCTTTAGAAACCGGAAATGATGCTGTAATGAAGCTTGGTCTAAAAAGCGGCTATCGGATAGTTGCACGTCGAGACCCGGAGACTGGGGCTCTACGAATCAAGGCTGCCCCTCTTTCTTCCATTAACCTGTCTCCACTTTATAAAGCATTTAAGAAGGCTGATCCTGAAGCAACTTGGTTTTTTCATACTAGTAGGCATATGATCCTGAATGGTTCAAAACGAAATCCGAAAATGCGACCATCAAGATTGTCATTGGATCAGGTGATTAGGATTCTCAAGGGAGCAGGAAGAAAGAAATAAGATTTACGATTTACGATTTAAGAATAAAAAATAAGAGGTAATGGGCAGATTAGAGTAAAAGTTTAAAATTCAAAATGATAAATTCTAAATTCGGGAGCAAATTATTTTGCATTCGTAATTTCAATTTATAATTTGTCATTTGTAATTTGAAATTATTATGTCTTGTCCATTTTGTCAGATTGTATCTGGAAATGCGCCCGCATTTATGGTATATGCTGACGATCAGTTTATGGCATTTCTGGATATCCGGCCTTGGACACGGGGACATACCTTGGTTATACCGAGAGAGCATGCGCGTTGGGTTGATGATGTTGACGACTTCGGCGCGTACTTTAGGGTTGCACGGAAGGTATCAATGGCGCTGAAGCGAGCCTTGGGGGCGGAGCGGACGCAATACCTGACGATCGGAGATTTGGTGCCCCATGCCCATATTCATGTCTTGCCGAGATACAAGGGGGATTGGCGGATGATTCCCAGTCCCGATGATGTTAAAAAGATGTCTTCTGAAGAAATGGTGCAGATGGCAGAGCGAATCAGAAAGGAGATTAGAAAGGAGTAAGGAGTAATGAGTAATGAGTAGAGAGTAATGAGTAATGAGTAGAGAGTAATGAGTAATGAGTAAGGAGTAAGGAGGAGAAGAAAGGGGGTGTTTTGGAGATTTATGGCAACGATTGTGAAGGCAAAGCCCGATGAGACACCGGACAGTGTGATTCGAAGATTTAAAAAGAAGGTGCTTCAGAATCAGGTGCTCACGGAGATGCGGCGGCGGGAGTATTACATGAAACCTAGCGAGGAACGGAAAGAGCGGAAGAAGGAGATTGAACGCCGTCGGTATGCTCGGATGAAGGGGGGCATGGGTTAGTTTCCTCTTTCGTCCGCCTGGGAGGGATTGCGGAAGGACTGCAATATGGCACTTTCGGTATCGATAGTAGCCGATTCAAAATTTCCTGTGGATCGGAAACGCTTGCGTTCATCACTAGCTCAAACGTGGGAAACGTACGGGATTGGTGGAGAGGCAGTTGTGTCGGTGGCAGTGGTGGGTGGCCGTAAGATGGCAGAACTTCAAGCGCATTATCTTGGTAAAGAAGGGCCGACAGATGTACTGGCTTTTCCTCAGCAGGGAGCGCGTGGCGATCAATATGGCTTTATTGGCCCACGCGATATGCCTTTGGAGCTTGGCGATATTATTATTTGTTTTCCTTTGGCAGTTGAGCAAGCAGCCCAACAAAATGTATTTGTTGACGATCGGATTGAAGCTTTAGCTCTCCATGGATTGAAAAACCTGTTTGGGATGGGGGATGAAGATGAATAATGAATCATGAATGAAGAATGGGGAAAGCAAAAAGTCTCAAAGTTTCAAATTTTCAAGCAATGCGGAAAGCTAAGAAAGAGATTTACGATTTATGATTTAGGAATGGGAGCAAAAAAGCTAATCAGCTACAAGCTAATAAGCTAAGAAGCTTTGTTGTATGACTTTCTATCTTAAGTACAGGCCACAAACCATTTCTGGGCTTGACCTTGTTTCGGTTCGTAAGGAACTTTCTTCGATACTGACCTCAGGTCGGTTTGCCCATGCCTACCTGTTCGCTGGCCCGAGAGGTACGGGGAAGACATCGGCAGCACGGATTTTGGCTAAGATCGTTAATTGCAAGAAAAACGTGACCAAACACCAAGCAGCAGGTACCAGGCGGCTAAATGAACCATGCAATGTCTGTGTATCTTGTAAGGAGATCACTCAGGGTACCGCGTTGGACATTTTTGAGATTGATGCGGCTTCGAACCGCGGGATTGATGATATTCGGGAGCTTCGCGAGCGGATTAAGCTTGCCCCAGCTCAGAATCGGTACAAGGTTTACATCATCGACGAAGTTCACATGCTGACAACCGAGGCTTTCAATGCTCTCCTGAAAACTTTGGAAGAACCGCCGGCGCATGCGTTGTTTGTCCTCTGTACTACAGAACCTGAGAGGCTACCGCAGACTGTAATTTCACGCTGCACACGGATTCCGTTTCCTAAAGCGTCCACTGAGGAAGTGGTGTCTAGCTTAGCCAAGGCAGTCCGTGGTGAGAAGTTGTTGGTTGAGCCTGGGGCGCTGCAAGCCTTGGCAGAGTCGGTCGATGGAAGTTTTAGGGATGGAATGAAGTACCTCGAACAGTTGTCACTGCATGCACATACGCCCAGGAAGCGAATTACTCTTGAAGACGTGAGGGTGGTGACTGGGAGCGGGAGGCAAGAGTCAGTACGACGACTGCTATTGGCTTTGGCAAAACGGGATACCGCACTGGCATTGGGGGAGCTAGCTAGGGTGGTTGAGGAAGAGGTGAGCTTGGAGAATTACCTCAGAGAGATCCTTGAGAAGTTGCGGTTGTTACTTCTTTCTGAAATTGGGGTAGTGAAGGAGGAAAAGATTGAGGGACTTGATATTTCTTCCATCCGCCTGCTGATTGTACTGTTTAGTAAAGCAGCTGTCGGGCTGCGTACAGCTGTTGTTCCTCAATTACCGCTTGAGATAGCAGTGGTGGAATGGATAGATACTTCGGGAGGGCAAGCGGTTGCTTCATCCGAGTTGAAAACAGGGACTCGAGTTTCACCGCAGGCAGTTATCCTCCCTGAAGCTAAGGGAAGTAGTCCAAAGGTGACGGGAAAACCATTGAGGATGGCTTTCTCCAAGGTGCTTGAACTTTGGCCAAAGGTTCTGGAAACCTTACGACCAAAGAACCACAGTTTAGAGGCACTGCTTAAGGCAGCCAAACCATTGGAGATTACTGATGAGCAGTTGGTGGTTGAGGTAGCTTATCCTTTCCACAAGCAGCAGCTTGAAGTTATGCGTTATAGAACTATGGTGGAGGGTGCAATTGCTGAGGTTTTTTCGGGGCGACTTGGTCTACGGTATGTGTTGCGAACACCTCAAAAAGTTGTTGATCCCGCAACTCGTAAACAGCACGAAAATATTTCCGGGTCTGTGGAGGATGAAGAGATCGTACGGGTAGCGGAGGAAATATTTGGAGGGAAAGAGGGAGAATAGCTAGTAGCTGGTAGCTTTTTAGCTTGTAGAGTATTTCGTATAGAAAGACACAAATGCGTATTCATACTTATAAGGAGCTTACAGTTTGGAGTAAGGGAGTTGAACTAGTTTGTGCTGTTTATACATTGACTTCGCATTTTCCTCGATCTGAGCTTTATGGTCTTACTTCTCAAATGCGGAGGGCTGCAGTTTCTATTCCGGCGAACATTGCCGAAGGGAGAAGAAGAGGTAGTAAGAAAGATTTCCGCCAATTTTTAATTGTTGCGTATGGTTCTGGAGCAGAACTTGAAACCCATATTGAGATAGTAAAGAGGCTTCCTTTTGGAGGACAACTTGATTATGTTCAGGTTGAGTCCTTGCTTGAAGAAGTGATGAGGATGTTAAATAGAATGATCCAGAGTCTAGAAGGGTAAATATATATACTTGTCTGTGCTAATAAGCTACAAGCTACAAGCTAATAAGCTGGTAAGGGGGTGGTACTGTGTTTGATAAATTAAAGCAGCTTGGTGATCTCAAGAAGATGCGCGATCAGGCGATGGCGATTCAGAAGCAGCTGGCAGCAGAGGAAATTTCGGTAGAAGAGGGTGATGTGAGGGTGGTTATCTCCGGTGATCAGCGGATTAAGGAATTTTCCGTCAAGGGATACTCTAGCGAGGCGGCAATTTCTGTGCTCAATCAGGCGATCCATAAATCGCAGGAATTGGCAGCAAAAAAGCTGCAGGAGATGTCCGGAGGACTCGGGGGATTGGGAGGGCTGATGGGAGGAGGACAGGGGTAAGGAAATTTCAAATTTCAAATGACAAATTACAAATTATTTCTTGAACCCTCAACCCTAGATCATAGTGCCTGTCTGCTTTTCCCTTGAAGATGTACGTATTGGCCCTTCACTGGAGTGGTATAATGAAATTTCAATGAGGGTGCCCAAGGCTGTTGAGAAGCTCATCGCTTCGTTTGAGCGGCTTCCGGGGATCGGCCCGAAAACCGCACAACGGTTGACCTTTTACCTTCTCCATGTACCTCAATCTGAACTCGATCGCTTTGCCGAGGCAGTCAGGGAGCTTCGAGCTAAGACTAAGGTCTGTTCAATCTGCTTTAACGTGGGGGAGCAGGATCCCTGTGAGATCTGCGAAGATCCCTCACGGGATAGGAGTAAGATTCTTGTGGTTGAAGAGCCTTTGGATGTCCTGGCGATTGAGCGCAGTGATGGATATCACGGGCTTTACCATGTGCTTCATGGTAGAATAGAGCCCCTGCGAAACATCGGGCCTGAGGAATTGCATCTTAATGACTTGCTTCCTCGAGTGAAAGATGGTAGCATCAGTGAACTTATTTTGGCTACCAACCCGACGATGGAGGGGGAGGCAACTGCGATGTATGTCGCGAAACTGGTTCGCGAGGGCAAAGCGCAAAGGGAAAAGGGCAAAGCGTTACGAATCACACGGATTGGGAGAGGATTACCGGTCGGGGGGGATTTAGAGTATGCGGATGATGTGACTCTGGCCCGGTCGCTTGAGGGAAGGAGGGAGTTTTAAGATGCAGATAGTGGAGAGCAGATCATCCACTCCAGATTCTCATGATATCGGGGGTTCAGTTAGGCAGGAAAGCCCTTATGACCCAGGAGACAGGGGTGTACTTAGAGTATGGAGAGGTGAAATTCCCTTGGACATTGTTCAAGATCAGTGGGATAAAATAGCCGAAAGGTATCTTGAGGAATTTAGGGATAGAAGGGATACGACATATGCTAATGTGGAAATGCCTGAAGTTGTGAAATTGTTGAATAGGAAGGTTGATGGAGCGATTGTTTTAGATGCAGGATGTGGTGCCGCCCGTTTCATTCCTGAGTTGTTTTACAATCGGAAACCCAAGCAGGTAATTGGTGTAGATATCAGTGGGAGAATGCTTGAGCTAGCGGAAGGACATTTACAAGATAAACCTTTTAGAGATAGAGTCAAACTGATTCACTGTGCTGTTGAGGAATGCAGCTCACATATTGAGTCCGGTTCTGTTGATCTTATTCTGGCATTGAATGTAATGCACTTGGTTCCTGGATTAGACCAAACGATGAGGGAGTTTAATAAGTTGATGAAACCTGAAGGGAGATTGATTGTCTCAACCAAGCATCCTAAGAGAAATGAGTGGTATGCAAGATCAAGTGGGCAAAGATACGAGCCTGGTCCAAATAATTGGTATTTAGAATACTGGCCTGGAAGTGGATCAGAAGCAGTATGGGTTCGATATATGACTGTAGCTCAATGGAACAACCTATTTACCAGATACAATTTTGTAACAAGTATCTATGAACCAGCACCAACAGAGACGGTCTTACATGATTATCCTGAGTTGTTGGTGGAACACCAAGCGAAAGGAAGTGGATTAATACTTGTTGGGACGAAATATGCTGATGTTCCATAAAACCGAAAACTTATGAAGGCATATTTTACAGCCTCTTTGCGGGGTATAGATAAGTATTATGGAAACTACGTTAGGATCGTCAAAGCTCTGGAAGAACTAGGGCTTGAGGTTTTTGAGCAAACCACGAAGGTTACTAAGAACTATGTTCACAAAGAGATAAGTAATGAAGAAAAAGTCAGGTACTATAAACAAGTATTGAGGTGGATTACTCAAGTAGATGTGGTTGTAGTTGAAGCTTCTTATTCTTCCTTGAGTATTGGTCATGAGATATCTTTGGCTTTGGAGAGAGATAAACCAGTAGTTGTATTGTATTGTGAAGGAGATGCCCCTCATTTTTTAATAGGCATTAAGTCTGACAAACTACTCATTCAAAAATATTCTTTAGGTGACTTGAAGAGAGTTCTCAAATCTGCAATTGAATATGCCTCAGCAAGACATGATACGAGATTTAATTTCTTTATACCCCGACGGCTTGTCGTCTACCTCGATTGGGTCTCAAAGAAAAGGCGGATACCGCGGGCGGTTTACCTGAGGCAGTTAATTCGAAGGGAGATGCAGATGAACAAGGACTATCAGGTATGAAGATTTATTTTACCGCTGCCATCACTGAGATTCCTGTTGTTCATCAGGATAACTACCGAAAGATTGTTAGTGAGCTTAAAGCTCTAGGTCACCAGGTTACTGCGGACCATATATTAGGAAAGACAGCAAAGATTTTGGAGTCGCAAGCGAAGGAAGAGGCGGAAAAAATTTATCGGAAACTCATAGTGTGGAAGAACCAGGCAGATCTTGTTGTTGCCGAGACCTCCTACCCAAGTTTTGGAGTAGGTCAGGAGATTTCCTATGCTTTGATGCAACAGAAGCCTGTGATTGCCCTCCATCTTCCGGAGCGTAAGCCTCATCTCCTTACTGCCATCGGTGAGGAATATCTCCATATCGTTGAGTACACTCCAGAGACTTTAAAGCGGACGCTTGCCGATTACATCGAGTACGCTAAAGGTGTTGCTGATACGCGGTTTAACTTCTTTATCTCCTCGGATCTTGGAAGTTTCTTGGATTGGGTTTCGAAAAAGCGCAAACTCCCCAGAGCGGTTTTTTTGAGGCAGTTGATTGAAGAGGACATGAGGAAAAATAAACAATATCTTAAGGAAATTAAGAGGAAGTAGGTTATAAACCGCCATAGATGGCGGTTTTTTTATGAAAGTCTATTTTGATGCGACACCATCTAAATTAGATGAATACAGAGAAAATTATCAGACAATTGGAAGGATAATAACAGAGCTCGGACACCAACTAACCTCAAGATGGATTTTAGACTTTGACGAATCATTTTTTAGAATGCCAAGAAAAGGATGGATCAACCATTACAGAACCATCGTCTCTGCTCTTGAGAGGGCGGATGTTGCTGTTTTGGATATCTCTGTTTCAAGCACTAGTGTAGGGCAACTGATCCAACAGGCTTTGGTATGGAAAAAGCCAGTTATTGCTCTGAGAGACCATAAGCAAGCCGCCAATATTTTTTTGGAGGGTGCTGGTGAAGCAGAATCAAAAATAATTATTGTTGAATATACTCTCGACGATATTAAGGCCAGACTGGTAGAAGCATTCGACTATGTTGAGGAGTGGTTGGAAAGCCGCTTTACCTTGATCCTGCCCACTCATGTCCGGAGACACCTTGATCAAATCGCAAAATCGGGAACTACGAGATCCGAGTATATCCGGAAGTTGATTGAGAAGGATATGAAGAAGGGAGAGGGTAAATGAGGGTGTTCTTCATCTGTTCACCTAGGAGCAATTTGGAAAATGCTAGAGCAATCTTTAAGACAGTCGAAGAAAAGGGCTACAAGCACACAACTGATTTTGTGTCGAAAGTAGAGCCTCATGCGTTTTATCGAGCAGGAGATGAAGTTTGGCAAGAAAGATACAAATCATGGGTAAGAGATATTGCGAAAGCGGATATCTGTGTTTTTGAAGTATCAATTCATAGCCTTGCGGTTGGGCAACTTATTCAAGAGGCAATACGTAGAGAAAAACCAGTTATAGCCTTGTATTATCAAGGCCAAAAGCCACACTTTTTGCGGGGAACTGAGGGAAGTGAGACACGGGTGCAATTAGTAGAGTACACACTTGATTCTCTTAAGGATATACTTGCAGATGCCTTTGACGTAGCCACAGAATTGTTGACAACAAGATTCACCATGCTCATGCCGCCAGATATGACGAGATTTTTGGATAAGATTGGGGAGGAACGTAGTGTATCCAGATCAGAGTATATTAGAAGCCTTATCACAAGAGAGATGAAGAGGAGAAAATGAAAATTTATTTTACGGCATCAATTCATTGGCGAGATAAATACGGGAAGTATTACCAGCGGATCGTCAAGTTCTTGAAGAAAAAAGGCCATGAGGTTATTGCTGATCACATCTTATATCATAAACATGAGGATATCTTGAAGGAAAGTGATGAAGGGAAGGTTGAATATTATCGGACATTTATCAACTGGGTGCGTTCCGCAGATGTTATTGTTGCAGAAATTTCGTCACCTTCGACGGTGAATATCGGTCACGAGATTTCTGTGGCGCTTGACATGGGGAAGCCAGTTATTGCCTTCTATCTTAAGGGAGAAGATCCGGTGATGATCAAGGCGATCCCATCGGAGAAGCTGAAAGTGGTTGAATATACCACTGAAGATTTAGAAAAACAATTAGAATTTGAACTTGCTGAGGTGGGGAGGATTACAGATCATCGTTTCACGATGTTACTTCCTCCTAATATAATGAGCCACCTTAGTGAACTGGCTGAGCGTGGCAAAAGTCGGTCAGAATACATAAGGGATCTTATTATGAAAGATATGCAAAAGGGAAAGAAATGAAGGTGTATTTTACGGCCGCTATATATCAAAGAGAAGAACTTTTTAAAGAATATAAAGCAATTCTCCATGTTATAAAAGAGTTGGGACATGAAGTTTTGACGTCATTTGATATCTTGAACAAGAAGCTTGATCAGGTACTGCATGAGAGGTCGGAAGATACGGAAAGGCATTTTCTCCTTTGGTGTAAGACTATTGCAAAGGCTGATGCAGCGGTTGTAGAGGCTTCATTTCCCAGCTCCGTTAACATTGGTATGGAGGTCGGTGCGCTACTTGAGCGTGGCAAGCCGACGATTTGTCTCTATCTATCAGGCAGGGATCCGGTGTTTACTAGTGAAATGCACTCATCTCGTCTTCTGAAGACTGAGTACACTCTGGATTCTGTGAAGGATACACTGCAATGGGGTTTTGAAGAGGTTGAGCAGATGATCAATCGGCGGTTTACCTTTTTCATTTCACCAGAGCTTGATGCCTATCTTAGTCAAGTTATGAAGAAGAAGGGGATCTCGCGTTCAGACTTCATCCGAACTCTTATCGTAAGGGAAATGAGGAGAAACAAATGAAAGTCTATTTTTTGGTATCTTCCAGCGTGTAAAAAAGATCTACTCCTAATCTTTCCACCTTTCTCTTTTCCCAACAGTCCCAAATTCTTTCTTTTTCGTGCTCCGGCCGGAGAGTCGTAGAGAAGGATTCCTGAGGAAGATTTTTCATCTGTTTGGGGAAGTTCGTAATCGGGAAGCATGGCTGATTCATATCCGATATGAATTGCAGGTTGAGAAGATGATTGGTATAGAGAAATTACCAAAAGAATCCCTGACTATGAGCGGTTGGAGGTTTCTTGCGGGAAATCGTTCATTCAGTTGTGGCTCGTTGATAAGGCGTACTCCGCCTATACTCTGAACAGGGGGAGTAAACAATTGCTGAAGACCCTTGAGAGGAAAGGGTGTATCGAGAAGAAGCGGGAAGACCGCAGAAACGGAAGTATCGGAAGTTCCCTTTTGCCGATCCAACCCCTTAAGGCACTGTCTAAAATGACAGATTGACCCTTGGCTTTGGGAACCCTCAATGGAGGCACTGGGAGCAGAGACGCTTCTTGTTTCCCGATCGGATCGCCATTCTTTTGATGCATTTCTCCTTTCAAGTCACCACGGCCTGTACGGATGCAGGAAGCTGGCTCTGTGCTGCTGAGGAAAACAGCCCAGACAGAGCTAGTTTAAGACTGACACCTTAAGAGGTGTGGTAATGCCAGATCCGCGTGATACCTCAGGCGGTCAGTTCCCTACCGTAGTGGTGGGTGGAAGGCTCATGTATGAGGACTATCAAGGTGGTCTTCATTCCACCCAGCGTGGGGCGATCGAGGCTAACGCCTGGATCAATGAAGGGCTTGGAGACAATCCTTGCCAGCGGGGATTAGATATCCCCGGCTTCATTCCCGGCTCCGACCCACTTCGCCGATAGAGACTGAAGGGTCAACAACTGAATATGTGACAATACGAAAGAAGATTGCTGCGCTAAGCAGTATACATGCAGTCACCATGTTAGGATAAAATCCCAATCTTCTTTAATTTTGTATCATAACACTCAGTTTAAGATAGAATAGGCTTATATATGTGGAACAATCAAACTCCTCATCCTAATTTTTCGCGGAGTACAAATCTAATCAAAAAATATTATGAGAATAATGATTTCGACAGAATCAATGAAATATTTGTGGAACTATTCAGCGTTAACAAAACTTTAAATCAAAGAAGATACACTTATAGAAAATATAAAGGTAGGAT
>Ga0153916_10004388_pt1 | contig 10652 bp, 9 predicted proteins | sample Opewatmetagenome_FD_109642 | JGI IMG/M metagenome (GOLD analysis project Ga0153916, IMG submission 109642) | Freshwater wetland microbial communities from Ohio, USA - Open water 3 Core 3 Depth 4 metaG | ecosystem: Environmental > Aquatic > Freshwater > Wetlands | place: USA: Ohio, Lake Erie, Old...
GAATTTGTGCACCGAACTCTGACCGCCGCCGCCTGGTTATGATGCTGGAGGGCGCACCCTCCGAGACTTTGCTTGACCTTTTGGAGGGCCAAATGACCCATAAATTCCTGGCGTCCGTCTCGGCGCTGGTGCTCGGCGCCGCTCTGTCGACCTCGGCTTTTGCTCAGGCGACGACGGACAACACCACCACCGACAACGGCAGCGTGGCGACGGTCCTGACGAACGACAACTCCAACAACTCGGACAACTCGGACAACTCAGACAACTCGAACAACTCGGACAATTCCTGGGCGGTTTCCGATTCCGGAAACGACAATTCGGACAACTCCGATAACTCGGACAATTCCTGGGCGGTTTCCGATTCCGGGAACGACAATTCGGACAATTCCGATAACTCGGACAACTCCGACAACTCCGACAACTCCGACAACTCGACGACGACCGTGACCCTGTCGCTGCAGAACCTGCAAGGCACGGTGACCGGCGCCCCGATCACCGCCACAGGCGGCGGCACCCAGGGCGGGCGGGTCCGCACAGGGGATATCACCGCAGACAACGGCTCCTACGCGGGCTACGCGGGCATCATGACCTCCAGCAACAACACCGGCCTGAACTCGCAGAACCAGACCGCCACCTCGCTGGCGGCCAACGCCGACATCAGCTTCGGCGCCGCGCCGTAGCGCTGTAGCGCCTTGGGGTCGGCGGGCGACCGCCGGCCCTCCGTTCCGCGATACGCATGTCCGAACGGTCCGCCGACCGTAGAGGTTCAGCAATGGCCGGCCCCCTCGCTTCCGCCCCTGCAGCGCTCGCCGCGGCGCTTCTGGCGACCCTCCCCTGGTCGGCGTCGAGCGCCTGGGCGGGCGCGCCCTCCGCGACCGCCGGTCCGGTCTCGGCCGATGTCCCAGCATCGGCCGAGCCCCCCCATGGGGAGACATTGACGCCCGACGATCTGCAAGCTGCGACGGCGGGCGCCGCCGGCGCCGCGAGCGTCTTCTCCAACCAGCAGCTGACGGCCACCAACAGCGGCAATTCAATCACAGCCGACACGGTCAAATCGGGCGACATCGCCTTTACCGACAGCGCGTTCAGCGGCTTCAACGGCGTGGGCAACTTCGTCTTCAACACCGGCGCGAACAACAACCTGCAGGGCGTGGTCAGCGTCAACGTCGTCAGCCTTCCGGTTCCCTGACATGTCCCGCCTGGTTCCAGCGTTCGTTCGGCTGGCGGCGTCGAGCCTCGTCGCTGCGAGCGTGGTCGCCGGACCGGCGGCGGCGCAGATGACCCTGATGGAGGGCGGCGGAACCTACAGGCTGAAGGTCACCAGCCTGCGCGACATGCCGTTCCGCACCGTGGTCCGCCAGCAGTACGACTACAGCTGCGGGTCGGCGGCGCTGGCCACCCTGCTGCACCACCACTACGGCCTGCCCGTCAGCGAGGCCGAGGTCTTCCAGGCCATGTACGCCCAGGGCGACCAGCCCAAGATCCGCCAGGTCGGCTTCTCCCTGCTGGACATGAAGCGCTATCTGAACGCCCGCGGCTATCCCGCCGACGGCTACAAGATGACCTACGCCCAGCTGCTCAAGGCCCGGACGCCGGCGATCACCATCATCCAGGTGAAAACCTATCGGCATTTCGTGGTGATCAAGGGCGCCAGCCGCGACCGGGTGCTGGTGGGCGATCCGTCCTCGGGCCTTCACACCTACAGCCGCGGCGAGTTCGAGAAGGTCTGGCAGGGGGTGGTGTTCGCCATCCACGACGTGCCGCTGGTCAAGGGCGTCTACAACAGCAAGGCCGAATGGGGCCGCTACGCCGCGGTCCCGCTCGGAACGCCGCTCAGCGAGGACTCCCTGTCGGGGTTCACCCGCGAACTGCCGCCGATCTACCAGATCACCTCGAACTTCTCGCTCAACGAGGTGCTGCAATGATCCGGCCCGCCCGGCGATGGCTGCTCGCCGCCCTGCTGCTGATCTGGCCTGCAACCGCCGGGGCGTCGGAGGCGATCGCGCCGGCCGATGCCGCGCCGCTGGACGACGTCCAGCTGGATAGCCTGCGTGGGGGCCTTCGCACGCCCAGCGGCGTCGAGTTCGGCTTCGGCGCCGTGGTCCGCACCTATGTCGACGGTGCGCTCGCCCTGGAGACCCAGCTGACCTGGACCGACCAGGGCGCCGTCCAGACGCAGGGCGCGCGGGCGGCCGGAGAAATGCCGGCCAACGTCCCCGGGATCACCCTGCCGCCCGGCGCGCAGGGCTGGGCCGGCGTGGTGCTGCCCGGCGACGGGGGCGCGACGGCGGTGCTGCACGATCTCGACGCCGGCGCGGTCAACAACATCATCCTGAACACCGCCAGCAACCGCGACATCCGCCAGGAAACGCTGCTGACGCTGAATATCCCCGCGCTCGACCAGTTCCAGAAGGACGCCCTGGCCGCCCAGCTGTCGATGCGCCTCAGCGACGCCGTCGGCGCCGCCCTGAGCGAGGCCGCGGCGCACTGAGCGAGGCCTGCGCCTAGTACCGCAGCGGCGTGCGGACCACGAGGCGCATGTCGGGGGCGTCGCTGGTCACGCCGAACTCGAAGTTGCCGCTGACCGTCCGCTGGTCGTCCAGGCGGTAGGATATGCCCATCAGCATCGAGCCGACCTGGATGCTGGTGGACTCTTGGGTCGTGTCCCCAATCTCGGTCTTGGTCGGGAAAACATAATTGTGGCTGTAGCCAAGGGAGACCGAGAGCCTGGGGTTCAGGGCCAGCCCGAAACCCAGGCTGGCGCTGATGGAATCGCCCGGATCGACCCGGCCGATGTAAGCGTCGCCGAGGGTCTTATTCACGTCGCCCGGGATGTTGTAATTGTAGCTCACCCCTCCGTAGATCACTGCCGGATCGGTCGGATAGAGCATGGTGAGACCGCCCTCGACGCCCCAGAACCCTGAGCCCAGCGCCAGACCGTCGGCGACGCCGAACTGGTCGTAGCCCACGTCGTAGGGCCCTTTGCCGGTGGGCGGCTTGGCCCGCAGGCTGCCGATGAAGACGGGCCGGCCTTCGTGGCCGTCGTTGATCTGGTAGCGCAGGGCCAGTTCGATATCGCCAAGTCCGCTGCCCCGGATGTCGCGGGTGCGGCTGACGCTCTGGTCGCGCTGGGCCAGCGTGGTCAGGCGGTCGCGCCGGTAGACGTAGGGCGCGCGAAGCTCGAGCTCCAGCCGGTTGGTCAGGCCGTATCGTCCGCCCAGGGTGAAGACCGCAGAGTTGCGGTCGGCGTCGTTGGCGTCGATGACCCCCAGTTGCACGCCCGGCACGATCTCGACCCCGCGATAGACCAGCCGATTGGTGCTCGTGTGGCTGAACTCGATGCTGGGCTCCAGGAGCACGTCGCCGCGCGGCGTCAGCACGCCGGCCTGCTCGGGCATGGCGGCGACCTCGTGGGTGCGTTCCTCGACCGGGGGCGCCTCGCCGACCGTGCGGGGAGCCGCTTCGGCGTCGGCGACGGAGACCTCGGCATCCAGCAGTCGATCAGGGCCCAGGCGGAACGGAAGGCTGGACAGCGCCTGGCTGGCGCGCGGGCTGGCGGGGCGCTCGCTGCTCTGCAGCGCCTCCAGTTCGCGGCGCTGGCGCTCGATAACCGCCTCCTGTTCCTGGAGGCGACGCTCCTGGGCCGACAGGCGCAATTCCATTTCCTCCAGGCGCTCCATCACCGACCCGCCTGCCTGCGCCTGCGCCGCCGCAGGCGGCGCGCAAAGCCCGGCAGCGAAGGCTCCGGCGAGGACGATCCCCGTCGCCGTTCGGCCGGATCGATCGGTGGATCGCTGGGTCTGCATGGAGGACGCCCCGGACGAATGCTTGGAGGAGCCCCGCCCGACGCGCGGGGCCCGGATCAGGCGACAAGATTACGGTGGTCGTGCCGGCCATCCGGCTGGCTGCGGCGCTGGCCGGCGTCGGTGTCGAAATCCACCAGCTGGGCCAGGCGTTCGCGCGCGCGGTTCACCCGGCTCTTCATCGTGCCGATCGCGCAGCCGCAGACCTCGGCGGCCTCCTGGTAGCTGAGGCCCGAGGCCACCACGAGCAGCAGGGCGTCGCGGGAATCCGGGGTCAGCTGGGCCATGGCGTCGAGGATCTCGCCGTACTGCACCCGCCACTCCTGATCCGGCGAGGCGGTGAGCCGGCCGGCCCAGTAGCCGTCCACGTCCTCGACCGTGTCGCGGCGTTTGGCGGCGGCCGAATAGAAGGTGTTGCGGACGATCCGATAGAGCCAGGCGCGCATGTTCGTGCCCATTTCGAACCCTTCGCGGAACCGCAGGGCGCGCATCAGCGCGTCCTGAACAATGTCGTCGGCCTCCACGCTGGAGCCGGTGAGGCTCATCGCATAGGCCCGCATTTGAGGAATAAGGGCGACGACTTGGTCTTCGAACGGGTCCCGCATGGGGGTTGCCTCAATCTGCGCGGCGAGCTCTTGATCGCTCACCTCTCAGCCGCGCCGCCGCCCCCGATCGACAGCCAACCGCAAGACCTCTGGCCTCCGGCCAAAGGTTCCAACATTTTCAAAACTCTAACGCTGTAATACCGACGCTACAATAGCAGTGCGCGCGGACTTTGGGCGACTTTTAAGGCCGAAAGACGACAGACTTTGCAGATCTATTACAGAAACGCTTTCCAGACGTTACTGTAACGCAACAGGCGGCTAAGGGACGCCTTCCTGTCGGTTCGGACCCCGATGCGAAGCCGATCAGGCCTCGATTTCGATGATGTCCGGATTAGCCGCGGCATAGTCCAGGGCGTAGTCCAGTTCCCCCGCCGTATCGGCGTGGACGGTCACCATGGGGCGGCCCGCCGCCACCTCCTCGCCCAGGCGCACATGCATGACGACGCCGGCCGCCTTGACGGCCGGGGCGCCGGCGAGCTTCGCCAGCCGGGCGATCTTGCGATTGTTGAGATGGACCACACGACCCGAGCGTGTGGCCCTCAGCACCCGCTGCAGGCTGGAGTTCGGCGGCTGACGCATACCGCCCTGCGCCTCACAGATCCGTTCGAACTTGGCCCAGGCGCGACCATCGGCGAGGACCGCATGGGCGGCCGCCGCACCCTGCCCTTTCTCCGCGACGCCGCTCATCTCCAGGACCTCGCCGGCCAGCAGACAGGCGCGGCGGCGCAGATCGGCCGGTGCGCCCGGATGCTGCTGCAGCACCGCCAACACCTCCTTGGCCTCGAGCGCCGGCCCGATGCCGCGCCCGACCGGCTGCGCGCCGTCGGTGAGCATGCAGTGGACGTGCAGTCCGAACCGGGCGCCGATGCTCTCCATCCGCATGGCGAGATTGCGCGCGGCTTCATCGCTGCGGACCTTGGCCGTGGGCCCCACGGGGATGTCGAGCACCAGACGGTTGACGCCGGCGGCGATCTTCTTGGAGAGGACCGAGGCGATCAGCTGGCCCTCGGTGTCCACATCGAGAACGCGCTCAACCCGGATGAAGATGTCGTCGGCGGGGCTGAGCCGCATCGACCCGCCCCAGGCGATGCAGCCGCCTTCGGCCTCCACCACCCGGCGCATGGCCGCCAGGTCGAGGTCGACCGGGGCGAGCGTCTCCATGGTGTCGGCGGTCCCGGCCGGCGAGGTGATCGCCCGCGACGAGGTCTTGGGCATGACAAGCCCCAGGGCCGTGACGATGGCCACCACGATCGGGGTGGTCCTGTTCCCCGGCAGGCCGCCGACACAGTGCTTGTCCACCACGATTTCGGAAGGCCACGTCAGCGTGTCGCCGGCCGCCGTCATCGCCTGCGTCAGATAGACGGTTTCCTCGTCGTCCAGCGGCAGGGTCGAACAGGCGGTGAGGAAGGCGGCGAGGTGGACGTCCATGTAGCGCCCCGCCACCACGTCAGCGACGACAGCGTTCAGCGCCGCCTGGTCCAGGCGCTGTCCGTAGATGCGGCGGCGAACGCCGGCCAGGCTCTCCAGCGACGGGGGGTGGCGCACCTGGATCAGGTCGCCCTCGGCCACGCCGAGCAGGGTCCAGGCCATTTCCGACAGCGCGGCCTCGTCGGCGCCGATGACGTCGCCCTCGATCTGGAACAGGGTCGCGTAGACCTCCCGCCCTCCGGCGCAGAGCAGCACCTGCGAGCGGGGCGCGAGACCTTCGGCGCGGGCCACCAGGCAGTCGGTGCGCATGACCACGACGGCCTCGTCATGGGTCAGCAGGCCCACCCGCCGGGCGCGCAGGCGCGGCAGCTCCACATGGGGCTCGCCGTTATGGACGCTGAGGCTGGCTGCGGGCATGGACGCTCCCTTTGGTGACACGGCTAGTCTGACGCGCTTCGCAGGGCCATGCACAAGGTCAAGGCGACGACGTCAATCCGCCGCGACTTCATAGCCTTCTTCGCGAATGGCCGCCGCCACCGCCTCGCGGGGCGCCGAGGACGTCACCGAGACGTGGCCGGTGGCGAGGTCCACGGCCACCTGGGCGGCGGGGTCGAGCGCCTGGACGGCGCCTGTCACGGCCTTGACGCAGTGGCCGCAGGTCATGCCCTGAACCTGGAATTCCATGTCGAACCTTCCGTCTTCTGAGGGGTCTAGAACCAGAACCTGAGGCCGGCGCTCAACGCGCTCGCCTCGGGGTCCTCGCCCGCGGCCCGCGCCAGGCCCGCCGTCTCGCCCAGCTTGCGGCCGTAGGCGAGCTTCACATAGGGCGCGAACTTGCGGGTGATCTCATAGCGCAGGCGCAACGCCGCTTCGAACGAGGTCAGGCCCGCGCCCAGCCCCTGCTCCGGCGCGTCCTGCGCCTGCGCATCGAGGGTGATCTCCGGCTCGAGGACCAACCGCTGGGTGAAGCGGAGATCGAGCTTCTGCTTGAGGCGCGCGCCGAGCCGGCCTTCGTCGCTGAGGAACAGATGGGCGTCGGTCTCGAACCGGTAGGGAGCCAGCCCCTTCACGCCTAGGACCAGATAGTTCGCCTCGCCGGGCTCGAAGTCGTGACGGACGCCGGCCTGGAGGTCCCAGAAGCTCGCCACATTGCGGCTGTAGAGCGCCTGGACCTCGGCGTGCTCGGTCTTCCCGTCCGCCCGTTCTCCCACCGAGGTGACCCAGAGCTTGTTCATGTCGCCGCCGATCCAGGCCTCGGCGTCCCAAGTCGTCAGGTCGGCGCCGTCGCCGCGGCCCTGGTCGACCTCGGCGCGGACCATGGAGAAGGTCATGCGATGCTCCGCCATCGCCTGGGCGCTCATGCCAGGATGGGCCGGCTGGGCCAGGGCGGCCCCGGCGGCGGCCCACATGCCGGCCGCGAGCAGCAGGCGCCTCACTGTCCACCCCCGTGGCCGGCGTGATCCTGGTGCTCGTGGACGGGCGCCGGCGCGGCGGGCGGCGGAGCTGCATCGCGGTCCAGCTTGGCCACGACCACCTGCTGCATCATGCCCGAGGCCATGTGGTAGAGCAGATGGCAGTGGAAGGCCCATTCTCCGGGCGCGTCGGCCGAGATCAGCACCGAATAGGACTTGCCCGGCGCCACCGTGACGACGTGCTTGTCGGGCAGCCGATCCATGGGCTGGCCGTTCTCCAGCTGCACGAACATGCCGTGCAGGTGCATCGGGTGGGCCATCATCGACTCGTTGATGAAGGTCATCCGCACCCGCTCGCCGTAGCGCAGGGCGATCGGCTCGGCGTCCTCGAACTTGCGGCCGTTGATGGTCCAGATGTAGCGCTCCATGTTCCCGCCAAGGCGCACGACGATCTCGCGGCCCGGGGGGCGGACGTCGGCCTGGGGCGTAGCCGAGCGCAGGTCGGCGTAACTCAGCACGCGCGAGCCTTCCGGAGCGCCCGACGCCCAGCCGTAGACATGGCCCGAGCCGTCGAAGCTCCCCTCCTCCGGCGCAGACATGGCCGCCGCGCCCATGCCGTAGTCGATCCTGGGCAGGCCCTCCGGCTTCGCCGCGGCGTGGTCCATTCCCGCCATGTCGGCATCCATTCCGGGCATGTTCGGATCCATGGCGGGCTCGCCGGCCGGGGCGCGGGCCGCGTGATCCATTCCAGCCATGTCGTGACCCATCTCGGTCATGGTCAGGATCGCGCGGGGGCGCGGGGGCGGGATCGCCGCCTCCATCCCCGGACGCGGCGCGAGCGTGGCCCGCGCATAGGCCGTGCGGTCGATGGACTCCGCGAAGATGGTGAAGGCCTGATCGGTCTTGGGCTCGACGAGCACGTCGTAGGTCTCGGCCGGCGACAGGCGGAACTCGTCCACCGCCACCGGCTCCACGTCGCGTCCGTCGGCCGAGACGACCTTGAGCTTCAGGCCGGGGATGCGCACGTCCAGGAAGCTCATGGCCGAGGCGTTGATGAAGCGCAGGCGCACGCTCTGGCCGGGCTTGAACAGGAAGGTCTCGTTGGTCCGGGGCGCCTTGCCGTTGACCAGCAGGGTGTAGCCGCCGACGTCGGCCAGATCGGTTGGATCCATGCGCATGGCGCCCCACGCCGCGCGGTCCCTGGCCGCGGCGGAGAAGCCGAATTTGCGGGCGTCGCGCAGGAAGTCGCCCACCGTACGCTTGCGGTAGTTGTAATAGCCCGGATCGACCTTGAGGTTCCGCAGGATGCGGTCGGGGTCCTCGCGGGTGAGTTCCGAGAACATCACCACATAGTCTTGGTCGGTCCTGATCGCCGGGCCGCCGGCGGGATCGACGACGATGGCGCCGTAGTGGCCGGCCTGCTCCTGGGTCGCGGAGTGGGCGTGGTACCAGTAGGTGCCGTTCTGCTTCAGCGGGAACTGGTAGGTGTAGGTCTCGCCCGGCGCGACGCCCTTGAAGCCGTTGAAGCCCGGCACGCCGTCCTTCCCGGCGTCCAGCAGGATGCCGTGCCAGTGGACCGAGGTCGCCTGCTTCATCCGGTTGGTCACCCGCACGGTGGCGGTCTCGCCCTCGCGGAAGCGCAGCACGGGGCCGGGAAGCTGGCCGTTGATGGTGATGGCGTTCTGCGGGCGCCCCGTGATGTTCACCCGCTGCCTGGCGATGACCAGATCGTAGCTGGCGGCCCAGGCCGGCGCGGCCAGGGCGACGATGGCGGCGGCCAGGGCCGCGAGACCGGGGATTCGAACGGGCGTCCAAAACATGAGGCTAGCCTGAGCCTTCCCACAGCGGGAGGGTCAAGCGAGGAATTTTCGCACCCGCACCCTTGACCCTCCCATCGTGGGAACCCCCATCTATGGGCGGCGCGAGATGCAAGGAGGCCGATCCATGGCCAAAGCCGCTGCCCACTCCATCGAACTGGCCGTCCACGGCATGACCTGCGCCAGCTGCGTGGGCCGGGTGGAGCGGGCGCTGCGCAAGGTCCCGGGCGTGATCGAGGCCAACGTCAACCTGGCCACCGAGCGGGCCACCGTGACCGCCGAGGATCCGGCCGCCGCCCTGCCCGCCCTGATCGCGGCGGTGGAGAAGGCCGGCTACGAGGCCGAGCCGCCGCCGGCCGCCGACCGCGAGCAGGCCGCCCGCGCGGCGGAGATCGCCGGCCTGCGCCGGGACGTGACGACGGCCGCCATCGCCACCGCGCCGCTGTTCGTCGTCGAAATGGGCCGCCACTTCGTTCCGGGCGGGCACCACCTGCTGGCCTCGACGATCGGCGAGCAGCCCTGGCGGATCGCCAGCTTCGTGCTGGCCGCCTTCGTGCTCTTCGTTCCGGGCCTGAGGTTCTATCGCCAGGGCGTGCCCAACCTGCTGCGCTGGGCGCCGGACATGAACAGCCTGGTGGCGCTGGGGACCAGCGCGGCCTTCGCCTTCTCCATGGTGGCGACGTTCGCGCCGGGCCTGCTGCCGGCGGGGACCGACCAAGTCTACTACGAGGCCGCCGCGGTCATCGTGACGCTGATCCTGGTGGGCCGGCTGATCGAGGCCGGCGCCAAGGGTCGCACCAGCCAGGCGATCCGCAAGCTGGTGGCCCTGCAGCCCAAGACCGCGCGCGTGGTCCGCGACGGCGCCGAGGTGGAGATCGCCGTGGCCCAGGTGGCGGTGGGCGACGTGGTCGCCATCCGTCCCGGCGAGCGCCTCCCGGTCGACGGCGAGGTGGTGGACGGCCGCTCCTACGTCGACGAGTCCATGGTCACCGGCGAGCCGGTCCCGGTGGAGAAGGCGCCCGGCGCCCAGGTGACCGGCGGCACGGTGAACCAGACCGGCGCCTTCCGCTTCCGCGCCACCAAGGTGGGCGCCGCCACGGTGCTCGCCCAGATCGTGCGCATGGTGGAGACCGCCCAGGGCGCCAAGCTGCCGATCCAGGCCGTGGTCGACCGGGTGACCGGCTGGTTCGTGCCCGCGGTGATGGCCGCCGCCGCCCTGACCTTCGTGGTCTGGCTGGCGCTGGGCCCGAGCCCCGCCCTGAGCTTCGCCCTGGTCAACGCCGTGGCGGTGCTGATCATCGCCTGCCCCTGCGCCATGGGGCTGGCGACGCCGACCTCGATCATGGTGGGCGCCGGACGGGGCGCCGAGCTGGGCGTCCTGTTCCGCCAGGGCGAGGCGTTGCAGAGCCTGGGCGACGTGCGCGCCGTGGCCTTCGACAAGACTGGCACGCTCACCTTGGGCCATCCGAGGCTGACCGACCTGGAGGTCGCCGACGGCTTCACCGAGGACGAGGTGCTGGCGCTGGCCGCCGCCGTGGAACAGAGCTCTGAACACCCGATCGCCCGCGCCATCGTCGAGGTCGCAGC
>Ga0153916_10004390_pt1 | contig 10646 bp, 12 predicted proteins | sample Opewatmetagenome_FD_109642 | JGI IMG/M metagenome (GOLD analysis project Ga0153916, IMG submission 109642) | Freshwater wetland microbial communities from Ohio, USA - Open water 3 Core 3 Depth 4 metaG | ecosystem: Environmental > Aquatic > Freshwater > Wetlands | place: USA: Ohio, Lake Erie...
CGGGGATCGGCAGCGCGTTCACCGTTACCCTCCCGGTCCTGGCTACCCAGCGCGAGGCCGACTGAACCTCAGGCGCGGGCCGGTCCGCGGTCCTGTCCCCGTCCGCCCTGGTCGCGCAGGAATCGCTCGATGTCGGTGATCAGGTCGTCGCCCGACGGCAGCCGCTGCTCGTCGTACATCGCCTCGAGTCGCTCGAGATACGTTCGGGTGGTGTCGTCCGCGGCTGTCGCCGCGTCCAGGCGGGTCCGCAGTTCGCGCGCCTCGTCGTCCAGGTCGCGGGCGGCGATCGTGGTGCCGAAGTGGTTGCCGAGCGCCCGGAGGAGCTCGAGCGCCGCTGTCGCGTACGGACCCGACACGTAATGGGGGACCTGGGCGAAGTAGCCGAGCGCAGGGATCCCGGCCGTCGAGACCTCGAGCTCGAGCGCCGACACGAGCGCCGAGGGGACGCGCAGCGTCCCCGTCGGACCGGCGATCACGTCCCCGCGCAGCAGCCCGGGCGAGGCTTCCGTGCCGAGGATCGGGACCGGCCGAGTGTGCGGCACGGCCGCCGGGATCGCGCCGACGCTGATCCACTCGGCCACGCGCAGTCGGTGGCACAGCTCGACGATGGACGCACAGAACGCTCGCCAACGATAGTCCGGCTCCGGTCCGACCAGGACCAGGACGTCGTGTCCGGCCAGGCGCGCCCGACGCAGCACCAGCTCGTGCCAGGTCAATTCCGTCAGCCGGCCGTCGACGATCTCGAGCGCCGGCCGTCGCGCTCGATAGTCGAACAGCCGGTCGGCATCGAACGTGGCGACGATGGAGGCGTCCTCCGCAAGGTGCCCGAGGGCCGTCGTCGCCGCTGTCCCCGCGTCGACCCAGCCGTCGAAGGCGGCGACGACGGTCGGCGCGACCAGGTCGCCTGGATCGTCGAGCGAGTAGAGGCTCATCCGCGAAGGATAGGCGACGTTCGGAACGCGGGCCGCTACACTCCCCGAGCAGATCCGACGACGACCCATCGAAAGGACGGACCGTGGCCAGGCATTCCAAGCACGAGCGGGAACGACGCCGCACAGAGACCGAGCGCGTGAAACAGATCGAAGCGGCCTGGCTCGGCAGCCTCCCGCCGGCTGCTGCGAAGGCCTTCGCCGAGTCCGTCGCGGCCGCCCGGGCCCGAGGGCCCCAGGAGAAGCGTCCCGACATGCCGCCCGGCACGCCGCCGCGCCCACCGCGCCCAGGCCGCGAGCCAAAGCCGCCCAAGGACGAGCGACCGCGTCGCCCGAGCCGCGACTGACCGTCGCTCCGGGCTCGGCCGGTGGCAGTCAACGACTACCACTTCATCACGACCTGGCGGATCGCCGCCACACCGGATGAGATCATCGAGGTGCTCGGCGACGCCGAAGGCCTGGCGCGCTGGTGGCCGTCGGTCTACCTCGATGTCAGGGTCCTGGAGCCGGGCGATCCGACCGGTCTCGGCAAGGTCGTCGAGCTGTGGACCAAGGGCTTCCTGCCGTACACGCTTCGCTGGCGCTTCAGGGTCACCGAATCGGGACCACCGACCGGCTTCCGGCTGGATGCCGAGGGTGATTTCGTTGGTCGCGGAATCTGGACGCTCAACGCGGAGATCACGCCCGACCAGCCGGGCGGGCCGCTGACGTTCGTCGTCTACGACTGGCTGATCGTGGTCGAGAAGGGCCTGCTCAAGCGCCTGTCACCGCTCATGAAGCCGGTCTTCGCGGCCAACCATCGCTGGGCCATGGCCCAGGGCGAGCGAAGCCTGCGTCTCGAGCTGGCCCGCCGTCATGCGGGCTCGGACTCGACGATCGCGGCGGCCATCGCGGCACCCCCGGGACCAACCTTCCCGCACAACCTGCGTCGCCGCCGCGCCTAGCTCGGTGACGGCGAGGCAACCGGGCTGGCAGACGCCGGGCCGGTTGATGAGGGCGGCGCTGCAGCGCCGGGCGCGGGCAGTGCGGCGAGCGCGGCCTGGGCGATCGACGGATCGCTCGTTTCGATGTCGAACACGACGTTGTCGCGCACGTACCAGTAGCTGTTGACGCCTCCATCGCCGAAGTCACCCGTCGTGACGTCGAGGCCGCCGATCTTCGTGGTGGCGATCTTGAGATCGGGGTAGTCGCCCTTGTAGGCCGCGATCATCGCGTCACGCAGCGCCGCCGGATCGACGCCTGCCACCCGGAACGCACCGGCACTCAGATCGAGCGACCCGGCCGCGTCGTACGCCTGCGAGGCCTGCAGGTCCGTCGGGGTCTTGCCCGATTTCGTCAGGAAGGTCGTCAGCGACGCGCTCCAGGTGTCGTCGCCGAGGATGGTGTCCCCGGTCCAGCTCTCTCGAGTCAGGCTCGTCCCGTTGACGTCTGCCGGCAGGAGCGCTTCGAGATCCGCGACGACGTGACTCTCGATCGGCGGTTCGGCGCTGCCCTCGTCGCTGGGAACCGGTTCGTCGGTCGGGGACGCGACGGCCACGGCCGCCGTTGACGGGCGCATGGCGATCACCGCGACGGTCGTCCAGCCGGCCGTGGCGGCGATCAGCGCCACGATGGCGAGGGCCTGCCAGAACCGGACGCCACTGGCGGGCGGCGGCGCCGTCCTCGGCTCACCATCCGCGCCGCGCGCCCGGCGGGCCTGGACTCCTCGTTCTCGCACGGAACCTCCTCGCTCGGGCCGTCGCGGCCCGGGCCCCAAGCCTAGGGCAAACGACTGAGACGCTCCTGAGAGGCCGTCACGACCCCTGGGGCCAGCGACCCGGGCGGGCCGGTCCGGACGGCAGGGCGTCCCAGTCGCGCCGCGTCGGCGCGAAGATGTCGATGACGACGGCCCCATCGGGCCCCACGTCCACGTGATGCGCGGCGCCCGACGGGATGCACCAGGTCCCACCTGGGCCGAGCTCGCGCGTCTCGTCCCCGATCGTGAACGTCACCGTTCCCTCGATGACCATGCCGAGCTGCTCGTTCTCGTGCCGGTGCTCGGGCACCTGTCCGTTCGGCGCGAGCTCGACGAGGGCGAACGTGATCCGCTCGCCCTCGATCCGTCTGGCTCGAATGGTCTCGCCCCACACGTCGATGACCGGAACCGTCTCGATGTCGACGAGGTTGCTCACACGCCCTCCCTGCTGCTCGCTCCTGCTGGAACCACCTTAGCGGGATACGAGGCAGGTCGCGATTCATGACAGGACCTGGCATGTACTTGCGGGATGATCGGGGCGTGAGAAGCGATCGGGAAGGGTCGCCGCACCGGAGGTCCAGGGGTATGTTCCAGCTATGTCTCGCCGAACTCATCCAGGCCGAGCGCGAGCGCGAGATCGCCGAACTGATCCGGCAGCGGCGACTCCTCAAGCCAGAACCGGACGTTCCGGCCACCAACGGGGCGAAACAGCGCAGCTCGGATCCCGCGCCGGCTCGGGCACGCGCCCAGCCGAACGGCGCCTGAGGAGACGAGGTCAGGCGCGGAACCGTTCGGCCAGCCAGCGCAGCCTGGCCACGTCGTGGAAGCCCTCGCCTCCCTCGTGGTCGTTGAACGGGTATTCGCGGATCTCCTTCGGGCCCCCGTACGCGTTGTACGCGGCGTAGACCGTCGACGGCGGGCAGATCTCGTCCATCAGCCCGACGGAGAAGAGGGCGGCCGCGGCCGCCCGCCGCCCGAGGGTCGCAACGTCGAAGTAGGACAACGTCGCGAGCGCCCGATCGACGTGGTCACGATGGGCCTTGAGGTAGCGGACGATCTCGCCGTACGGGTCGCTGTCGGCGAACGTGATCGCCCGCGGAAAGTCACTCAGAAACGGCACCTCCGGCATGGCTGCGCCAATGTCCGGGACGAGCGCCGCGACGGCGATGCTGATTCCGCCACCCTGGCTGCCACCGGTCACGGCGACCCTGGCCGGGTCGACCTTGGGATGCGTCCGAACGGCCTCGACCGCCCGAACGGCATCGGTGAAGACCCGCCGGTAGTAGTAGGTCGCCGGGTCCAGGATGCCCTGGGTCATGAACCCCGGATGGAACGGGGCGCCGGCGGCGTCCGGATCCGGCGTGTCGCCGATCGCCCACGTTGAACCCTGGCCCCGCGTGTCCATGACGAAGTGGGCATAGCCGGCGGCCGCCCACATGACCCGCTCGTGCGGCAGGCCACGACCGCCGCCGTAGCCGAGGTACTCGACGACCGCCGGAAACGGGCCCGGCCGCCCCGCCGGCAGGTGCAGCCAGGCGCGGATCGGCGATCCGCCGAAGCCGGCGTAGGTGACGTCCAGGGTGGAGATCACGGCGAGGTCGTTGTCGACCGGCTCGAAGGTGGCGGCCAGGTCGTGGCCGCGGGCGTCGGCGAGCGTCGTCGCCCAGAAGCGATCCAGGTCCGAGGGAACCGCGAGCAACGGAGAGTACGTTCGCAGCTCGGCCAGGGGCAGATCGGACTGGGGCACCGGCGGGCTCCTTGCTTGCCAACGGGCGAGCTGGCAACGGCTCGAAGATGTCGACCTCGACAGCGTAGTCGCGTTGCCGGTCCCCGTGCGGTCGCGCGTGACGTCCCGCGCAGGATCTCGACCGCACGCTTCAGCCGGCTCGGCGGCGCCGCCGATCGCGGCATGAAACGGCAGCGGGCCGTCGGATCCGCTGCCGTGTGATCGTGACGGCCGCGTGACGATCCGTTGACGATCATGTGACGTACCCTTCGGCGCATGTCGGCCATCGCCCGCTGCGTCGCCGCCGCCCTGTTCATCACCTCGCTGATCGGCCCCGCGACGCCGTCCGCCGCCGCGGCCGTGGTGCCGTCGCGAATCCACCTTGGACTGACCCGGGTCGCCACCGGCCTGTCGAAACCGTTGCTCGTCACGGACGCCGGCGACGGATCGGGTCGCCTGTTCGTGGTCGAGCAGACCGGCAGGGTCAGGATCATCAAGGCCGGCAAGGTCCTGGTCGCACCGTTCCTCGACCTGAGCGCATCGGTGTCGGGTGGCAACGAACAGGGCCTGCTGGGTCTCGCCTTCCACCCGAGCTACACATCCAACGGCAAGCTCTACGTCAGCTACACGGACCGCAACGGGACCAGCATCATCCGCGAGTACCACGTGTCGACCTCGAACCCTGACCGGGTGGACGGATCCAGCGGCCGGACGCTGCTGCGGCTCCGGCAGCCTTATGCCAACCACAACGGCGGGAACATCGCGTTCGGTCCGGATGGCGACCTGTACATCGGGTTCGGCGACGGCGGCAGCGCGGGCGATCCAGGCAACCGGGCACAGAACCTGGCTGTCATGTTCGGCAAGCTGCTGCGCATCGACGTGAACCGGCGAACGGGCGCGTTGCCGTACGGCATTCCATCGGACAACCCGTACGTGGGGCGAAGCGGGCTCGACCAGATCTGGGCATACGGGCTGCGCAACCCCTGGCGCTGGTCGTTCGATCGGGTCACCGGCGACCTCTGGATCGGCGACGTCGGGCAGGACGCCTGGGAGGAGGTCGATCGTGCCATCGCGTCACATGGCCGGAACGCGGGTCGCGGTCTCAACTTCGGCTGGCGGGTGATGGAGGGCAGCCACTGCTATTCGCCATCGACGGGCTGTTCACGAACCGGCAAGACCCTGCCGTTGACCGAGTACCGCCACACCGACGGGCGTTGCTCGATCACCGGCGGGTTCGTCTACCGCGGACGCGCCTACCCGGACCTGGTGGGTGCCTATCTCTTCGCCGACTACTGCTCGGGGGAGATCTGGTACCTGGATCGCGGGGCGGCTCGCGGCACGACCCCGATCCGGGCGCTCGACACGAACGCCTCGATCACCTCGTTCGGGCAGGATCAGGCTGGCGAGCTGTACCTGACCGACGGCAACGGGACGGTCTACCGCCTGACCGACTCCTGACGGCGGATCACCCGCAGAACGACGCCCGATTGCGCCAGCTCGGCCGCCGGGGTGGCTCGCCGGCGAGCTGTGAGCTCAGCTGGTGATGTTGGCTTCGCCCATCTCCAGGTGGGCCTGCATGCACCCGCACGTCAAGCACATGATCGACCTCCAGGTTGATGGCCTTAGGCGCTGGATGTCTGATCCTGCGACGCGATTCGCCCGCTGGATCGGCCAGGGAACCGGTTGAAACAGCCACGGCAATCCGGATGCCCAGACTCGCCCCCGGGCGCGAAACGTCGGCCGCGAATCGTCGTACGCTGACCCGGATCGCCGCCCGGCCCGGTCGAGGAGGACGTGGCGGACCGATCCACCAGGAGGCCACGATTCATGGGTGACAAGACGCCGAAGCGGCCACCAAAGCCGAAGAAGCCGAAGAAGCCGGCCTGAGAGGTCCGGATCCGGCGGATCAGCCGCAGACCCGGCGCAGCCTGAGCGCGCGCGCCTGGAGGCGGATCAGGAGGCCCGGCGCAGGATCCGGCCGGCGAGGGCGCGCAACAGCAGGGGCCGAGGCTCCAGCCGCGGTTCGTCGCGGGTGGGCCTGATCGGGCTCACCGACTGGTACGGCCGGGGCGGCAACGTCGCCGCCAGCCGCTGCTCCTGGGGTGTCTGCGCGGCCGCGATCGGCAGGTCGTCGGGGTCGAGCGGCAGGGCCGTGGGCGCGACGGGGGACGGTGGTCGCGCATACGCGGGCGCGCCGTACAGGCGCGGGTGAGCGACATGCTCCTCTTCGATGGACATGGGTTCCTCGGGATCTGAGAGGGGTCGGATACCCGGCCCGAATATTGCGAGGCCGGAGCGTACCGCGAACTGGTACGGAAGTCCCATACCAAATGGCCTTCCGACGTCACAAATGTGGTGACCGGACGCACACGTGAGAATCGAACGACCCGGGTCGACTGACGACTCGGGTCGAGGGTTCGCGTTGGTCGTGCGTGGCCGTCAATCGGCCAGACCGGAGGACGGGACTAGCCGCGCTGGCTCCGGAAGCAATCGCTGCAGTAGACAGGCTTGCCGCTCGTGGGGCGGAACGGGACCTGGGCTTCCTTGCCGCAGGACGAGCAGGTGGCAGCGAACATCTCGCGGGGACCGCGATCTCGCTCGCCATAGCCACCGGAGCCGCCGCCGTAGCTGCCGGCCCCGCTGGAGTAGCCACCGCTCGAGTAGCCACCACCCGAGTAGCCACCGGAGCTGGAGCTGTATCCGCCGCCGTCAGCATTCCGCGCGGCCTTGCGGCTCGCTCGGCAGGATGGGCAGCGGCGCGGCTCGGTGAAGCCGCGCTGGGAATAGAAGTCCTGCTCGGACGCGGTGAACACGAATTGCTGTGAACAGTCCGCGCAGGTCAGGTTCTTGTCGTTGTACAAAGAGAAACTCCTCTCGAAAGCCGGCGCGATCCCTTCGTCGGGTTCTCGCGTCAGTCGTGAGAGGAGTCCGAGTTGCGTCGTGCTGTCGTATTCGGCCACGGACGCTTCCCGTGGCGCGTGTCCATTCTACCCGGGATCGCGATTCGGCACTCCGTCCGCGAGATCAGGGCTTCGACACGGGCGCGCTCCGCGGCGGCTTGAGCTGCGGCGTGACCCGGGCAACCAGGTCGGGCTTCGGAAGGACGCCGACGATCCGGTCCACGACCTGGCCGTCGCACATCACCAGGATGGTCGGGATGCTCCGGGCGTCGTAGCGCAGGGCCAGACCCTGGTTCTCGTCCACGTTGACCTTGACGACCTTGAGCCGGCCGGCCAGCTCTCGCGAGAGCTCTTCGAGGATCGGGCCGACGAACCGGCACTGCCCGCACCACGGCGCCCACAGGTCGACCACGACGGTCGGCGCGGCGCGCACCTCCACCTCGAAGGTCGACTCGCTGGCGTTCACCAGCCAGGGCAGCGGCCTCCCGCAGGTCCCGCAATGCGGCGCGCCGCTGGGACTCGGCGCGATCCGGTTGGCGGCACCGCATCTCGCGCATTTCAGGATCGAGATCGGTCGCGGATCGGTTGTCGCGCTCGCCATCGCCTCTATCCTAGGCCGACCGTGCCGAGTCGTCGTCCGCCCCAACCTCTCACGGCGCCGCCGTCAACCCCGCCGAGCGGCACCATCTTCTTCGTCCACGGCGCTGCCGAGACGTCCGAGGGACTCATCGAGAACGTCGCCCGGATCGAGGACCAGGTTCGCGCCCGAGGCTGGGACGTCGCGGTCGTGGCACCCGAATGGCGGCGCCGATCCGGCCTCCGGCTTGGCAACTGGAAGAAGGCCCTCTACCGCGGTCCGCGGTCCGCGCCCGTTCCGGTTCCGCGTCTCGGCGCCGGCGTTCGCAAGGACACGATCCTCAAGCTGGCGACGTATTACTTCGAGGACCACCGCGAGGCGCTGCTCGACACGCTCGGCGCCCAGATGCTGGCCGACGTCATCGGCTATCAGCTCCATCGCGAGTCGATCCAGTCCGTCCTGAAGGACGAGCTCCGGCGGGCAGCGGCGGTCGGCGGCGATCGCCCCGTCCTGCCCGTCGGGCTCAGTCTCGGCGGGATCGCGCTGGTCGACCTGCTGGCGAGCTGGCCGGAGGCGCCCGTCGAGGCGTGTGTCACGGTCGGCTCCCAGGCGCCGCTGCTGTACACGTTCAATGCGATCCCGTCGATGCCCTATGACGAGACGAGCCCACCGTACCTGCCGGTCCCCTGGCTGAACGTCTACGACAGCCGGGACTTCCTGTCGTTCGTGGCCGAGCCGCTCTTCCGCCGCTCCGACGGGCGCGCGAGCGTCGTCGACCTTCGCGTCCGTTCGGGGCTCGACTTCCCGAAGTCGCACGGCGCGTACTGGGAGCTCGGGCCGGTCTGGGACGCGATCGCCACGGCATTCACCTGGCGTCGCTCCACGCCGCTGACCGTCGGCGAGGCGCGCAAGCTCGGGTTCGAAGCTCGGAAGGCGCCCGCGAAGTAGTGGTAAGTCGCTAACCGCGGAGCGTGACCCAGAGCGTCTTCTTCTCGGTGTACTGGTCGAACGCCTCGAGGCCCTTGTCGCGGCCGCCGAACCCGGATTCCTTGTAGCCGCCGAACGGGGTCGTGATGTCGCCCTCGGAATACGAGTTGACCGAGACCGTCCCGGCCCGGAGCGCTCGCCCGACCCGGAACGCCGTGTCGATGCTGGTCGTGTAGAGCGAGGCGGCCAGCCCGTAGCTCGTCGCGTTCGCAAGCGCGATCGCCTCGGCCTCGGTGTCGAACGGGATCGTCGAGAGGACCGGCCCGAAGATCTCCTCACGTGCGATCGTCATGTCATTGTGGACGTCGTCGAAGATCGTCGGGGCCACGAAGTAGCCGCCGGTCTGTTCGAGCGTCCGGCCGCCGCCCGCGACGACGCGCGCCCCGGCCGCCTTGCCCGCCTCGATGTAGCCCAGCACCTTGTCGAGGTGCGGGCGCTCGATCATCGGCCCCAGCCTGGTGGCCGGATCGAGCGGGTCGCCGACTGTCCAGCCATCGAGCTGCGAGACAAGCCGCTCGACGAGGGCGTCGCGAACCGAGCGGTGGACGATCAGCCGGGAGCCGCACGAGCAGTTCTCGCCCATGTTCATGAACCCGGCGAACAGCACGTCGGCGGCCACGGCATCGAGGTCTGGCGGATCGGCCAGGACGACCTGTGGGCTCTTGCCGCCGCACTCGAGGGTGACGTGCTTGAGGTTGCTCTCCGCGGCGTACTTCAGGAAGTAGCGGCCGACCTCCGTCGATCCGGTGAACGAGACCTTGTCGACGTCCATGTGGCGCCCGAGCGCCTGCCCGGCGGTTTCTCCGAGTCCCGGTACGACGTTGAACACGCCGTCGGGGAGGCCGGCCTCGGCAGCCAGCTCCGCAAGGCGGATCGTGCTGAGCGAGGTCAACTCGGCCGGCTTGATGATCAGGCTGTTGCCGGCGGCCAGCGCCGGCGCGGCCTTCCAGGCCGCCATCAGGATCGGGAAGTTCCAGGGCAGGACCGCCCCGACCACGCCGATCGGCTCACGGAGGATGAGGCCGAGGGCATCCGGCCCGGTCGGAGCGACCGAATCGAAGACCTTGTCGATGGCCTCGGCGTACCAGCGGAAGGTCTTGATCGTGTCAGGCAGGTCGACGTCCCGGCAGTCGGCGATCGGCTTGCCCGCCTCGATCGCGTCGAGCATGGCCAGCTCGTCGAGGTTCGCCTCGAGCAGGTCGGCGAAATGGAGGAGGACCGCCTTGCGGTCGGCGGGGGAGCGGCGCGACCAGCGCCCGTCGTCGAAGGCCCGACGGGCGGCCTGGACGGCGAGGTCGATGTCTGCCGCGTCTCCCGCGGCGATCTCGGCCAGCGGCCTGCCCGTGGCCGGGTTCTCGGTGACGAAGCGCGCGCCGCTCCGGGCTGGCCGGAACGCGCCGTCGATGAAGGCGTCGGTGCGGAACGTGGGTGTCGCGGCGATGACCATCTGACCTCTCCTGCCCCGGAAACGTCGAGCGATGATAGTCGGCCGGCGCGGCGGCCAGCTGCCTGCGACCATACGCCGCACCATGTCCGTCGAGATCTCGATCCAGACCGCTCGCCGCTACGTCCTCGGCCGGCAGGGCCTGTGGCCCGGCCGGCGGTGGCATGGCCTCGACGGCACGGAACAGGCGATGCGCGCCATCGAGCATCTCCAGCTCGATCCGCTGGTCGTCATCGCGCGGGCGCACGACCTGATCCTGCACAGCCGTGTCGTCGACTACCGGCAGGACGACTGGGCGACGCTGACGTACGGCCGGCGCAAGTTCTTCGATTGGGGCGGCTGGCTGGC